>Ga0326728_10005160_pt1 | contig 37383 bp, 27 predicted proteins | sample MB3enrmetagenome_FD_207602 | JGI IMG/M metagenome (GOLD analysis project Ga0326728, IMG submission 207602) | Lab enriched peat soil microbial communities from McLean, Ithaca, NY, United States - MB31MN | ecosystem: Environmental > Terrestrial > Soil > Wetlands > Peat | place: USA: New York...
CACGGTGAGGTCCATCAACCAGAAGTACTCTAAACCGCAGATCAAAATGACCCGCATGGTGAAGTTCTCACTCTTGTCGCTCCGGCTGTATCTGATATTTCTGGTCGGGATACTCGTCTACAAGTTCATTACGATGCTCCGGTAAGCGGAGGTGACTCATGAGCGAAACGAAAACGGCCCGGAACGGGGTGGAGAAGCGCTATTTCTTAACCGAACTCATCGGGGCGCGCGCCTACCTGCGCGGGAAAAAGATCGGCAAGCTAACCGACGTCATCGTCGTCGACCAGGGCAAGCTGGCCGAGGTCACCCATTTCCAGATCAGTCGACCCTTCGGTGACCCCGCGTTGCTCGTACCGCAGCAAAAGGCCCAATCGCTTGATCCTCGGGGAATCACCGTCGACATCGAGGGCCCACAGAATTATGTGCGGGGGCTTTTGCCCGGAGAAATCCCGCTGAGGGACTATCTCCTGGATAAGAAAGTCTTGGACATCGAGGACCGGGAGGTCGAAGTTGTCTACGACATTCGTTTGGCGGTCACGGGTGACAAGGTCTACGTCAGCGATGTCGACATCAGCCGTTTCGGCCTGCTCCGCCAGCTCGGGTTTCGAAGTCTGGCCGATTATCTCTACAAACGCGCGGATGAAGCAAAGAAGAAGCTCATTCCCTGGTCCTATATCCAGCCCTTGCCGCCCCAACTGGGCTCCCTCCAGGGGAACGTCAAGTTGAATATCCTGAAGGAAGAGCTTTCGGATATTCACCCGGCAGACTTGGCCGACATCGTGGAGGAATTGGACAGCAATCAGCGGGTGACCATTCTTGAGGGTCTCGACATCGAACGCGCTTCCGATACGCTGGAGGAGATTGACCCGGCCGTGCAACGCGACATCGTTTTTTCGCTCCGGAAAGAGCGTGTGGCGCAACTCATCGGCGAGATGACCTGCGGGCAGGCGGCCGATATCCTGGCGGTTCTGCCGGCCAGCGAGAAAAGGGCGGTCCTCGATCTGCTGGAACCCACCAAGGTCGCGAAGATCGAAGAGATTTTGCAGAAGCACGATATTAATATTCTGGATTTCACTACGAACAAATTCATCAAGTGTCCGCCTGACATGAGCGTGCAGCGAGCCCGCAGGAAATTCCGCGAAATGGCTCGATCCATGGATGTGGTGATGTACTTCTATGTCGTGAATGAGATGGAGAAGCTCCTCGGCGTAATCGACATCAAAGAATTGTTTATGGTTGAGGATGATGTTTTGTTGAGCAATTTAATGGTCGAAAACGTCATCAGCCTGAATCCCGACAGCACCATGAAGCAGGCAGCGGATGCGTTCATCCGCTATGGTTTCCGGGCGCTTCCCGTCACCGATGAAAACGACATCATTCTGGGTGTGGTTCCGTATCGTGACGTCATGAACCTTAAGCATCGTTTGCTCGACTAAACGCGAGCGGAGCCCGGGAAGGAGGCAATCGTGGGGATCCTTGCCAAGGTGCTTTTCTTCGGCTTCGTGGCTTTCTGGGCCTTGGGCATTTTGCTGTATGTGATGGCGCCGATGCTCTGGCGCTTCATCCGTTCGAGATTGACGAATTACGACCAGAGGAATTCCCAGGCGCCTCAGCGCCTCCCGGGAGAGACCGCGAAAGCCAAGCGAGGTGATCCCAATGATGAATGGAGATAGGGTGAATCCTGAGATTCGGGTAAATTCCCGGCTGGGACAAGCATGATGGCTGCGGCGGACATACCGAACGCCCAGGAATCGCGTGCACCCCAACTCGCCATGCGGGTTTCCCTGGCGGTTGGCTTCCTCATGCTCGGGACAAAAGTACTTGCCTATGGGATGACCGGATCCGCGGCGATCCTCTCCGACGCGGCCGAATCGGTTGTCCACGTGGTGGCGGTTTCTTTTGCCGCTTACAGCCTCTGGTTGAGCCGCAAGCCTCCTGACCCCAGTCATCTATACGGTCATGACAAGGTCGCCTTCTTTTCAGCGGGGTTTGAAGGCGCCATGATTGTGCTGGCGGCGTTGTATATCGTCTACGAGTCAATTCAGAGGCTGATTGCAGGGCCCAAGCTGGAGAACCTGGGGGCAGGGGCTCTGCTGGTTCTGGTGGCGGGTCTTATCAATGGCGCTCTGGGCGGCTATCTGGTCTGGGTCGGAAAAAAGCATGGGTCATTGATCCTGGAGGCCGATGGTCGACATGTCCTCACCGACTGCTTGACCAGTCTCGGCGTCGTCGTGGGGCTGGGATTAACCATCCTCACGGGCTGGCTGCGTTTTGATCCCATGGTTGCGATTCTTGTTGCCCTGGACATCCTCTGGATGGGGAGCAAGTTGATTCGCCAATCCATCGGCGGATTGATGGATGAAGTCGATCCGGCGGCCCAGGCGCGAATCCGGCGACTGCTCGTCGAAATGACTTCCCAGGCCGGGGTTAAGTTTCACGGGTTGCGGCATCGCAATGCGGGCAACACGAATTGGGTGGAATTCCATCTGCTCTTTCCCAAAAACACTTCTTTGGAATCCGCGCATTCGCTGGCCACCAAAATTGAAGAGAGAATTCAACAAGACTCGACGATGAGAACCGAAGTGATCAGTCATTTGGAACCACTGGAAGACCACCGTGAGATCCATCGTCGTGGTCACTTTGAGAAGCTCGACGAGTAAGGCCCGCGGAAATCCGCGCCCCCCGCCCGAACCTGCAGGGTCATTTCCTGCAGGTCCACTAACTACCTCCTTCCGATTCAACGCACCTTGTTTAACATCGCCGCCGGGAGTGAGCCAATTGACCGAAGCTGTTTTAAAAAGGTCAGCTAGTTTGCCCTAATCGCCACTTTGCCCTTGCTGTTCCAAGAATGGCGTGATGGTTGTTGGTGTGCCGATCGAGCTTGGCCCACCCCGCGCGCCTCATCGTTAGCTTCATCTGGCTATAACGCTTGAATAGCCCCGGCAGCCGGCTATGCGGCGTCGAGCAGGTCGGAATTTCTATCGGAGTTTCAGAAGCGTGACCGGGGAGGTGTTATTGCCGGCGTGATCGAAGGAAACAACTCCCGCGGCCCCGGCGAAGGCGGAAACTCCGGCCAGCCTGTCGCGCAAGCGCGCGCGGTTGGGGCCGGATTGGCGCAGCGCTGTAGCGAGAACACGCACCGCGTCGTACGCCTGGGCGGCACCGAGGCCGGGCTCAGCGCCGAAACACTGGCGATAGCGATGGTAAAAGCCTGCCCATACTTCCCGGCTTGCCGGCGGCGCGGCAATCAGCGGACTGGCCGCCGGGTTGCTACATGCGGTGCAGCTCGGCAGGCTTTCGGCGCTGGAATCCTCTTCCGCCGCCTTGCGGCACAGGTAAAGGGGCACAGTGGGCCGCAGTTCGCGGACGCGGGCCGTAAGCCAGTGGGCAGTGGTGGCGTCAGTCCAGATGACGACGGCCTGCGCGGTCGCGAGTTCTCTCCAAGCGCCTGCCTCCTCGAGTTCCTGAGGCCCCACGAGGATTCGAGTGGGCGCGGCGGCATTCATCTCACGGGCCGCTTTGGTAAATTCCTCGCCGCCCAGTCGGCCATCGCGGTCGTCCTGGCTCAGCAGCACGACGCGCCGCAATTTTCGAGTTTGGTAGATCTCGCGCGCGAAAGTTTGCGCCTGCGCGGCGTCCGTGGGACCCATGCGGAAGATCCAGGGCAGATTGATTTGGGTCGTCGTGCTGTCCGTAGAAAGGGTCAAAACGGGCACACCGATTTTGTTCCCCACCTGCTCAGCCAGATGCGCCGAACTCCCTTCCGACGAGGTGATGAGGGCCAGGGCTTGATCATCGAATACCATGTGCACAATTTGCGCGGAGGCCTGACCCCACGGGCCGCTCTCGTCGCGGGCGACGAGAATCAAGCGATGATCACCGGGCAGGAAATTGGCGTTTTCTTCACCGACGGCCATCTGCGCCCCGCGCCGCAGAGCTTCGCCTTCCGCCTGGTGGGGTCCCGCCATGGGCAGAAGCAAACCGATATGGATTTCCGCGCCGGCGAGATCATGCCCGGCGTCGCGTCCCGGACCGTTGTAGTTCACCGAATTGTAGTTGATGGCAGCGTAGGGCCTGGGCTCTTGGGCGAAGCACATGACAGAGAAAAGACTGAGGAGACAGAGGAGCAGGTCAAAAGTCAAAAGGCAAAAGTCAAAGGGCAAAAGTGGCTGGCCCTGCCTTTTGACTGGACCTCTCCATTGCTTGCAACCAGAACTAATTTGCATCATTGCCATCCGCCCCGCACCTTAGCACTTTGCAATTTGCCGTGCTTTTTCCCTTACTTTCCATCGGTCTGGGAAGCCCCCTCGTGACCATGTTGGCGCGGGGCGAGCCAGTATTCGAACTTCCCATCCTTCACGCGCGCCAGGTTAAGGGGCGAGATGTTGTTGAGGGTGTGGTCAAAGTAAGCCGTGCCTGTCGCGCCCGAGTAAGTCTTCATTTGCAAGTCGCGCAGTACATCCATGATACGGCCGCGGTTGAGTCCGGCCTGGTTGATGGCAGCCAGCAGGATGTTCATTCCATCATACGAATAAACCGCGTAGTCAATGGGGTCCGCATGGTACTTCTGGCGGTAGGCGTCGCGGAAAGCCATCCACTGGGGATCGTTCCGCGTGGGGTCCAGCCCGGAAGTGACCACCAGACCTTCCGCAGCCGGTCCGGCGATCTCCAGCAAACGCGGATACGCCAGGCGGCTGCCGCCAAACACCGGCTGGGGCATGCCCATCCGGCGCATCTGTTTCAGGATCAGCCCGGCTTCCTCCGACTCGCCCCAGATCACCAACCCTTCAATCTTCGCGTCCCGCAACATGCGGAGTTGGGGCGAGAAATCCTTGTCGCCGCGCTCAAACTTGACTTCCAGGACGGGTTGGCGGCCCATGCGGCGCGCTTCGTCGTTGAACTTTTCCACCCCGATGCGCGCGTAACGCGTCTGGGTGCGCAGCACGCCGATCCGCTTCAGTTTGAGGTTCTTGAAAACGTAATCCGCCAGCGTATAACCCTGCTGGCGGTCATCCGGAAAGTTATGGAGCAACCACTGAATGCGCGTCTCGGTAACCGTGGGATCGGTGGTACCCACGTCGACGATAGGGACTTCCAACTTCAGCGAGGTGCGAAGCACGATATGGCAATTCTGCCCATCCACACAACCGACCATGGCCCAGCAGTTTTCGTTAAAGCGCATTTTCACAAGCTCGGCGGAAGACGCTCCCCACAAGGCTGATTCGTTATGAATCTTCAGCGCGTAAGGCCTCCCTTGGTAACCACCCCGTGCGTTGGCTTGTTCGATAGCCAGTTGCGCGCCATGGAGTTCTGGAATGCCGAACACGGATTCGGGATTATTCTCGAGGGGGCTCATAAATCCAATGGCGATTTCGCGAAGGCGGGCGGCATCGCCGTCCGGGCGCAGGTCGGCCGCCCCGTTGTACTGGATGGTGTCCTCACGCACGAACCAATCGTAGTAGGGCTTGGTGAAGCGGCGGTAGGGCACCGCCTCATCCGGCATGTTGGCGTAACGACCGTCCGGCTTGACCGTTTCATCCCGCTTGACGACAGCGTCTTGGGGAGTTTCGTCCGGGTCTTTGTACTGCTGCGCCGCCAGGGGCATCGATACCGCGAGCAGAAGGAGTGCAGGTACAACGCGCTTATTCATGGATTCCACCTTGCCGCCTGGCTGTGGTCGTCATTCCGAATACCTCTCCGGGTTTCGCCCCCACCGCGCTTGAATCCCTCACGCTGCGACCTTCTTCTCCTGCCCGTTCTTCCCTGCCCCGCGGTCGGAATCGAAGATCGCCATGGCTTCCATCTCGACCAACAAATCCGGGCGGCAAAGGATTGCCTGGATTCCGGTGGATGCGGGCAGCGGGTGGAGGTTCTGCTCGTGGAAGAATTGCGTCCGGATTTCGTTAAAGGCCTCATAGTCGCGCTCGATATCGCGCAGATAGCAAGTGGTACGGATAACGTCGTTCCACGTGGCGCCCTCGGATTCAAGCAATTTCGTAATGTTCTGATAGGTCCGCCAGGTCTGGGCGCGGAAATCGCCCGCGTGTACCGTCCTGCCGCTCTCATCCACACTGGCCGTGCCCGAGATCAGCAGGATGGTGATGCCTTTGATATCCAGCCGCAGTCCGCGGGAAAACGACGACGGCTTCGAGTAGTGGTAGGCCTCGTTCAAAACCTCCGGAGCACTAATGGCTTTTCTGGAGATGGCCTGGTGAGATGTCTCCGGTTCGACGAGAGGTTGTGGCGTTGGCATAAAGTTGAAACTCCTTCTGAGATTCGCGAATTCCGTGGCTCAGCCCCAGGGCTGTGGCCACCCAAATGTCTTCCCCCTGAAAATCCATGTTCAGAATGTAGTTGTGCGCAAGGGCGGTAGGCGTGGCGAGTTCTTCTTTTTTACCGCCAGGCCAGGTAATCGTGATTATTCCCTCTGGCCGGGCGCCGCCCTTCAGGGCAGCGCCCGGCGTAGCGGCACGTGCCGGGCTAAAGCCCGGCGCTACGTTATGTTTGCCCGGACGGTAGCTGACCCAGGTGTTGGTGGAGTAATCGAGCATGCTGAGCCCCTTGTCCGTGCAGGCCCAAACTTCATTGCGGCGAGACTTGGGAGCGTTGATGAAGTCGGAGGCGAGACCGCTGTCCTTGGTTAAATAGTTGTGCCAATTGCGGCCGTCGTATCCGCTTAAGCCAAAGTAGGTGGAAGCCCAAATCATTTTGGTGTCGGGATTCCAGGCGACGCCCGAAACGATGATGTGGATCAGCCCCTGATTCTTGAAAAGGACAATTTCCATTTCCTCGTCGGGATCGGTGTAAGGCTTCCAATAGTTGCCTTGCACGTCATACTCAAGCAACCCGCCGCCCCAGATGGCAAAGTAGATCTTGTTTCCCGCGGGCGCCAGGCCATAGGCCCAGGGCTCATGAAAGGGCGCGTTCTTCTCGCTCCAACTGCTCCATTCACCGGTGTGGGTGTTATAGCGGCTGACGCCTGCGGTGGTCGCCACCCAAACGTAGTGGTCCACCACGGCAATGCCATAGCAGATGTCATTCAGCAGGCCGCTGGTGAGGTTGGTGAAATTCTCAAAGTGGCCGCCGGAGAGATGGCTGACGCCGCCGAAGGTGGCGGTCCACAGGTCGCCGGTGCTCTTGTCCACGGCAATGCCCATAACTGCGCGATGCGCCAGGCCGTCGGCGGGCTTGTAGACCTTTGTCACCTTGCCGTTCTCAATCAGCACCAGGCCGTCTTCCGTGCCCGCCCACACGCGCGCGCCGTCCACGGTGACGCAAAACACTTTGGCGTCCGGCATGCCATTCGCGGTGGTGAAGTTTTCCCAACGCGTAATAAGGTGCGGCCGCTCTGCGGCGAAGGAAAAGGCTGCGGAGAAAGTCAAAAGGTAAAGGGCAAAACGAAAAAGGCAAAAGTGGGGAAAGCATTGCACGGCAAACGGAGTACGACAAGCGTGGAAACCCGTATTCGATCTACCATAGGCAACATTCTGCTCCTCCCGGCTTTGCCTTTTGCCCGGCCCCTCTCCATGAGAACCACTCAAAGATTCACAATTCAGAATCACAAATCACCATTCACAAATCACCCATGGTCAAAGCGTTTTCAAGAACTCAATAAGGTCGTTCAGTTGCTCCTTGCTCATATCCGAAGTGACGCCGTGCGTGTCCTGGTTGTTGTACACCGTCCAGATTTCTTCCAGTGTGAGGGCCTCGCCATTGTGCAAATAGGGCGCGTCTTCATAGACGCGTTCGAGTTGAGGGATGTCAAACAGCCCATTGGTATCGTACTGGGTTGCGGACCCCACCTGGGTGCTGATGCGGGCGGTGTAGTGCGTCGCGGCGGGATGGCACGTGTCGCAGCGATTCTGGAGGGGGATCACGCGCCCATCATTCGTGGACTGCCGGTAGAAGATGGTTTTCCCTCGCTCCTGCGCATCTGTCAACTGCCCGTCGGGCGCGAGATGCCGGTTGGGCGCGAGCGGAATGTAATTCAAGTAGCTGAGCAGCGCCTCAAGCTCATCGACGTTGAATCCCTCCGAGCGAAACAAGAACTTGGCGATGCGCGGGCCACATTGCGTGGCAAGGTCAGGATTGTGGCCATTCCACTTGTAAGGCGCGGTCTCACGAATTCCCCGCAGGGTGCGGTTGGCCACGCGATCGCGGCCCAGTTGCGGAGTCTCAAGATTCCACGATAAGCCGTCCAGGTGCGAGTTGGGATGACAGGTGGCGCAGGCGAACTGCCCCTGAAAACAGTATTTTGCGGCGTGAAACAGTTGCTCGCCGCGGCGCATCAAGGTGGTTTCTTTGGGCCCGCCGAGGTCGATGGTGGAGAGGGGCACGCCATGGCCTGCCCCTAAGAATTCCAAATCAACGACGGTCAGGGTATCGTCGAGGCGATTGGCGATGTATGCCCAACGGCTGTTCGGTGAAATGGCCACGGAGGTTGGATTGTGGCCGGTGGGCAAGCGCCTCTCCACGAAGGTGACGGCGGAATCGAGGCGGTTCGCGAGCTCTCCCGTGGGAAGCTGCTGGAGGCGGCGCGCCAGTCGCGTCGTGTCCATTATGGAAACGATATCGGCATCAGAAGACGTTACCAACGCGTAGTGCCCGTCGGGCGTAAAGGCCACGCCATCGTTGCCGGCAAAGTAATAATCGATATCGTCGAGCAGAAGCTGGGTCACTTTTGATTGCCCTTCACCCATTGGCGCATTGTCGTCGGTATGAACCACTGCCATCCCGTGGGTCATTGTCCATCCCTGGCTCACCTGGATGAGTGGTCCCAGGTTCTTGGGGCGCACGCAGGGCACCAGGATATCTCCGGCTTGTAGCACCGGCCTCTGGCCGCCGTTCCGTTGACCGGTGGCCGAACCTAATGGCGGGGCTTCAGCGATGTGACGCAGTTCGATGGCGCCAGGAATCAAAATGCGTTCGGCCACCACCTGTTTTGCCGTGTCGAGGACAAGTAATTCGGAAACCGGAGGCTGATCGTAAGGCCCCAGGTGAGGCAGGAGGTTGGAAACGTAAACCCTGCGGCCATCGTACGAAAGCGCCACCTGCACCGGATAACGATGGCTGACAAAGCGTTTGATCTCGGCGCCCGAGGCCAGATCGATCAGCGACACGCTGTCGGCAATGCTGTTGGCAACGTACAGCGTCTTGCCCAGGCGATCGGCGGTGAGGCCCACCGGCCCCCAGCCAGCCTTGAGGGTGCGCTTCACCACGAGCGTTGTCGCATCGACTTCGCTGACCGTATCGCTCCATTCGTTGGAAACGTAGAGGCTCTTGCCGTCGGGTGAAATTGCCAAGCCCTTCGGCTTATGACCAACTTTGGCTCGCGACACTACTTGCCTGTTGTGCGTGTCAACGGCCAGAACGGAATCATCGCCCTCGCAGACCACGAACAACTTCTTACCGTCGGCAGAGAGTTTGATTTCGACGGGCGTTAAGTACGCGGGTTCCGCGGCGATGTTCCCTTGCGTGCTGACGGGCGCGGCCATCGGAGCGCGCCAAGTGAAAAGGCAAAGCGCAAAAGTCAAAAGGCGAGAGTTGAAAAGAGAAAACAACGTTCTCGGACCAGGGCAATCGTTGCCGCAGTTTTGTCCTGTGCCTTCTGCGCCTGGACTTTTGACTTGGCCTTTACTTGTCACTTTTCACCCGTCACTTGTCACGGCTCTTTCACGGTAAGAATCTGGTCTGCCTTTAGGTGCTCGAGCACTTGCGACGTGCCGCTCGGCCAACGGATGATGAGCTTGTCAACAACGGCATGCTGGCCCAGGCCGAAGTGCGGGCGCGGATCGCCCTGCGAGAGGTAGCCATTTTCCGAGACCGCCTCAACATACTGGTGCAAGTCGCCGGCGATGGCTTCCAGGCGCGCGCCGAATCCGTCGCGATTGCTCCGCGTGCCCACCAGCCTGAGGGTTAGCCAGTGATTGCGCGGCCCGGACGCCGGGGGCTTGGCGTGCAGCAGGATGCCTTTGCCGCCGAGCACCACGATGAAGGCATCCATGTAACCGTCGTTGTCGTAATCTCCAAAGCATGCGCCGCGGCCGACTTTCTTAAACTGGAAATAGCTGCCCGCCAGCGACGACACGTCCGTGAACGTCGAATCGCCGTTATTACGGAGCAGAGAATCCTCCATGGGAATCAGCCAGTGCAGGCCGCCGTTTACGACGAACAGGTCCCTCCAACCGTCATTGTCGTAATCGTAGAACCCGTCGCCCCAGCCCACGTACTGGCCGGAAACCGCCGCTACGCCCGTCTCCACGGTGGTGTCGAGCCAAAAGCCTTTGCCGCCGGGATTGTGAAACAGGCGGTGGTAGCGCATGTCAGAGACGAACAAATCCTGCCAGCCGTCGTTGTCGTAGTCACCGAAGATCGGGTTCATGGCGGAGGTCGCTTCCCCATTGGCGCCGAAGGCCGTGTTCACATCCTGCGCCACATTGGTGAAAGTGCCGTCGTGATGGTTGTGGTACATGTAGCTTTCCATCGTGTCGTTGGCGATGTAGATGTCGGGCCAGCCGTCGTTGTCGTAGTCGCCCACGGTCAGCCCCATGGCGCGGCCCATGGGATTATCGATGCCCGCGTGGTGGGAGATATCGGTGAACGTGCCGTCGCCATTGTTGTGGAAAAGACGATTGGCGTCGCCCATATAGTCGAGCGGACCGGGGAAGGCATCGGCGGTAAAGTACTCGCGCTTGGCGTTGGGATCAAATTTCAGGTAGTTGCCCACAAAGAGATCGAGCTTGCCGTCGCGGTCGTAGTCCACCCAGGCCGCGCCGGTGCCGAAGTGCGGGTTCTCAACGCCCGCCTTGGCCGTCACATCCGTAAACGTCCCGTTGCCATTGTTGTGGTAGAGGACCGATGAACCCCAATTGGTCACGAAAATGTCCTCATAGCCGTCGTTATCGTAGTCGCCGACGGTCACGCCCATGCCGAAACCTTTGCCCCCCACACCGGCCTGGGCGGTGACGTCCGTAAAGGTCCCGTCGCCATTATTGCGGTAAAGATGATTGGTGGCTTCCACGCCATCGGGCTTGGAAAACCTGGTGACGCCGTCAAGGTAACGGCCGCTTACCACATAGAGGTCGAGCAATCCATCGTTGTTGTAGTCAATCCACGCGCAGCCGGAACCGGTGGCCTCCATGATGGAACTCAGCTTCTGCTCACCGAAAGAGTGCTTAAAGTGGATGCCGGCTTTTTCCGTAACATCCTCGTACGTCACCAGCGAGGCAGGGGGTGGATTTTTGGGCGCTGGGCCCTGCCCGGGGGCCTGCCGGTTCGTCAACAGCAAGCTGGCGGCAATTGCCACGAGAACGAGTTGTCGCAGTAAAGAAATCCTCATGACTCCCTCAATGCGCGCTTCCGGGATGGTCTTCCACACCCAGGCGCGTGGGCGTGTCAAAACGGCGCAAAGCCAGGGGCCAGCCGTTTTCCGGCGCCAAGGCGCGGTCCTCATGGCATCCCACGCAACCGCGCTCCTCCCCCGAGCGTGACCAGATCCAACTGCGCTGCGAGCGGATCACGCGGCCCACGCCATCCAGCACTTCGAATCGAACCGGCTTATCAGATGGCACAGCGATGTAGAACGAGCCGTCTTCCTCCATGGGCGCTTCCCCCAAAATGGTCTCTCGCTGGGCGGCAGCATTGAGCGTCAGCACCCGAACTCGCGTGAGCCGTGTGGCAATCCGCCCGTGGGGTACGCCCTCGGCCAAATAACCGTCGAGGCAAACGAAATATCCCCTCTGCAGGTCGGGGTTCAGCGTGGTCCGGTACCACCGAGGCGGTTCGTGGGCCGCTACGGGGACTGCTTCCACCGATGAGAGCTTCGGGTCGTCGTAAATGGGCGTGCCGAATCTGCCCAGCGCCGCGTCGAATGCGTAGATGGTTAGTTTCTTTCCTGGGGGAGGGCTCGCAAGGATTTCCCGCGCCACCAGCATCTCATCTGCGGCCACGGGCTGCGGCGACGAGGCAACGATGGGCGGGGCCGTAAGCGGTGCGTTGTGCAATGCACCGCGGCGAATCCAGGCTAAATCCCCGCCCAGACTCTGGCTGGTGAGGGAAGCCTTCACGAAAACCACCGCGCCGTCGTCGAGTTCCTGCGCCTGGCTGCGAATTGCCGGGTGCTCATGATCGCAGCGCAACGTTGCCAGGCCGGTGCCGTCGGGCCGAAGGGTGTAGAGCTGGCGGTCGGCAGGCAATGGGTTCGAGGGAATAAGCGGGGAGAGCGCGCTCGCCAGAATTGTGCCATTCCTCAAAACCGTTTCCAGCTGAAAGTCACCCGGCCCGAAAGTGATCGGATGGGCGTCAGCCCCGTCTAGATTGCTGACCCAGAGTTGAGAACCTGCGCCCATGCCGGTGGCTGAACCCGCCGTAGGCAAGGTAACACGCGGCGCCCCGGAGCCGCTCAAGGAACTCTCCGCCGGCCCCTTTGAAAACGCCGTGAAGACAATTTCCCCCCGAGGCAGGTAGGCCGGCTTCAGACAATCGTCGGGGCAGTGAGTGACTTGCCGGGCGCCGGACCCGTTCACGTTCATTTCCCAGATTTGCCACGATGTATCCGCCGTTTCTTTGCCGGCGAAAAGCACGCGCGCGCCGTCAAAGGAAATTCGGGGATCGGCTGCACTGGAGAAGCCGGAACTCAGAGATTGGGGAGTATGGTCGGATGGAGCCAGCCTCACCAAACGGCTGCCCTGGGGGAAGCGCTGGGAGAGTTGGCCGGGGCGCACCTCCGGCGCTTGGACAATGACCAGGTCAGGCCGCACCACAGCTTGATCTCCGCGCGCGCCCTCACGGGAATTTCTCAGACCATGGCTTTGAACACCCATGACCCGTTGGCCGGAACACTTGCGGGCAGGTGCTGTTGCCGCGAATGTCCATAGCGCGAACGAGACCACCAGCCCGCCGATGAGAATCAAAGGCCAAACTCGGATTGATTGGGTCATCGACAACTTAAACCTGCGCGGACGGCTCGTGGGCAAGGAAGGCCCGGTGTCCCCTTTGGTAATCCGAAATTGAAGTCCGCCCCCTACTTACCATGAAGTTCTGTAAACGTGCGGCAACCCGACGTGAGTTTTGACGCTAACGTGGGAAGTTATGCATGTCGATAACCTTAATCAAAAATGACATCATGGTGATGGACAATCCTGGCAGGGTAATTGTTTTATTGTTTTGGACTAAAGTTTTGTATTACCGGTAAGATATGCCGAGACGTGCTGAGAAGGGGGAGCATTCATGCTCTGCGGCCATCGAATGAATGATGCCGGATCGAGGGAAACCCCGTCAATCCATCGCCGGGATAACTCGAAGCTCATGGGGATGGGAGCGCTTCTCGCCTTCGCGGTCACAGCCGCGATCACGCTCAACCATCTTGAGGCTCGGCCGCCTCAACCTCCTTCCGTGCCCATTCCCGTGCACTACAAGGATGTCCGGCAGGCGGCGGGCATCACCTTCAAGCAGGACGGCACCGCCACGAACGAGAAGAACTATCTCGAAACGATGGGCACCGGCGTGGGCTGGATCGATTACGACCAGGACGGTTTGCTCGATCTCTACTTCCCCCAATCGGCGGCCACTGACTGGTACAAGCCCGCGCACCCGTTGCGCAGCGAACTCTTCCACAACAACGGCGACGGGACGTTCACGGAAGTCACGGATAAAGCCGGCGTGGGCGCCGTGGGCCTCTACGCGCAAGGTGTCGCGGTGGGGGACTTCGACAACGACGGCTATCCCGACCTCTACGTCACCGGTTACGGCCGCGCCATCCTGTACCACAACAACGGCGATGGGACGTTTACGGACGTTACCCAAAAGGCCGGAGTGGGCGACGAAGGCCAATGGTCCACCAGCGCGGGCTGGTTCGATTACGACAAGGACGGCTACCTCGATCTCATCGTCTGCAATTACATCGAGTGGTCACCCCAAAACAATGTGTGGTGCGGTGAACATCGCCCCGGCTATCGCGCTTACTGCCACCCGGACAATTACCGCGGCCAGCATATCCGCCTCTACCACAACAATCACGATGGGACGTTCACCGACGTCAGCCAGAAATCGGGCGTGGGTGTGCCGGAGGCCAAGGGCATGGGTGTCGTTTTGGCCGACTTTAACAACGATGGCTGGACGGACATTTTCATCGCCAACGATACCTGGCCGAATTTCCTGTTTCTCAATAACCACGATGGCACGTTCCGCGACGTCACCTTCACTTCCGGCGTGGCCGCCAGCGAGGACGGCAAGTACGAAGCGGGCATGGGCGCCGACGCCGCTGACGTCCGTGGCGGGGGCTGGTTCGATATTTATGTAACCCACTTGGACTTTGAGTTGAACCGCCTCTATCACAACAACCACGACGGAACCTTTGACGACGCCACGTATTCCTCCGGCGTGGGCAGTGAGACCACGATGCTGAGCGGCGTGAGCGGTAAGTTTCTGGATTACGACAACGACGGCCAGGAGGATATCTTCCAGGCCAACGGCGCCATGCTGGATAATATCTCGCTTTATCACAGCGAGGTGTCCTACCCTGAGCCCAAGCTGATGTTCCGGAACCTGGGTCAGGGAAAGTTCCAAAAGGTTTCGGACCAGCTTGGGCCGGATTTTCTCCGGCCCAAGGTGGGCCGCGGCAGCGCCGTCGCCGACTACGACAACGACGGGGACGAGGACATCGCCGTTTCGAATCGCGATGACTACCCGGAACTCCTCCGCAATGACGGGGGGAACGCCAACCACTGGCTGGAGGTTATGCTGGTGGGGACAAAATCCAATCGCGACGGGGTGGGCGCCAGCCTCAAGCTGGCCTCCGAAGGCATGGCCATCTTCAAGCAGCGCAAGGGCGGCATGAGTTACATGTCGGCGCAGGACCCGCGCGTCCACTTCGGGCTGGGCCAGCGCCAACGCATCGAGTCGCTGGAAATCACCTGGCCCTCCGGCACGGTCGACAAACTCTCCAGCGTCCCCATCAACCAGATCATCACGGTAAAAGAAGGCGTAGGCATCATCCCTGGCAGGTTCCCCCGCGTATCCGGAAAATGAAAACTCTGCGCCTGGTTCGTCGCGACACGAGCGATCACAAACGCTTCACATAGACGTACTGCGCTCCGACGGTCTTCGTACCAACCCGCACGAAGGCTTCCAGCCTTCCCTTTCCAATTCTCAGCGGGGCAGATGCGAATATGCACTCGGTGGCGCCCTTCTCAACCGGTTGCTTGAAGCTGGCGCCGTTCAACATGAAACAAGCCGTGCCCGAATCGCCGGCGGCCTTGAACAACAGCGTCACCTCGCACCGGGCCGACTCGGGGACCTCAATTTCCCAATATCCTTGCGCATCCGGGTTGTTCCAACCTGCCCGTGGCCCGCGCCAGTCCTGGGTTGTAAGCATCACGGGGTTTTCGTGCCGCGTGCCGAGCTGAATCCGGGGCGGTGCATACCCGCGCGTTGAGGAAACTTCATAAAACCAATCTTCATACTCGTTGCGCATGGCGGCGACAAGTTCCTCATGGCCTGGCGATAAGTCAGCCTGTTCACCCAGGTCTTCGCGGAGGTCATAAAGCTCCTGCTTATACCCTTGGGGGTTGGGGGAGTTGTATGCCGCTGGTCCGCTGAGCCACTTGTACCGTTGGGTCACGGCACAACAGTTGCGAAGTATCTCTGGCTCATCACCCCGATGCCACTGGAAGTATAGGGTCCGGTCAGGCCACGCCTCTTGGGCTCCCCGGAGCAGCGGGAACACACTCCTGCCATCAAGGTTAAGCCCGGCGGGCGCCGCCACCCCGCACGCCTCAAGCACAGTGGGGAGGATGTCAATATGCGCGGCAATCCGGTCAATCCGCCCCCCTGCAGGGATCACACCCGGCCATCGTACGAAACACGGCACCCTCATTCCACCTTCATAAACCGATCCCTTAAGGCCGCGCAACCCGGCATTGTAACGTTCCTGTTCGGGGCCGTTATCGGAGAGGAAAATCAGGACCGTGTCTTTTTCCAGGCCCAGAGCGTGCAATTTGGCCAGGAGACGGCCCATGTTCTCATCAACGTTAGTTAACATGCCATAAAGCTTTGCCGTTTGATCGTTGAGGCCTGCCGTCTGGAAGGGGGCCACATACGACGGGTCGACCACCAATGGAGCGTGCGGGGCGTTGGTGGGAATGTAGGCGAAGAAAGGCCGGTTTCGGGAATCCTCGATGAACGCCATGGCCGCGTTCACAAAAATGTCCGTGCAATATCCGTGATATTTTTCAGGGTTCCCGTTGTGCTGGAGGATGGGGTCAAAGTAACCGTCATGCGGAACGTTGGCAGGCTGTTCAAGTCCCCCGCCGCGGAGGACCAACGATTCTTCAAATCCACGGTCGATGGTCCGCAGGGGATAGTCATCCCCCAAATGCCATTTGCCGAAAATGCCGGTTCGATATCCCGCGTTCCTAAGAATCGCGGCGATGGTGATCTCGTCCGGATACATCATCGAGCGTCCCATATAGGTGTCGACAATTCCGGTGCGATAGTTATAGCGTCCCGTCATCAAGCTGGACCTGGTCGGCGAACAAACCGGGCTGACATAGAAACGCGTCAACTCCGTCCCATCTTTGGCAACGCTATCGAGGTTCGGCGTCTTCAAATACTGGTTTCCGGTATGGGACAAGTCCCCATACGCCTGATCGTCGGTAAGAAAGAGGATGACGTTAGGCCGCCGGCCGGCCCCCGAACCCAGGGAAGACGCCTGCCCTGCCAGAAGTGAACCCGCAGTGGTGGCCATGAAACTTCGTCGTGAAACTTTAGGCATTGAACTCCCTCCCCAATGAATTGCGTGCACCGTTCAAGCGTAGCTCCCCTGGTGATCGCCCGGAACAAAGTTACCCGGGGACCTTGCCGATGGCGGGCTTGTGGCGGTTGATAATTCCTGCGCCTTCCTTGATGGTGAGAAACTGGTTGGCGGCAATGTGGGGAAACCTTTCCACTTTCTGGGTGGTGGGCCATTTGACTTCGACCAGGTCCACCTGTGGGGATTGCCCGAGGCCGAAATGCAGGCGCAGGTCGCTTTGCGACACCACACTCGTGCCGGAATGCACCTCATCCATCTGGACGTGTTTTCCGGTCACCACGCGGACGCGGGCGCCAATGGCGGTGCGGTTACACTCGGTGCCCAGCAATTTGATGTTAATCCAGTTATTCGCATTGCCGCCGTCGTTCCGGAGGAGCGACGGGTAATCGTTCATGTTCAGAACCAGCACATCCACATCGCCATCGTTATCGAAGTCGCCAAAGGCGCAACCGCGGCTGGAGAATCGCGAGTTCACCCCCGGCCCCATTTCTTTGGAAACGTCCTTGAACTTCCCGTTTCCAAGGTTGCGGTAAACCAGGCGCGGGGAAAGAAAGCGCTGGTTAAGGTGGAGGTCGTCAACCTGCGGATATACGTGGCCATTGACCTGAAAAATATCGCTCCAGCCGTCGTTATCGTAATCCATGAAGCCCGTGCCCCAGCAAACATACTGCGAGTTGATGCCCAAACCCGCCACGAACGTTACGTCGGTAAAGGTCCCATCACCGTTGTTGTGATACAGGTCGGGAGTGTCATCGGAGAAATTGGTTTTGAAAATATCCAGCCAGCCGTCGCAGTCGTAGTCGCCCACGCCGATGCCCATCCCCGCCTGCTCCTGCCCGTCCTCGTTGTAAGCGCACCCGGCCATCACTGCGATGTCCTGAAAGGTCCCGTCGTGCTGGTTGTGAAAGAGAATGCTGGGCTCGGCGTCCACCGCCACATAGATGTCAGGCCAACCATCGTTATCGAAATCATAGGAGACGGCGGTAATGGAATAGCGCGGCCCCGGCTTCAGGATGCCCGTCTTTTCCGAGACGTCAGTGAAGGTCCCATTGCCGTTGTTATGGTAGAGAATGTTCGTTCCGGCTGGCAGGCCGGTGGGGCCGCACATCACCGACAGGCCTTTCCACTGGCAATAGCCAGCCTGCCCCGGCAGCGGCACCTTCTGAAGATCCAGGTCGATGTAGTTGCATACGAACAGATCGAGAAAGCCGTCGCGGTCGTAATCAAGCCAGGTACAGCCGGCCCCCCAACGGACACGGTCATCCCACACCCCTGCCTTTTTCGTCACGTCCGTAAAAGTGCCGTCGCCGTTGTTGTGCCACAACACATTGTGACCCCAATAGCAGCAGAACAGATCGTCCCATCCGTCATTGTCATAGTCACCCACGCAAACGCCGGTTCCCCATCCGGTGCGACCCAGGCCGGCTTTTTCCGTCACATCCGTAAATGTGCCGTCGCGATTGTTTTTGAAGAGATGCTGCGTGGGCGTCTTGCCATCGGGGTAGGGTTCTTCGCCCGGCAGGCGGTCACCGTTGGTGAGATAGATGTCCAGCCATCCATCCTGATCGTAGTCGAAGAAGGCCAGTCCGCTGCCCTTGGTTTCAATGATGTACTTCTTGTGTTTGACGCCTCCCCACACGTTGGACACATGGAGGCCCGCCGGCTTCGCCACATCCACAAAGGTGACCGGGGATGGGGCCCCGGGATGAGGCGTTGTGGCCGCCTGAAGCAGCGTGCCCCCTGTCCATCGCCATAGGGGCGTCGTGAGGGCTTCCAGTATTCCGGAACCCAGGAGGACTCCGGACGAACCCAGCCATTGGCGGCGCGAGAAGTTCATTTTATCGAGTATCTCCGTTCTGGCTTTGGGGCCCGGCAATTATACCCCTTGAAACCATCCACAAGTCAGCTTCCCAAACGACCCAGCAATTCGTGGATGGGCAGATGGTCCAAAACTTCCTCCAAAACGATTAGGGCTGGGGAGGCGGATTAACGCTCACCGGATGCACCCGTCGGGCCGCCTCTTGTTTTGCCAGAGCCTCGCTGAGGGCCCCCTTAATTACTGAATTACCCGGTTGCAGGTCGAGCGCCGCCTCGTATTCAGTAATCGCCTCCTCCAGGCTTCCGGCTAATTCCAGCGCTCGGGCGAGATCGAGGTGTACCTTGGGATTGATCGGTTGCCCCTTCAGCGCCTGGCGGAATTCCGCAACCGCCGCATGGAATTCCCCTTTGGTGGCCAAAACCAGGCCGAGATTGTAATGGGCGATGGCATAATCCGGTTCCAGCACAAGCGCCTTGCGCAGGTTGGCCTCTGCACCATCGAGGTCTCGCTTCTGCAATTGCTCAACGGCGCTGTTGCTCAGGTGCCGAGCTTCCACCGCATCTCCCGCGCGCTGCCGGAGATCCTGTGCCTGTTTGAACTCCAGGTTGGCCGCCGCCACCTCCCCCTTGAGCGACAGCGCGCGTCCCAGACTGTAATGAGCCCGCTCGGAATCGGCCTTAAGTTCGACAGCCTTCCGCAGCTCCTGGATTGCCGCGTCCAGTTTCCTCTGATCAATCAACACGAGGCCAAGCTCAAAATGCGCTTCCGCATAATTCGGCTGAAGCTTGATGGCCGCCGCAAATGCCTGGCTCGCATCCTCTGACCTTCCCGCCCGTTTCAATATGACACCAAGGTGGTAGTAGGCCTCCGGATAGTCCGGTTTAAGTCGGAGAGCAATTCGAATCTCCTCCAGCGCCTGCTCCGTGTTCCCCAACACGGCCAGGGTCACACCCAACCCCTCATGGGCGGCGGGAAAGTTGGGGCGGGATTTCAGCGCCTCCTGGAATTCTCTCTGCGCGGCGGCCAGGTCGGTCTTCTCCGCCCAGTTCCCCAGCAACAGCCCAAGCTGATAGTGCGCGTCCACGTAGTCCGGTTTTGCCTCCAGCGCGCTCAATAGCTCGGTGCGGGCGCCCTCAAAGTTGCCGGCCCGGATGAGAATCAGGGCCAGGTTGTAATGAGCGGCGGGCCTCTGCGGCTCCAGTTGCAACGCCCTATGCAGCTCGGTAACCGCGCCCACCTGGTCGCCATTCTCTTCCAGGGCAACCCCCAAATCCACGTGAGCCTCGGCGGAGTGGGGATTGAGCTTCAAGGCGGCCCGGAAATCCCGGGCCGCCCCCGCGGGGTCCTTATCGTCCAACCGCGATTTCCCCTGGCGGAGATAGCTTTGCGCCTGGTCCATTTCGGGAGTTTGGGCAGAAACTGCCGGACAGGTCGAGGAGCCCCCGCCCTCAACGAGCATCCACGCCACCAGTCCCGTCGCCAGGAGGCAAAGCACTTTCATGTCCCCTTCCCTGTTTCGCTCGAAATACCTGGAGAATCAAGACCAGAGCAGGCCACGACGCACCAGAGTTAGCTCACTGCATCCGGTCGGCAATCTGGGGATCGATGGCTTTGGCTTGGGCCAGAGCCTGGGCCGCCGCGGCACTCTCTCCTTTCTGGGCGAGTAAGCGGCTGAGCATGAAGTAGGCCTCCGCATAGCGGGGATTCAGCCGGATCGCTTTTTGAAACTGCGTGATGCCATCCTCCGTGCGCCCCTCATCCATGAACACGTGGCCAAGCCCGTAGCAAGCCTGCCAGTCACTCGGATTCAGACGGAGGGCGGCCCTGTACTCCTCCTCGGATTCCGGTAAGTTTCCATTCAGGTAAAGCGCCAGCGCCAGGTTGCGGTGCATCTCCTCAACATTCGGCCGCAGTTTGAGGGCGGCCTGGAAGTAGCCAACGGCGGTGGCGGCGTCCCCCTGCTCGCTGTAACGAATGCCTTCGCTGGTATATACCTGGACAAGCCTTTCCTCGTCGCGGTCGGTGCGCAGGGCTTGAAACTTCTGCATGGCGGCCTCAGCCTCCCGGGGCCTGCCGAGCTGCCGAAGAACCTGGGCCAGGTTGAGAAGAGATGCTTCGTCTTTTCGGTCAAGTTTGATGGCGCTCCGAAATTCCGTTTCGGCCCGGTGGGGATCACCTTGCTGGCGATAGATCAGGGCAAGCTCGTAGTGGGCCTGCGAAAGTTCAGAATCCTGCTGGATAGCTTTCTCCAACTCGGTGATCGCCCGCGGGAAGTCGCCGCGGACGCGAAAGTACAGGCCATATACATAATGCAGCACCGGCTGGTTGGGATCCAATCGCCGCGCCATCTGCAAGGCCGTCATCGCGTCGGCAAAACTTCGGTCCTCCACAAGCATGTGCGCCAGGTGGACGTAGGCCGCCGCGAAGTCGGGTTTTAGCTGCGCCGCTTTTCGAAACTCCGTCAAAGCACTTTCACGCTGGCCAAGGCGGTCGTTGACCAACCCCAAGCCATAGTGGGCGAGTGCATTGTGGGGATCCATTTCCAATATGTTGTCAAATTCCGAGATGGCATCCTCATAGTGTTCAACTTCCATCAGCGTGTACCCTAATTCATACCGGGCCTCAAGGTTGCGCGGCGCAAGTGAAATTGCCGAGTGAAGTTCGGAGACCGCGCCCCAAGGGTCTTTCTCCTGCCGCAAGGCCAGGGCGAGCTGAAGATGATATTGCCCATCCTGCGGGCGCAGGGAAACAGCCTTGCGAAGATCTCTCATCCCCGCAGTGTTGTTGCCCATGCGCAATTCCAGCAGACCCAAGCCGTAAACGGCCTCAGGGGAATCGGGGTTCAACTGCAGGGCTCGCTTGAACTCCAGCTCAGCCGGCGGGAACTTCTTCTGAAGGATGAGAGTCTGGGCAAGAAGGTTATGGGTCTTCCAGTTGTCTGGCTGGATTGATACGGCGGTTTCCAGTTCCCGTGTGGCTTCAACCAGGTTACCGCTCTCGCGCCAAGCGTATCCCAGCCCGGCGTGCGCCTCGGCGGAATGCGGGCTGAGTTGGATGGCAGACTGAAACGCCTTAATGGCTCCGGGAATGTTCCCCTGCTTCAGGAGAAGAATGCCCTGATCCTCGTACCCGGCCGCCCCGCCTGGTTTGCCCGCTGTCCCCCCCTGCGACGCCAAGGCCCCCATGGAGACGCAGAGAACCAGGCACCACCCAACAAGTCCATTCATAAAGGAGTGCATTCCTCATCCGGCATAAGCCTGCCTCGCCCTCAGATTCGCATGTGCGCCCCCATCGCGCAACCGAAAATGAAGGCGCTCCAGGCACGGTCCGCCTCCCTGGTTGGGTGGTTCAACCAGCGGCGGGAATGTCTACGGGGCCTTCCTGTTTACCGGAACCTTTGGGCCAGCCTTGCGCGCGCAGACGGCGTCCGATCTCTTGAAGCGTTTTCACATCATCCGGATAAACCGAACCATCAGGCAGGGGGCCGACGCCCAGGAGGTAGTTCATGTCGTTGGCGCGGACAAACCCCATCCGTTTCCAAGCCCAGTCCGCATCGCGATGCGCTTCGCCCCGGATGTAACTCCAACTCTTATTCAGCGCCTCGCAGAGCTCCACCGGCTTGCTTTCTTGTCCGGGCTTGATGTGCACCAACTGGAATGCTTCCGGGGCCTTGAAGTCTTCCGTCCCGGTGAGCCCAAATTTGTACGACACCAGGGCATGCGGCTGGAGGACGTGAATCCGGTCGTAGAGTTTCTGGGCGTGGAAGATGCCGGGGTCTTTGGCGCTCACGGGGACGCCGACGCCATCCAGCCAGATGCCGGCAATGGGGCCGTAGTTGGTCAAGAGTTCGGCAACCTGGTCGCTGGCATAATCCAGATACTTGTTGAGGTCATAGTCCTTTCCATACGCATACCTGGGCTCAGGAGTTGGATAGGGAATTTCCGCCAGCGGGATATTGAAGTCCTTGTGCCGGGGACCGTCGGGATGATGCCAGTCAAATCCATGTTCGTAAAAAGCGAAGAAGCCAAGGCCGCGTTGATTGCACGCCTTCACCATTTCACCCACCAAATCGCGACGCGCGGCCGATTGCACGCTGTTGAAGTCCGTCAACTTCGTGTCCCAGAGGCAGAACCCCTCACAGTGTTTGGTGACGAAGGTGATGTATTTCATCCCGGCCGCCACGGCGAGGTCAGCGATGAAGTTGGCGTCGAACTTCTCCGCGGTAAACTGACGCATCTTCTTTTCGTATTCCCCGACGGGGATTTTGAACTGCCATTGCTCGAAGCAGTGACGCCCGTCCAGCGAGGCGAGATAGTAACAGGGCATCATGCCGAACCGCGCATCCCGGAACCAATGCAGCGACGCTTGGCGCGGGTCTTGCCGGTACAACTCGGCATATCGGGTGAGGTGCGCCGGTATGGGCGAGGGCGATTCCGGCTCGCCTCCCAACGCGGGGATGGAGTGCCCGATGGCCAAAGCGCCGCCGGCCCAAGCCAGCTTCCGGCAAAATTGGCGGCGAGATAGCCCGCCAGGTTTTTGTGTGAGGATCGTGTGAGTGCTCATGATGGAAGTTCTTTCCAAGGGAATCGGGGCGGAAAATATAGCCGGATCACCCTCCAAGGCATGGCGAAGTTGTGGGTTCGATTGCCGGCTTGGCAGCCGAGCACCTTTGGGTTCAATCGACGTCGAGTAATCCCCTCAGAAAAGCCATTTTCCGGCGAACTGAATGTTGCGCCCTGAGGTGGCGGAACTAAGGGTTCCGAAGGAGCCGGAAGTGACATTGGTTGTCCCCATCGTGAACACGGGGTGATTGAACAAGTTGAAGGACTCAACGCGGAATTGTATCTTACCCAGGCGCTCGGAAATGGGGAAATCGCGAAAGATGGAGAAGTTCCAGGTCTGGGCATCCTCCTGGCGAAATGCGTTGCGAGCGAGATCTCCAAAGCGGCATGCCGAGGCAGCCACGACCTGGCAGTTTGGCCCTTCCTGGAAAGCGCTGGGATTCAGCCAATTCAGTGTCGTTAGATTACGGCCGGCATAGGGATTGCCAATAATGTCGGGCATCTCAAAATTAGTATTGCCCGTATTGGCTGTGTCAACGCCGCCCTCAGTTAGGGATACCGGAGCACCGCTGTAGAAGGTGGTGATTCCGTTGGCCTGCCAGTTGCCTGCCAAAGCGCTTACGACCCCTCCACGATTGGCATAGCTCTTCCCTTTGCCCAAGGGCAGCGCCCAAGTGTAGGAAAGGACAAGCATTTGCGGGACGTCAAAGTCCGAAACACCTTGCTGGTCCCTTAAAACGTAAGGGTCTTCGACCTTGCAACCTTCGTTGTATCCTGAACAACCCTGATCCATCGACTTCGACCACGTATAGGCGATCATATAACTCAAGCCATGGCTCAGGCGTTGCTCAGCCTTAAATTGGAGGCCGTTGTACCAGCTATCTCCGATGTTCCGCCCTACGGTAAGCGTCCCGCTGGTATTGGGGTAATCCGGCTCGCGCGGAGCTATGGCCCCCGCGCCCGGAGCATAAGCGGTGTTATAGATCCCGCTGATGTAGGTGCGGTGTCCCCTCGACCCAACGTATCCCAAGGTGAGTGTGAGCGTAGGTGTTACCTGCCTCTGGACGTCCAGGTTGAACTCTTCGTCGAACATGTTCTTGTTCGTCGTGTTGGCAGCCTGCTGGACAGGAATTGGAAAGGGCGTGGCGGCAGCCGTGGCAACACGCGGAACAGGCTGTTGCGCGGTCACCGTGAATGCCGTGCTGTTTAGCGTCGGGTTCGTGTAGAGTCCATAAGGCCAGGCTCCACGAGTTGCCTGCCCCGAATTACCCTGAACTACCCAGGCAAAATCATCGTAATAAGCGCCGGCGCCGGCGCGGACCACCGTGCGGTCATTGATGCGGTAGGCCAATCCCAGGCGCGGCCCAAAGTTGTCATATATGGAGTTCGCCAATGCCCCATTGTGGCCGAACATGCGCACTCCGGCGGGAAGCGAACTTCCCGGGAGGCAGGGTTCTACACCACTATCCGATGCGCAAGCAGGGGGAGGTGTATTTCCGGCGAGTATAAATGTCTCCGTCGCGATGTCAAACCCGGAAGCGAGATCGTTCACATGTTGAGGCGGCTGACTGTAATCCCAGCGCAACCCGTAGTTGAAAGTTAGATTATGGGTGACCCGCCAGCTATCCTGCGCATAAAAGCCCATGATGTCGGTCTTGGTCTCGGCCGCATCATAGAGATAATACACAAGCGCGCTGCTGGGGTCGCCGAGTTCCAGGGAGGCCAGACCGTTTCCAGTCGATCCGGTATTCGCCGGATCCCCGGTTTGAAGCGTGCTGAATGCCACGCTGGGGCACGTGCCAATGTTGAATACGTGCATGTGGAAAAATTGCGCCCCCGCTTTGATCGTGTGGTGCCCGCTGATTTTGCTAAGGTCGCCCGCAAATTGGACAATGCGCTCCGGGTGCTTGAGGCCGGCGTTGCCTCCGGTACCCACGTATCCCGTGGGTGAAACGATCGGATACTCGGGCACGTTCGGGCCTGCCCCGAGAATGAACGAGCAGGTGGCGCAATCCATACCCGTGGTGTGGAAGAGGGTGGCAAAGTCAGCAGGCTGCAAATTACCATTATGGATGTAAACGTTCTCGAGACCGGTCCGCAAGTCAAGCACGGTGCTGGAACCAAAATTGTGCACCCAGTGCAGGCCAACGTTATAGATATTGCGGATGATCACCGTGGGTGTATTCGGATCCGTCGCGGGGGTGAGGCTTTCGGCGTCCTGGTAAGTGTACCTTCCGTAGAGCAAGTCGCTCGACCCGAAACTGTGATCGACCCTGGCAATTGCCTCATTGAAGTTATTGGTGCCAGCCTGCGAATTCGAGTAGTTATTGCTCAAGGGGTTGCTGGCGGTCTGCAAAGGCATGTTGGGAGCGGGAACCCATTCTTTCCAATTAATCATGGGGTTGAAGCTGCCGGAGGGTAGGTTTGCAGGGACGATGATGTTTCCCACGAACGGGTCGCGCACGCCCGCCGTTTTTACTGCCGTAAGGCCGGTTAGGGTATCTACCTGACCGGCGGTCGCCTGGCGCCAAGTGTATGGATTGAAGATTTCGTTCTTGTAGACGGTACGACCAAGAGCATCGGTGCCCGACGCGGCTAACAGGTCGCCGCTGAAATCTCCGTTCCACTCGGCGGCGGTGGGAACCCGGCCGAGACTCGTTGCGGCGCCCACATAGCGGTAACCTTCATAGCCGCCATAAAACCATGTGTTGTGCTTCAGCTTCCCTATGGATACCGGCCCCCCAATCGTGACGCCAAACTGGTTTTGGTTGAAGTTGGGGAGTTTGGATTTATCGGGATCGAAGAAGCTGCGAGCGTAGACTGCTTTATTGCGATTGAATTCGTAGGCGGACCCGTGGAAGGCGTTCGTTCCCGCTTTGGTTACGATGTTCTCCTGTCCGCCGAGCGAGCCGCCCGCTTCCGCGCGGTCGTTGTGCGCCTCGACGTCAAACTCCTGCACCGCATCCAGAATGGGCGAAATCGCAAACCCGCTAAAGAACGGGTCACTGTCGATGACCCCATCCAGCATAAACATGGAGCTGCGAGACCAGGTCCCACTCACCGCCGGGACGATCTCACCAGGAGTTGTATTCTGGTCCTGGTGAATGTCAATCGGGCTGGCCCCGGGAGCCAACAAGATCAGCTGCCCAAGGTTGCGGCCGTTAAGAGGAAGGTCGACCATTTCCTTTTGGTCGACGATGGTACCCAAGGATGCAGTTCCGGTCTGCAATACAGGAGGCGCCCCCGTCACCTGCACTTCCTGGCTCACCGCGCCGACTTTGAGGACGAGGTCCTGTGTGGAAGATTGGTTGATATTCAGCGTGATCTTGGGAACAACGGTGGTGGCAAATCCCTTGGTGGAGGCGCTCATGGTGTAGTCGCCGGGGAGCAGATTAAGGATGACGTAGCGTCCAGCTTGATCGGTGGTGGCCTTGAATTCCAATGAAGTTCCCAAATTCCTGGCGACAACTGCAACCCCGGGAACCACCGCACCGCTCGCATCGGTAACCGACCCACTCAATGTAGCGGTTGTGACCACCTGGGCGGAAGCTGGCGTAGGCCCCACTATCATCGAGGCAAGCGCACATGCAAATAAGACAGCAATTATGATGACAAACCTATGCTCGCGACTCTTCATGTACTAAGCCTCCTGAGAGTGCCTTGCCCGACCGGCAGCTTGGTGAAGTTTGCCTGTCGCACAGATACCCAGTTCCCCTTACTTGGACCGAACTGTTCACGCTGCCTGAATATGTTGGCACTTCTGGTCCTCGGGATGGATGGGCCCAGGCATGCCAAGCCCGAAACCGCAAATCGCGCCCATCGCGTCGCGGGTATACCACCCGGTATATCCCCTGTCAACATAAAAATTTGATTTGTAGATTGAATTTTTTGCTGTAATACATTGTCCATTTTAGTTAAATAATGCCTTTATGTTATAAAAAGCATTGCCCTGCAGCAAGTAAGTATCGCCACATGCTCCCGTAGAGCTTCGGCTCACCAAAGAACACGTGCCACAGGCCGATGCGCTAATTTGAGTGAAGATTATTGCCGAGAATTAGAACGTTTCGTTCATGCAAAGTGGTAAATCTGGTAGACGGGTTCCATCGCAGGCTTGACGTGCCCCAAGCGACATGTTACTCCTTGTGGGCTTTGGCAGTTGGCACGCTCAAGCGAGAAGGCGAGGTACGAACTCATGCTGCACGATCCCAGTCATCACCCAACTCTACCCGTGGCGGAAGAAGTCAAACTCACGGCAAAAGACAAGGACATTCTGCGCCGCCTGGCCGGAGAATTGGCGGAGATCGCTGCGCTGCCGGTTCATCGGGAGAAGGCACGACTCTGGCAGAAGCTGAACGACCGCGAGTCCGAGCGCCCCATGGTGTGGATCAACGAAATCTGCTGGCATGAGATGGACGTGGACGGCGAGTTAACGCTTCAGACCGAGCACACCTGGGCGCAGGAGCAGGAACGCGAATTGCGGCGTACCCTCTACCAGTGGCGGCACCTGCCGGGCGACATGATCGTCAGCGACTTCCTCACCTGCCCGCTGGCGATTCACTCCTCCGACTTCGGAATCATCGAGGATGTCGATATCGCCACCACGGATCCCGCCGCCGAAATTGTGTCGCGCCATTTCCATATTCAGATCCGCGATTTCCCCGACCTCGAAAAAATCAAGATGCCGGTGGTCACCCACAACGAACTGGCGACGGAGCTTTACTACCAGGCCATGTGCGAGGTCTATTGCGACATCATGCCGGTGAAGAAAATGGGCCAGACACACATCTGGTTTACCCCGTGGGATTACCTCATCCGCTGGTGGGGCGTGCAGGAAGCCATGCTCGACCTGGTGGAACGGCCTGACCTAGTGCATGCCGCGGTGGAGCGCATGGTGGATGCATGGATGACCGAACTCGATCAATTCGTGGAAATGAATCTGCTGGCGCTGGACTGCAATAACACCCGGATCGGATCGGGCGGCTACGGTTACACCAAGTCCCTGCCGGGACCGGCCTTCAACCCGAGCCACGTGAAACCCCATAATATGTGGGGTTGCTCGAACGCGCAGATATTTTCCGATGTCTCGCCCGAAATGCAGTGGGAGTTCGCCATCAAACACGATCTGCGCTGGCTGGAGCGTTGGGGAATGGTTTACTACGGCTGCTGCGAGCCGCTGGATCGTAAAATCGAAGTGCTGCGCCGGATTCCGAATCTGCGCAAGATTTCAGCGAGTTACTGGAACAACACCGAGCGACTGGTGGAGAAGGTGGGGGGCGATCTTATCCTCAGCCACAAACCGACTCCGGCGATCTTCGCGCGCGATCACTGGGACCCGGACGGAGCGCGGGAAGAACTTCGCACCTTCCTCACCAAGACGGGCGGCCGCTGCCACGTGGAGTTGATCATGAAAGACATCTCCACGGTGCGCTATGGGCCGAAAAAGTTATGGGAGTGGGCGAAGATCGCGAGCGAAGTGGCGGAAGAGTTCGCGCGTTAAATGGGCTCAATCTCATGGCACATCAAAAAAGCCGGCAAAATGGATCGAGTGTTAGAGGGGTAGCGCGCCAGCCAGGGGAGGCGCTTAAAAAATGACGAGATCACGCCGGGAATTTCTAAGCCAAATGACCGCTTTCGGATCTTTGTCTGCTATCGGCAAACCGGGGGAGGCCGCGAATCCCGCCAATGGATTCACTGGGGAGGCCGAAGATCGCCGACCTGATTCGCCCGGGCCCGTGGTGGGCCTTATGGTTTACGGCTACCGCCAACTGGGGATTGTGGATCAGATGTCCGCGATGCGGGATCGCGGTTTTCTGGGAGTGGGATTCCATACGGAACCGAATCTGGCTCCGCTGCGCGCCTTCGACCCCTTTACCGCTCCCATCGAGGAAGTGAAGCGGCTGCGCGGCGTGCTTTCGGGGTTTCGAAAAGTGGAAGTCCACGGACCTTATTCTGACTGGGACATTTCGCTCGTCAGCCCCAATCCCGCCATCCGACGGACTTCCCTGGAAGATCTCGAGCGGCACATCGATTTCGCCGCTAACATCGGCGCTTCGGTATTCACCGCGCACCCAGGAGAAACTTCCGCGCCCCTTTCTCTCGGCGAACATCTGAAGCTGCTCGAGGATTCCATGCAGCAACTTGCTCAGATTGCCCAAGGGAGAAGGCTCCTGATATGCATCGAGACGTCAGATATTCTGGTGAACACATCAAACGTTCATGTTTTTGACTCTGTGAAATCTGACTTTCTCGGAATGACCATGGATACGGGCCACATTTCGTTTCATCTGCCGGGGGCCGCGCCCGGCCTCGCTCCCTATGGATCAATCGAAGGGTTTATCGCCGCCCAAGGCGACAAGATCCGGCATGTACACGTGAACGATTACAACGCCCAGCGGGACCATATCGGCATTGGCCAGGGGCAGCTTCCGCTCCGGCAACTGCTGGCGGCATTGCACCGCGGGAACTATCGCGGTTTTCTTGACATGGAGGTTAACCCCACGGTGGCGCCCGTAGAAGAAATGCCTGCGGAACGGGATTTGATTCAGAAAATAATCGATGAGACCTGGATCAAAGGCGCATAGCTCTGGCGATGCGCATGGGCAAATTTAGTGAATCGTGCCGGCAAGGAGGAATTGCCACACCAGCACGGCAAGTGGTACATTCTCAAGAACGCGCCTGTAGCTCAGTTGGATAGAGCGGCAGACTTCGAATCTGTAGGTCGGGTGTTCGAGCCACCCCAGGCGCGCCAGCCACAACTTCCGGCAGTCCCACTATAAATAATGAAGACACACCAGCGGGCGACCCGGTCAATTCCCCGCGGATCAAAATGTTATGGTTTGAAATGATAAGGAGAAACCCCCGCTCTGCGCTCCTACGCGAGATACACGCCCACTCCCGTACGATTATACGCTCCCCGGCGCTTTCGGGCCGGAAGGCAGGGTCGGCGTCCTCGGCGTTTTCGCCGACACTTACCCCTCAGCCCTCCCGGTGAAAGCTGGGAAGGTTAACCGCGATCGGCGGGCACAGAAAAGCTTGGGGGCTCTCAGTGCTTGGCGAGCTTGTCTGCCATCGACAGCAACAGCCTGCGGTTCGTGCTCGACATGGTCTCAAAAGACTTGATCAGCCTCTTGACCGGCTTGCCCAGATTCACCTGATCGGGAACCTTGGGTGCGGAGGGCTTGCCCTCACCCTGGAAGAGCAATTGGTAAGGTTCAATTTCCAATGCTTTGGCAAATTTTTCCAGAGTTGTGAGCGAGGGCGCGGTGTATCCGCCTTCCACGCGGGAGATGTACGAGCGCAAGAGACCGGACCGTCGTTCGATGTCGCCTTGCGAGAGACCTTTAACTTCACGTAATTGTCTTAATCTTTTTCCAACGTCCATAGCCCAATTAGAACAGAACCAGAACCCCCTGTCAACCGTATTACCATAATTTCTTAACGCTTTACTAAATCGATTAAGATGCCTGAATTGTGCTTTCCGATAAAGATAGCTCCCAAATTCCGATTCTCACATCCTGAAACACTCCCCAACTCAGCGGTGACTCCTTGTGCACTTTTGCGTTTGCCCTTTGGTTTTTGACTTTCGCTTACGGCTTCGCTGCGTACAGGACTTCCATGGCCAGCCATTCGAGCATAAACAGGGTGAGGGTGCTCGCCGGCATTTCGAATAACGAGGGAACCAGGATTCCCAGGTCCGAACCCGCAACCAGTTCCTGGTCGTTACTGTCCGTCAGGGAGAGCACCCGCGCGCCGTTCATCCGCGTCTGGGCGGCGCCACGGTGGACGAGTTTCTTCATTTTCGATTGCGACCCGGAAAGAAACAGAACCACGTTGCCTCGCCGGGCGAAGTGGGCATGTTCATTCAAGAATTCCGACACCTCCACACTCGACACCTGAAGGCCGGGCAGGGATCGCAATCGCCGCGCCGCCTGCCAAGCGGGATAGTGGTAAAAGCCTCCTCCCACGATGCTCAGCCGGGGAAGACGCGCCACCTCTGCCGCCACCGCGCGGACCACCGGCGTAAGCTGTGTGAACACCCACTCGAGCTTTTCGGGTAGTTGATCAAAGTCCTTGGCCAGCACGTCCCACCATGGCTTGTGCTTCTTCAGCACCCGCAGGGCTTCGAAAGCCAGGTAATTGAGTGCGGCATGCATGCAGACCGTCACCGCGGGCGTCTGTGTATCACCCTCGGCCCGGACGGCGAAGACATGGTCCGCCAATTTCACCAGCGGGCTGCCAGGAGCATTGGTCAATGCCAGCGTCGTGCCCCCGTGCTCGAGTGTATTGCGGGCAAGTTCCTGGGCTTCCGGCCATTCCCCCGCGGCGGAAATCATCATCAGCACTGACCGCATTTGCAGAAGAGAGAGACCGTAGTTTTGGAAAACCTCCACCGGGTGCACGACCACGGGCCAGCCGAGGAACATCTCAAACGGAATGCCCGCCGCCCGGGCCAAAGCGGCGCAATCTCCTGTCCCGCAGATATTAACCGGCCCATCTCCCCACCGGACTTTGCGCACCACCGCCCCATACTCGGCATGGGCCTTCTCCAAAGTCATGCGCAATGCGCCCGGGATTTCCTGGATCTGCTGGCGGTTTACCATGGATGTCAACCTGAGAGCTTGAAGTCAGAAGTCAGGAGCTGGAAATAAGAATTTCCCATCTCACTTCTCAGCCTTGGCTCATGCCTTCTAGCTTCTGAATCCCACCTTCTAAGTTCTAGCTTCTAACTCCTGCTCCTCACTTCGAGTTTCTCACTCTCCGCCCGCGCAACGGTTGGGGCTTCACTCGAAACAAACATATGCGCAGAGAGGTGTGCGCCAAAAAGGAGAATCAGGGCGCCCGCATACGCCCAGAAAAGCAAAGTCGCGGATAACGCAAAGGGCCCGTAAACCTCCCGAAAACGAAACATGGGAAGTGTCAGGAAATAGATGAGCTTCCCCACCTCCGTTAAAATTCCCGTGGCGATGGCGGCGGGGAAAACCCGGCGCACGGGTACTTTCCCGTTGGGCAAGATATAGTAAATCATGAAATAGATGGATGCCAGGAAAGGCACGGAGGCGACTTCCAGGACGAGGCGCGACACCACGGTGAGGAAGCTTTTGGAAGGGATCCGGCCGATCGAGAGAGTGATGCCTGATTGCACGGGCGTAAGGGCAAGAATAAAAAACAGGGCAAGCACCCCTGAAACCAGGGCGAGGGTAAAAGACACGCCCTGATTTTTCAGAAAATTGCGATTGCGCTGGAATCCCCACACCTTGTTGAGGGCGATTTCCAGCGGCAGAAACACTCCCGAACTGGTGAAAAAGAGCATGAGCACGGAAAGCAACTGCAATCGTGGACGCCCTTGCACCACCACCATCAAATTGTAAACCACGAAATCCGACCCGCTGGGAAGGTGCACGCGCAGAAGCTGCAGCACCATCTCGTAGGCTTTCTGCCAGTGCAGCCAGCGCCGGCAAATCGCCAGCAAAATCAGGGTGAAGGGGAAAAGGGAAAGGTAGGCGTTGGCCGCGATCGAAAAGGCGTAGGCATGCACCTCCGTCTCAAAGAGGTAGCGCGCGCTGGGAAAAAGGAGGCCACTCAGGCGGGCGCGCGTCCACCCACCGCGCCGAAGTTTTTCCAATAAAGCCGCCGGGATGTCTTTCCACATAGGGCGAACCGTGGGGCGATCGGCCATCCGCTCCCAATACCTAAAGGACGCGCAGTATAGTTCATCAGCGTCCTACTTGCCAGAAGTGTTGGATGAAGTGTTAGATGAGCGGACGAACTGTACAGCGCCGTTGCCCTCCCGGGGATTTTCCCGTATCCTAAAGGTGACGAAAACGAGAGGCGGGACAGCATGGCAATTCAGCTCACTCCAGAACAAGAGCGGCGGGTTCACGACGTCATGAGCCGGGGCTCCTACGCGTCGGCTGAGGAAGTCGTGGATGCAGCCTTGGCCGCTGTTGAACAGCGCACCGTGCCGGGTTTTGCGGGGACGCCGGAAGAACTGGACGCTCTGCTGGCGGAAGGCCTGGCATCGAAGGAACTTGGGGAAGATGAGTTTTGGGGTTCGGTGAACGCCCAAACGAACGCCCTGCTTGCCGAGCATAAAACGGGCTCGCGTTCGTGAAGGAAACCTATCGGCAAGCCGCCAGCGACGATGTGGTACGCCAATTTCGCTATTACCTCGTTACCCTGAATCTTCCCGACGTGGCCGTTCGCTTCCGAACGGCTGTCCGCCAAACTATTCAATTCTTGCAGCAGCATCCCCTGGTGGGTCCGCGTTATCGTTCCAGCAACCCGCAGCTTCAGACTCTTCGCACGTGGGCGGTGGCGGGATTTGAGGCTATACGGATTTATTATCTCGTCGACGAGGACACCATCCGCGTCATCCGGATTCTGCATGGCAAGCGTGATGTTAAACGCATCATTGAGCGCGAGGGAGGCATTTTACCGTAGCCTTATCACATACCGGTATTATGGTTTGTTCCACAGAAATCCATGGTGATGTTCACCTGATGTCAAAACTCAACTTATTAATATGCGATGTTCGGAGATACCTATGCGTCTTTTTAGAGGATGTGCGGTTCTAGCAATTCTTTCGATTGGACCCTCGTTGTGGGCCGCGGAAATCGCGCGCTGGGAAGCCGGCAAGCCGGCGAAGTCCCAGGGAATAACTCTAGTTACGGGGACCGATTTCAAATGGACGGTCAGCACCCGTGGCGGGATCACTGTGGGAGCCCTTGCGCCCAACCACGATTATTACCGTCGCGCGGAGTTCGTGGGTCATGTTACCGGACAAGTGAACTCCCCTTTCTGGCTGGTGGTGGAATACGTCGACGAGGGTTATGGCATGATTTCCGCCATCCCCGGCGGGGAAATGGATTGGCGCTTCATTGATGCGCTGGCCCGGCCCATTCCCTGGTCTCACCAGTGGGGTGTGGCAAGGCTCAACACCGGACGCCTGCGTCGCGCCGTGTTCCGTCTGGATGCGCCGGCCTCGCCCGCTCCGGGCGGCCCCGATTCCAAAGCAGGCTTTGACCTTCACATCTATGGGCTCGAGTATCTGCACGCCCTCTCCCTGCAAGACGCGGAGCCAGCCATTGAGGCCATCCCGGAGGTAAAGCCGGCCGTCCAGTTTGCGCGGCCTTTTCAGCGGGACATCAACCTCGCCACGGACACTCCCCTGGGTCAGGAGGCGGAAGGGGTGGCCGCGGTGCGCAATCTGGGCCCCCTGGTTCGCGCTCTGGGATTCAACGCCATTGAGAGCTACGTGCAATGGAACTACGTGGAGCGCCAGCCCGGCGTCTTCGACTGGAGCCACTACGACCCGATCGTGAACGAAGCGCAGAAGTACGGCCTGCAGTGGTTTCCGCTGCTGATCGTGGGTTCCGATTACGCCTTGCCGGACTGGTTTCGCAATTCCCCGGAGGACGTCCCCTTCGAGTGCCTGGAACATCACCTTGCGTACCATGTGCAATCGATTTTCTGCCACTACCAGGACGCCCACGTGCAGCAATTCCTAAATGAATTTGGAAAGCACTACGCCGGCGGCAAGGCCCTGCTGGGGTTGCGCCTGGGTCCGAGCGGGAACTATGGCGAAGCGCAATATCCGGCGGCGGGAGAGTTTGAATATCATCAAGGAGGGGACCACACCCACATCGGATATTGGGCGGCGGACCCCTACGCCAGTCCGGCGTTCCAGCAATGGCTGGAGGCCAAATACCAAACCATTGACGCTCTGAACCAGGCTTGGGATGAGCACTTCACCTCCTTCCGCCAGATCCAGACTTTCCTTCCGCGCACTGCCCTGATGCCGCGCAAGCAATTGGACTTTGCCAACTGGTACATGAGCTCCATGAGCGACTGGTGCGGAAAGTGGGCGGAGTGGGCACGCGCCTCCATGCCCAATGCTTCCATCTTTCAGTCTTCCGGAGGCTGGGGGGCGCTGCAGATTGGCACCGACTTCACCGCGCAGGCGAAGAGCATGGCCCAGGTCCACGGCGGAATCCGGCTGACCAATGAGAGTGATAATTTCGCTCTGAACATTGCCCAAACGCGCATGGCATCCTCGGCCGCGCGTTTCTATGGCGCACAGCTTGGCTACGAACCGGGCGGATATAACAGTTCGCGCGGGGTCGTGGCGCGAATCTACAACTTGATTACCAACGGCGGCGATCACCTTTTCTATTACTTCGGCAATCTGTTTTTCAATGATCAGGCGGCAGACGCCTGGCGGCGGTACGCTCCCCTGATCGACCAGCGCGCCAAACCCACCATCGACGTGGCGGCATTTTATCCCGACACTTCGATCTACCTGGGCGACGAAGTGCTTCGTTACCTTTATGCCTCGTCATATTTTGCGCGTGTCCAGCCCTTGCGGTCGGCTGTCGACTTTGATTTCGCCAGCGAGCAGATGATTCGGGACGGCGCCTTGGACCGTTACAAGGTCCTCGTATTCCTTTGGGGGTCCGTCACCGAAAAGCCAGTGCTCGAACGCATTGACGCCTGGGTGAAAGCGGGTGGAACGGTGATTCTGGCCCCTCACAAGCGCGGCCTGCCGCAATCCGTGGAAGGTGACTCATCCGTGGCCCAAGGTTGGCAGAGAGGCGATACGGGGAAGGGTCGGGCGATCTTCTTCCTGGGTGAGGTGGAGCCTCCCAATGATTACATCGACTTTATACGCGAACAACTGCGCGGCCTGGCAAATCTGCGGCCCGAGGTGCATCGGGCCCTTCAGATCGACAAACCCCAGGAGGTGTATTGGAGTGTGCTTGAGGGCGACAAGCTGGCCATTTTGAACTTTACTGACCATGAGGCGCAGGTGCGTCTTCCCGGCGGAAACACCCTCCAGGTGGAACCGTACGGCATCCTGATGACCACCGCGCGGCGGTGAGACCGGACATTGCAGATCAAGCGCCGCGGATTTGTGCATGCAGCGCGCTACTCCGCGGTTCTGTGAGCAATCAATGTCTCCATGCTCATGAAGATGCAGGGGGTGTGGAGGGGGACGTCAACTGATCCGCACGCGGGGTCACGCAGATGCATGCGGCTGCACGGGACTCAACGTCTTTTTCTGGACGAGCGAAACAACTTTTCGCCTCGAATGGCGCTGTCGCTTTTTTGCGGCGGCGAGAATTGCTTTCACGTCAAAGCTATACTTGGCGGCTTGTTCCTCGCGAAGGCGCCGCACCTCATCCACAATATAGTCATCGGTCATGGAAAATCTCCTAAAACAGTCCTTCGGGCGTACAAATTACGGGGGGCTCCCAATCGTACCGCCGACAGATTTTCGCGATGTCTTTGGCGACGACGGCATTGGCGATATGGACACAATTCCACGTTAACAGGAAATCCATGCCATGCACAGCAGCAATCGCGATGTGCGCCGCGTCAGTCGCAGCTTTCCGAGGGAGGATGCCCGAAGCCAGGATCGCCGACGCGAGATGCCCAACTTCGGGTGTAATATCGAGCATCGCAAAGTCCCGTACGATTAGAATCCTCTCCCGCGCTGCGCCAGGGTCTCCTGCGCTGGCCTCATCGATCACGAACTGCGAGATGTAAATCTCGAATGCGCCTCTTCGCTTGTCCCACCAATCTTTGGTGACCTGCTGGTGGCCGGCAATGATCAAATCCCGACTGGGCCTCGAGGTAAGATAGCTCGGTATGGTCGTTTCCATGTAAAGTCTTTGCTTCATTTTGGCGCCATGCTGCCTCTCATCCAGTGAGCAACGCGGATCTCCTGACCGACCCAGATAAAGCGGGTCGCAGTCAGCCCGTTGAACAGGGGGAATCCACGAGAGACCCGCCCCTGGCCACCAACCGCTGGGCAGACCGGGCCGCCGCTCTGATTATGGCGAATTCTGCAAAGGCCAGCAAGCCCCTACTAGACGCTTGTGATGGTTCAGGTTCCTTTCCTCTTCGCCCACTAAATTCGCCCCCAAAAAGTCGCACTCCCCCTTGTCCACAAAGCCACGTTCCAATGATATAATTGCAGCTTCGGGTTCAGGATTAATTCAGGAGAATAGGCGTAGCGCCCCGGTGCATCGGGGCAGGACACGCTCTTATTGCCGAACCAACAGAGGAGCCCAATATGCGAAAGAAGAAGGGGAAACACCCCGCGGATGGGTTTTCGCGACGCGACTTCTTAAAGGGCGCCAGCATGGCGGTATCCACCGGTCTGCTGGCCGCGCCGGAGGCGGTGGCCGCGG
>Ga0326728_10005163_pt1 | contig 37338 bp, 30 predicted proteins | sample MB3enrmetagenome_FD_207602 | JGI IMG/M metagenome (GOLD analysis project Ga0326728, IMG submission 207602) | Lab enriched peat soil microbial communities from McLean, Ithaca, NY, United States - MB31MN | ecosystem: Environmental > Terrestrial > Soil > Wetlands > Peat | place: USA: New York...
GGGCCGCTCATCAGGACCTATGAACAATTCGCGAGCCCCGGGCAGTTGTTGCCGGAGCAGGTGTGGGACGAGGTCGACCGTCCGGAACGGGGCTTGCTGATGGGGCGGCCGGCGGGATCGGCGGTGCCGCTGGTGTGGGCGCATGCGGAGTATTTGAAGCTGTTGCGGTCTGCCATGGACGGCAGGGTCTTTGACCGCATCGATTCGGTCTATGAGCGTTACTGTGAGCCGGAGGGGCGCAAGCGGATCAGGCGCGGCATGGAGATCTACACGCGGCAAAGGCCCATTCAGCGGATGAAGGCGGGCAACACATTGCGGATTTTGGATGAGAAGCGCTTTGAAGCGGTGTGGAGCGACGATGGCTGGCAGACCAAGCACACCGCGGAAAGCCGTTCCCTGGGCAGCGCCGGATTCAGCGCGGAGATTACGCCTGCGGCAGGTAGCGGGGATGTGGAATGGACAATGCACTGGCTGGATGAGGGGTCAGAACAGAACGCCTGGCTTGGATACAATATGACAGTCAAGATTGATGCCCCTAAAACGTTTTAGGGACGCTAATCGGTACGTCCCGCACTTCAGCGAAAGGAACTGTTCAGGACACATGGCTTCCGGCGTCGCGTCTCTCACGGTTGACCAACTTTCGATCGATACCTTGCGTCTGCTTGCCGTGGACATGGTGGAGAAGGCTAAGAGCGGCCATCCCGGAGCTCCGCTGGGCTGCGCGCCCATCTCCTATCTGCTGTTTCACAAGCTGATGAAGCACAATCCGGCGCACTCGAAGTGGGCCGACCGCGACCGGTTCGTGCTGTCGAACGGCCACGCTTCGGCGCTGCTCTACGGCACGCTGTTTCTCTCGGGCTACAAGCTGACGCTGGACGATTTGAAGAGCTTTCGCCAGTGGGGATCGATAACGCCAGGGCATCCGGAGTTCGGCCTGACGGACGGCGTGGAGGCGACCACCGGCCCGCTGGGGCAGGGAATCGCAATGGCGGTGGGAATGGCAACAGCGGAGAAGCATCTGGCGGCGGTCTACAATCGCCCGGGCTTCGATGTGGTGAACCATCATACTTTTGTGCTGTGCGGCGACGGAGACCTGATGGAGGGCCTGTCGCATGAGGCTGCCTCGCTGGCCGGAACGCTGGGGTTGGGCAAGCTGATCGTTCTCTACGACGACAATCTGATTTCGCTGGACGGGCCGACGAGTTGGAGCTTTACGGAGAATGTGGAGAAGCGCTTCGAGGCCTACAACTGGCAAGTGCAGCGCGTGGCGGACGGCAACGATCTGGGTGGCATTGAAGCAGCCATTGCGGCGGCGAAGGCCGAGGCCGGCAAGCCCTCGCTGATCGCGGTGCGCACCGTGATCGGCTACGGCAGCCCGAAGGCAGGCACCAACAAAGTGCATGGCGAAGCGCTGGGCGCGGCCGATACGGCGGCGACCAAGAAATTCTTCGGATTCCCCGAGGACCAGAGTTTCTACATTCCGGAAGATGCGCTGGCCAACTGGCGCGAGGCCGTGGAGCGCGGCGCAAAGTTTGAAGCGGAGTGGGATAAGCTTTTCGCCGGCTATCAGGCCGCGTTTCCTGAGCTGGCAGCGGAGTTTGAGCGCACGCAGGCGGGCAAGCTGAAGGCTGACTGGGAGAAATCGATTCCCAGCTTCACCACGGAAAAGCCAATCGCCACGCGCAATGCGGGACAGATGGTGATGAACGCGATTGCCGAATCCGTGCCTGAGCTTTTCGGCGGGGCCGCGGATTTGACGGCTTCGACGAAGACGATCTTCAAAGACAGTCCGCACTTTGCCGCCGATCCCGTGGGCCGCAACGTATTTTTCGGGGTACGCGAGCATGCGATGTGCGCGGCGGTAAACGGAATGGCGGTTCATGGAGGGCTGATTCCCTTCGGATCGACCTTCTTTGTGTTTTCCGACTATTGCAAGCCGTCGCTGCGCATTGCGGCGATCATGGAGGCTCACTCACTGTTCGTATTCACGCACGATTCGATCGGTGTGGGCGAGGACGGGCCGACCCACGAGCCCATCGAGCACCTGATGGCGTTGCGTGCGGTGCCGCACATGACCGATTTCCGGCCGGCGGATGCGAACGAGACGGCCGCGGCGTGGCGGCTGGCGCTGGAGCGCAAGGGCCCGTGTTTCTTTGCCCTTACGCGGCAGGATTTGCCGGTGATCGATGCGTCAACTCGCGACATGTATGCCAGCGTGAGCAAAGGCGCATACGTGCTGGAAGACACGGCCAACCCGCAGGTGATTCTGATCGGGACCGGCTCGGAAGTTTCAGTAGCTCAGGCAGCGGCCAAGCTGCTTGCGGCCGAGGGAATCCGGGCGCGCGTGGTCAGCTTCCCGAGCTGGAAGCTGTTCGAGGAGCAGTCGGCCGAGTACAAAGCCAGCGTGCTGCCGGCTGGCGTGCCCAAACTTGCGATCGAAGCCGGCGCGACGCTGGGTTGGTGGAAGTATGTGGGCCTCGACGGCGACGTGGTGGGGCTGGACCGCTTCGGCGCGTCGGCTCCGGGCCCTGTCGTGATGAAGGAACTTGGATTCACCGCGGAGAATGTGGCGGGAAGAGCGAAGGCATTGCTGAAGTGAGACTCGCCGACTTGCTGACTCGCTCTAATGAAAGGAAGCTACCCCTTGAAACTAGTAATCAGTTCCGATCATGCGGGATTCGCTTTGAAAGAGGAGCTGCGCGCCAATCTGGCTGCGGCCGGCCACGAAGTTATCGATCTGGGCGCGTTCCATTGCGATCCCGAGGATGACTATCCCGACTTTGCGGTCAAGGTTGGCGAGGCGATCATAGCGGGTGTTGCCTCGCGCGGGATTCTCATCTGCGGCAGTGGCGTGGGCGTATGCATTGCGGCCAACAAGATTCCCGGAATTCGCGCCGGGATTTGCCATGATACCTACTCCGCACACCAGGGCGTGGAGCACGACGATATGAACGTGCTGGTGCTGGGCGCACGGATTATCGGTTCGGCGCTGGCCTTCGAACTCGCGCACACGTTTATCGGGGCCACGTTTCAGGCCAAAGAGGGGCGGTTCGAGCGGCGATTCAAGAAAGTGCGGGCTATCGAGGCCAAATACCTGCGTGGAGGCGGCGCGAAATAGGCGGCGTAAAGGCGCGTTCCGGCTGCATGAGCGGGCCTGTTCGTCCGACGCAATCAAAATGTTCTTTAATTCAGTGCGCGTCCGGTGCGTTGAATCAGAGGTTCATTGCATGAATCGAAATCCTGAGCCACAGATCCTTCGACTGCGTTTGGCGCAACGAGTGCGCCAAACTTCGCTCAGGATGACAGGTCATTCAGGAAAGAGACGCCGATGTTCCCCTTCGACGTAATCCTCTTCGACGTGGGCGGAGTCCTGCTGACGAACGGCTGGGACACCCGCGAGCGCGCGGCAGCGATCAAGAACTTTCGATTGGATGCGGCCGCGCTCGAGGCCCGGCATGCCGAGTTTTTCGAAGCCTGGGAGCGGGGCGAAATTTCAGGGAAGGCCTACCTAAATGCAGTCGTCTTCTACGAGCCGCGCAACTTTCCACGCGGCGAGTTCTTCGCCTTCATGCTGGCGCAATCGCAACTGCTGCCCGGCGGGGCGCTGCCCATTCTTGAGGAGCTTTCAGCTTCGAACCGTTACCTGCTGGGCGCTCTGAACAACGAGGCGCGGGAGACGAATGCGAACCGCTTCAGCCGCTTCGGTCTGCGCCAGTATTTCAAGGTCGCGTTTAGCTCGTGTTACATGGGCCTGCGCAAGCCGGAGCCGGCCATGTATCGCCGGGCGATCGATATTCTGGGGCGCCCGGCGCAGCGGATTCTGTTTATCGACGATCGGGAAGAGAATGTGGCCGGAGGCGCGGCAGCGGGAATGAGGGCCATCCGGTTTACGGGCGCGGAGGCGCTATGGGCAGAGCTCAAAGATCTGGGCGTTTTGTAAAGGCAGGGAACAGAGACCGGATATCGGAAAGACTTGCCGGCTGCGACACTTTTCTTTCATCTCAGTCTAAAAAATAAGGTGAGTACCACATGCGTACCTTGCGTTTCCTCCTGTTTGCGGGATTGTTTGCCTTGATTGCGGGAGTTTTGCCTGCGGCCGCGCCGGCCCAGGCCGGAAATTTTCAGGTCGCGCAGAACGGTCGCGCGGTTGGTACGGCCAGTTTCCAATTCACGGCTACGCCGCAAGGCTACGACTCGACCTCTCTCGTCCGGGTCAACCTGCAGGGGCTTGACTATGCGCTGTCGAAGACCGAGAGCCTTTCCTCGGCCAACCAGCTGGAACACGCGGTCTTGAGCGCCATCGTGAACGGCGAGGCAGTGAACGTGGTCGCGGCGCCCGATTCGGCCCAGCTTCTCCTCAACATCTCGGCCAGCGGTAAGAGTTCGACGACCCGCCTGGCTGCGCATCCCGGCGCAGTCTTCCTGCCCGACTTCGATCCCGGCGCGCTGGAAACGCTTTTGGCCCTCGCAGTGACACAGAACAACCGCGATCTCTGGGTCATTCTGCCGAAGAACGCCGGTTCCATTGAGCCGGTGCAACTGGCCACGTACTCCGATCAGCAGGGAACCCTCGACGGCAAGCCCATCACCGTGCACCACCTTGTGGCAACCATCGCCGGGGCCAACACGGACCTCTTTTCCGGACCGGAGAACCAAATCTTGCAGGCAGAGCTGCCGCAGGCGGGTTTCGCGCTGATTCGAAATGGTTTTGTGCTCAAGCCCCCGGCCAAACCGATTGTCCCGCCTGAGGGCGTGACGGTCTCGCTGCAGCCGCAGAGCTAGTTTCGGCCCTCCGGCAAATGCGAAGGTTAACCAGAATTGACCAATTATCAGACAAGTCCGCATCCGGAAAGGCACTCGGAAGAGGGCGTGGATCGAAGTACACTGAAGACGCTCTCGATTGTCCGCACTCCTCCTTCATGCGCCTGACCGCAGTCCTCGTGGTGGCGCCCGCGTCTCTTAAAGCTGCTGCCGCGCGCGGCGAGCGATTTCACAACCCCCAAAAATAATTCGATTGTTGATGCCTGCCGAGGGTACAATCGCGGGCAAACGCATTTCACCCGGCGCGGGCGGGGGATTTTTCCGCGATCGGCCGCCATTGCAGGACTCGGGTTTGACGGCTCGCAGAGGATTTTGTTCCACGCCGCAGTGAAGTTGCGCAGCGGTTTTCGAAACGATTCTCGAAAGGCGAAACCATGAACGAAATGGGAGTACAACCTGCGGCCGTGCCAGTCCCTCAAGAGCCCGGACTTTCCCAGTGGCAGCGCGTTGCCAACACGTTCGTCGCGCCGCAAAAGACCTTTGAAGACATCCAGCGCGGCAACCGGAGCTGGTGGCTGCCGCTGATCATCAGCGCGTTGTTCACCTACATACTTTTCGGGGGAATTATGCAGCGGATCGGCATTCAGCAGGTGTTGGACAATGCGATCCGCATGAATCCCAGGGCGGCCGAGCGGTTGGCGCAGGCTACGCCGGAGCAGCGCGAACTGAACAACAGGATCAACGTCGATGTCATCGAGGGAGACTTTATCGGAAATCCGGTGCTGGGGATCGCGGTCATTGCCATTCTCTCGGCGGGGCTTTTGGGCACCATCAACTTCGTGTTTGGCGGCAAGGCAACGTACGGGAGCATTTTTGCCGTGTTATATTACGCGTCGCTGCCGCAACTCGTTAAAGCGCTGATGGGGACGATTGTGATTTATTTCATAGCGCCCGAATCGTTCGACATCAACAACTTCGCGCCCACAAATCTGGGTGCTTTTTTGGACCCCGTGGACACCAACAGGGCGCTGTACGCGCTGGCGACTTCAATGGACGCCGTGACCATCTGGACGCTGGTGCTGCTGAGCATGGGTGCGGCGATGGTGGCTGGGGTGAAGCGGACCTCCGGCTACATTGCCGTGTTTGGCTGGTGGGCCATCTTTGTGCTGATCAGAGTGGGGTGGGCCGCGGCGATGGGCTAGAACCTGTTATGACCTTTCGCGCGGGCGGTATCGCGCGGGCCGAGCGGCGCGGATTCCGGCGCGAACCTCCACTGCTACAATCGAGTAGGCCGCGATCCCGCAAATTGCTCCAGAGCGATGAGCGAGCCGGGCAATTCCCGGGCCGGCGATGCACGAACGACAAGCGATGACCCTCCACCTCTTTAATACCCTCACGGGACAACTGGATCCGCTCGTCGCTGCCGACGGCAAGGCGCTGCGCATGTACGCCTGCGGGCCCACGGTCTACGACTACGGCCACATCGGCAACTTCCGCACCTTCCTGCAAATTGACATTCTGCGCCGATTCCTCCGGCTGACCGGAACCGCGGTCCGGCACGTCATGAACATTACCGACGTGGACGACAAGATCATTCGCAACTCCGCAGAGGCGGGCATTTCCATTGAGGAGTACACGCGGCTCTATGTTGAGGCGTTCTTCGAGGATCTTGAGGCGCTGCGCATCGAGCGCCCCGAACAGATTGCCCGAGCCACGGAACACATTCCGCAGATGGTGGCTCTGGTGGAAAAGCTGGCCGCGGCAGGAGCGGCGTACAAGGCCGAGGACGGATCGTGGTACTTCCGGCTGGCTGCGTTTCCTGCGTACGGCAAGCTGAGCAAGAAAGATTTGTCGGGCATGGAAGACGGAGCGCGCGTGGACCTGGACGAATACGAGAAGGACTCGGCGCGCGACTTTGCGCTGTGGAAGGCCGCCAAGCCCGGCGAAACCTCGTGGGAGACGGCGATTGGGCGCGGACGGCCGGGCTGGCACCTCGAGTGCTCTGCCATGGCGATGGAGTATCTGGGCGAGAGCTTCGACCTGCACTGTGGCGGCGAAGACTTGATGTTCCCACATCACGAAAACGAGATTGCGCAGAGCGAGACCGCGACGCACAAGCAGTTCGCGCGGCATTGGATGCACGTGCGTTTCCTGCTGGTGGATGGGCGCAAGATGTCGAAGAGCGAGGGAAATTTCTATACCCTGCGCGACTTGCTGCTGAGGGGGTACAAGGCTTCGGCCATCCGGCTGGCGCTGATTTCGGTGCCGTACCGTCACCAATTCAATTTCACGTTCGAGGGATTGGCAGAGGCAACAAGCGCCATCGACCGGCTACGCACATTTCAGGCGCGGCTGACTGCGGGAAGCTTTGCGGCCGGCGAGAATGCAGAGATGCAAGAGGCGGCGAAGAAGGCACAAGCCGAATACCGCGAGGCGCTGGCCAACGATCTGAATACTGCCGAGGCGCGCGCACCCATCTTTGAGCTGATCCGCGCTGCGAACACGGCGATCGATCAGGGACAGTTTTTTGTGAGCGACCGTGATGCGATTCTGCCCGTGCTGAAAGATTTCGACGCGGTCTTCGATGTGCTGGAGGACCGGGACGCCGAGCCCACACGACGCGCGATCGAGTGGGCTGAGAAGGCTGGCCGCATGGGCGATGTGGCTCCTGAGCTCAAGGCCGCGCAGTCGCTCACCGATGAGGCGGTTGAGGCTCTGGTCGCCGAGCGAACGGCGGCGAAGAAGGCGCGCAACTTTGCCCGCGCCGATCAGATTCGCAATGAATTGTCGGGAAAAGGCGTGATTCTGGAAGACTCGAAGGATGGCGTGCGCTGGAAGCGGAAGTGAAAGTGCAGCCTTTAGCTGTTCGCTATTAGCTCTTAGCTTGTTCGTGCTGGAATCGCCTTTTTCAGGAATCGCGTAGACTAATGAGAGGCCGGGCCATAACGGAGGTTTCATGGAACTTGAGATCAGCTTCGATCGCGAAGAAGACGGTCGTTGGATTGCGGAGATCGAGAGCCTGCCTGGCGTGCTCGCTTACGGATTGACCAGGAAAGAGGCTCAATCCAAAGTGGAAGCGCTTGCGTTGCGCGTGATTGCGGACCAAATTGAGAAAGAGCAATCGACAGCAGGTTCGGTCCGTTTCGCGGCGGCCTAGAGGTTTAGGGCTCCGGAGTTCGATTGGATATTGGGGATAGTGTCAACTAACCCTCTTGAACAATCCAAACCACATGTGATGTCGTTGGAGACATCAGCAAGTTCCCATCGAGCAGCGCTAAAAAGGTCTATCGTGCATTACAACGCATTGGTTGGCGGGAGAAACCGCGAATTAGCAAGAGCGGCTCGCACAAGCAACTCGAAAATTCCAAGTTCCCCTACGAATTCACCTGGGCCTTTCATGACAGTGATGAAATCGGTCCTAAAATGCTTGCGAAGATCGCTAAACAGACAGGATTGAGACCTGAGGATCTGTAAAGGAAGCGGGTTGATTTTCGATGGAAGCTAACGAAGCGCAGGAATTGCAGGAGCACGCCGAGCATGGATCGCGCGAGTCCGCGCTGCGGCCTGTCGCATTCACCATGAGCGTGCTGGCGGTGCTGGTAGCTGTGACCACCGTGCTCGGCCATCGCACACACACTGAAGCGGTGCTCGACCAGAACAAGGCCACCGACCAATGGAATTACTACCAGGCGCACAAGATCCGCGCCAACGAAACCGAACTGGCGGCCGATCTGATGGCCGTGGTCACGCTTGCCGACAAGAATGCCGCGGGCAAGATGGAGCAGGCCTACGCCGATCACGAGAAGAAATGGGCGGGCGAGCTGAAAGAGGAGCAAGAAAAGGCTGAGGCGCAGGAAACCAAGGTGGAGCAGGCCGAGGCGCGCGCCGACCGCTTCGACCTGGCCGAGGCGCTGCTGGAGATCGGCCTGGTCATCACGTCGGTCACGCTGCTTACGCGCAGCCGCATCTACTGGTATCTGGGCCTCGTCTTCTCTGCGATTGGCGTGGCGTCGGTGGTTTCGGCGTTCTTTCTGAAGTAACGCCGCTCGATTTCAAAAAAATCTTGTCGAGCGCTGCGGCCTGCGGCAGACTAACGCCGGAGTGAAAGGCGTTCCCATGCGCATTTCCATCGCTGCGATGCGTTTCTTTGGCTGTGCGTCCCAAAACGAAGGCCCGCAAGTTTGCGGCGTAAGTGCAGGTCCGGGGGCCAAAGGGGCATGCTATAGATGGAAGACCTTTTCGGCATTGGTTTGGAAAAACATCTTCTTCTCGATGTCAGTCATGGGCAGGCCATCGCTGAGAATCACTTCCTCGGGTACGAATTGATAGGGATAGTCCATGGCATAGAGCAGACGATCTGCCCCCATGACTGAGCGGACGAACATGATGGGCAACTCGCTGGCCATTCCGCTGGTAGTTACATAGAAATTCTGTTTGAAGTAATCGCTTGGCTTCTGTTTCAGCGGCTGCATGCACTCGTACCGCTTAGAGGCCACTATGCCGCGATGAAAGTAATCGACTCTGGACAGCCAGAATGGAATTGCCTCGCCCAGGTGCCCCACGACGATCTGCAGTTTCGGAAAGCGATCGAAGGCGCCGCTGGTGATGATGCGCAGAATGTGCATGCCTGTCTCAACTGCGAAGCCATAGATGGCGCCATCGAGTCCGCATTCGAGCAAGGGGGCGACCATCGCCGCAGGCGGTGTGTTGGGATGCAGGTAGATGGCGACATCGAGCGCCTCGGCCGCTTCAAAGATGGGCCAAAACTTTTTGTTATCGAGATATTCGCCTCGCGTGTGGGAGTTGATGATCGCTCCCTTCAAGCCGAGTTGTCTCACGCCCCGTTCCAGCTCCTTGACAGCGGCGGCGGGATCTTGCGGCGCGATTGCGGCTAGCCCCGTGAATCGGCCGGGGTGGCGGGCAATGGCTTCGGCCAGCTGATCGTTTGTTGAAATGGCAAGAGCCCTGGCCGTGCCGGCATCGAATATCTGCACGCCCGGCGAGGTCAAGGCGAGAACTTGCTGATCGATGCCGGTGGCATTCATATCGGCAATGCGCCGCTCGTCCAAATCGATAAGGCGATTGCGCACCTGGGTGGGGCGATCGCTTTCGCTCAGCAGGTAATAGCCGACCAAGCTCTCGAAGCCGGGATCGTTCACCCTGCCGCTGGCCAGCAGTTTGCGGTACTCGTCCAAGAGATCCGGGGTTGCGAAAGCCTCCTCGGTGGCGATGCGTTTGTACAGCGGTGACGGTGCAATGCTCATGAAATAACTCCTACGCCTCCTGGTCGCGCGGGTCGAGTGACAAAGAATCCAGTTCGTCTCCTCCTGCATTCCTGGCGCGCGCCTTCCATAGAAGGCTGATGGCCAGAATCAGAATAGCCGAACAGATCGCCGGAAGGCGCGACAGTCGAATCACGTGAGCCACGCTCCAGTGGGCATCCAGCAGCGCGCCGGCGCGTCGGCGCAAGCTGAGCGGCCAGGGCTCCAAGGCATCACTCCAGGAGAGGAGGATGTTAAGAGGCTTGTGTATTCACTGTCAATCATCCGTGGCGGCCGTCCGGCTTCGGCCTTTCTCTCAAGCAGCGCCGCTATAGGAAAATATCTTGTAGCGTGCGCCGGCCCTGCGGTAGACTGGCGGCCAAGTGAAAGGCGGTCCGATGAGAAGTCTTCTCACCGCTGCGATGCTTGTTCTTGGCTGCGCGCCGTTTCTCGGGCAGGCGCCTGCGGGCACGTCCACGCCGGCTGCCGCGCCTGCGAGCACCCCAGCCCCCGCGCCTCAAGTCAACAACAGCGACATCGGCTTCAGCTACCGCCTGCCCGCGGAGTGGGAGACGGTACCCGAACCGTTGCCTCCAGCGCTGTCGCCGGAAGTGATCGCGAACCCCAAGCTCGCGATCGTCAAGAAGGGGACCGCTTGCGTGCAGGTTGCGTTCACCGCCAGGCACGGTACACCGGCTTCGGTGGTTGCGGTGGTCGCGCTGCCCTTCGCGTGCTATGGACAAACCATGACGGCAGGCGATCTGCCGGGTTTTGGCGCAGGCGCCGCGGAGGAACTCAAGGAGACCTTCGAAGTTGCCGCCGATCCCGTCCAGGGCAAGTACTCGCTGGGCAGCCACAGTGTGTGGATCGAACGCGCCAAGGGAACTCCCAAAGGCCATCCCGAGAGTGAATACACATTTGAGCTGGTCTGCACCGTGCTCGAGAAGGGCGCTGCGTGCTGGATGGCGATGGCCGCAGACGATGCCAGCTTGCAAGCCTTCGAGCAAGGCGCTGTCTCGCTCGACGGCGAACCCGCTACCGCGCTGGTTCCCGCGACTGCTCTGCCAAGCAAGCCATCGTAAGTCCCTCGTAGTCAGCCACCTGCTGGACGGCTATAGCTCTGCCAACGCGCTGCGTGCTACCCTCAAATTTACGGCAAAACCAGAGAAGGTGTGCCCTGTTCAGCTTTTTTTGAAGGTCGCCGCTCCTTGGGGTCGCGGCGACTTAAGTGCAGCGGCTTCGGGTTACAGCATCTCTGGTTTTGCTATAGCGGGGATTTCATGCATATGCGTGCCAGTCAGCACTCGCTGCTCGCGTCGGCCAAGAAGCGCTGGTCGCGGTCGCGCGCGCAATGCATCTGCCCGCGGAAGCACCTGCGTGTGCTGCCCACCCGCAATCGACCTAGCCTCTTCGGCGGCGATTAAGGCATTTTCGGAATCAACGCAGACTTTTCAAGAGGCGTGCAAAGTGGCTTTTTCTTGAGGAAAAAGCCACTTGAAGGGCGTGCTTTTGGTCTACAGTAATTCCGAAAATGCGATCGCATCAAGACCGCCGAAGCTCCTCACCCTTTATGGACCGTGCATAGGCCCGCAGAACTGAACGATCCCACGGACTGCGCCGCATCCGCCCATCGATACACGGGCCGATTCCGCACCAGGCCGCGGCAACTGAATGTGGCGAATCTGCCGAGGAGAATTTTCGATGATTAAGCAAGAGCTGCACGCGAAATACGGACCAAAACTCGTCTGTCAACTGCCGGGGCCAAAGGCACGGGCCGCCGTCGAGGCCGACCACCGGCTGATCTCTCCCAGCTACACGCGTTCGTATCCGCTGGTGGCTAAAAGCGGACGGGGCACCCGCGTGACCGACGCAGACGGCAATGAATTTCTCGACTTCGCCGCGGGCATCGCCGTGGTTTCCACCGGCCATTGCCATCCCGAGGTGGTTGCGGCGATTCAGAAGCAGGCCGCGGAACTGATCCACATCTCAGGAACGGACTTTTACAACGAACATCTTACCGAACTCGCAGAGCGGCTCTCGGCCGTGGCGCCCATGCCCGGTCCGCACCGCTTTTTCTACGGCAACTCAGGCACGGAGGCCATTGAGTGCGCGCTCAAAGTGGCTCGCTACCACACTGGACGCCAGCAGGTGATCTCGTTCTTCGGGGCGTTTCATGGACGCACCATGGGCGCACTGTCGCTCACCGGATCAAAGCCGCAACAGAAACGCCGCTTCGCGCCGCTGGTTCCGGGCGTGACGCACGCGCCGTATCCCTACGTCTATCGCGGATGGGCAGATCACGGTTTTCCGAGCGGACCGCAGGATGAGGACGCATTCAGCCTGGGCTGCGCGCGGTACATCGAAGAAAAACTCTTCAAGACCATCCTTCCTCCTGAGGAGGTCGCCGCGATCTTCGTCGAGCCCATCCAAGGCGAGGGCGGATATGTGCCGGCGCCAGCTAATTTCCTGCGCGAGTTGCGCGCCATCTGCGACCGGCACGGTATTTTGCTGGTGGTGGACGAGGTGCAGTGCGGCTGCGGGCGCACCGGCAAGTGGTGGGCCATCGAGGACTCGGGCGTGGAGCCGGATATCGTCTGCATCGCGAAGGGCATCGCCAGCGGCATGCCGCTGGGTATCTGCATGACGCGCGCGGAGATCATGGATTGGGCGCCCGGCTCTCACGCGTCGACCTTTGGCGGGAATCCGGTTTCGATTGCGGCCGCGCTGGCCACCATGGACATCATCGAACGTGAAGGCATGGTGAACGCGGCCCGCGTGGGCGAATTCATGCTGGAGCGGGTGCGCGGCTGGAAGCAGAGCCATGCATCGGTGGGCGACGTTCGCGGGCGTGGACTGATGATCGGCATCGAGATCGTAAAGGACAAGGCTACGCGCGAGCCGGCCGTGGCGCTGAGAAACCGCATCGAAACGCTGGCCTTCGAGCGCGGTCTGATGATTCTCGGCTGCGGCGAAACCTCGCTGCGGCTCTCGCCTCCGCTCATCGTCAGCAAGGAAGAGGCTACCGTGGCGCTCGACATCCTGGAAGAGGCGCTGGCGGTGGCCGAAAAAGAGCATGAGTTGAGCGCGGTCGCGGCAACAACAGTCTGATCGCCGGCTAGTGCATTGACCGCGTGAATTCGCGCCAGTGGAGTTCGTGCTATCCCACATCTCAGAATCGAGATGTGGGGCACCCGAGATCTGTGGTGGATTGAGCGAGGGGAGTTGAGGTTCGTGAGCCGCGGGGATCGTGCGATCTCCGCGGCCCATTCATTTTTTGTTGTGCGGCTGGCCTACTCGGCGATGCGCATGTTGGCTATCTCAGAGGTGCGGTGCGCGGCGCGCTCCAGATTGTGCGCCATCTCCCTCGTGGCCAGGCGCTGCTCCTCCGCCGCGGCGGCCATCTGATGCGAAAGCCCAGACAGGTCCTCGGTCTGGTTTGCGATAAGACCGATGGCCGCGATTGCCGCGGAAGTGTCGGACCCGATGGCGCTCACCTTGGCCTGAATTTCGGCTGTGGCCGCGGCTGTTTGCTCGGCCAGCTTTCTCACTTCGCTGGCCACCACACTGAAGCCTTTGCCGTGCGCGCCCGCCCGGGCGGCTTCGATGTTCGCATTCAACGCCAGAACGCTGGTCTGCGTAGCAATGGAGGCGATCAGCTCCGCCACCTTGGCCACGCCGCTGCTCGAGGTCTGCAGGCTCAGGATCGAAGCCTTGCTCTCCGCGCTCGCGGCGCGTGATTTCTCGGCTGCCTGCGCCAGCTCCGTGGCGTTTTTGGCAATCTCGCCAATGCTGGCCTCGATCTCGTGCGTGGCTGTAGCCACCCTTTGCAGGTTGTGATTCAAGTGTTCGATGTCGTTGCGTTGCGCCTCCTGCGCCTGGCGCAGGACGTCGATCTTTTGCATGGTGTTGATGCCCCAAAGCACGACTGCGCCGATAAATTCGCCCTGCTCGCCGATCATCGGCGCGATTTCCTGATCGAGCTTGACGGGCCCCAGGTCGACGATGGCCTTGTGCGGAAGCAAGTGCTTGCCTCCATGCTGTTTGGCGCCCAGAATCCTGTCGATGTTTGCCGGGTCCTTATGGAAGATGTGGATCGGCTTGCCTATGATCTGGTCGACAGGCACAGGCAAATACTGCTCTAAGGAGCGCAGTGTTTTGCGCGCGGCCCGGTTGAGGTAGCGCAGGATCAGCTCGCGGTCGCAGAACATTGCGTTGCAGGGCAGTGCGTCGAGCGCGAGCTCAAAGCTGCGATCGACTGCCAGGCTGGCCGCAACCACAGGCGGCGCAACCACAGGCGGCGCAAACCGATCGGCTGCAACGAGCGGCGCCGACGTGGTGCGCCGGCCAAGCAGGCCCGAGAACAGGCCATAAGACATAGCAAGATTCTCCTTATCGATATATCTCCACTTTCGAGCAAGCAGGGCGCAGCGAGCACTGTGACTCGATGACAGATTGCCGATCAGTTCCGGAATTGAATCGGGAGTTCCACTTCGGGAGCGTGCGCCGCGGAGTCTGCGGATCGTGGCCACTCCTTCGCGCCGGGAGAGATTTGCGTCCATCGCGCATCCGGGCCGACAATGGTTGACAATGAAAAAGGCGGCGCAATCAGGTGCTGGATACCTGGAGCGGACGCTGGCCGGCCTGGATTGGGTCGCTGCGCGCCGCGGTCGGGCTTCCGCCTTGCCCGGGCATTTGCTCACCGGCGTCGAAGGCGAGGAAGCCGTTTGCTCTTACCTTTGCCGCAAGGGCTACACGGTGGTAGCGCGGCGGTGGTCGGCAGGCAATCTGCCCGGCGATCTGGACCTCATCGCTTGGCAGGGGCCGATGATCTGCTTTGTCGAGGTGAAGACCCGGACGGCCCACGACGCCAGGCCCGCCGAGGCTGCTGTCGATTTTGACAAACGCAGGGTTCTGCGCCGGCTGGCGCGGCAGTATGTGCGCCAGTTGACCTGCGACACCGTCCAGCAGGCGCGTTTCGATGTGATCAGCGTGTATCTTGTACCGGGAGAAAAGCGGGAGTTCACGCACTTTGAGAACGCATTCGGCTGGAACGAGAGGCGGCGGGATGGAGACTGAGCGGCCGCGAGGCATCTTTCCCACTCCGTCACGGCGCAAGTCACCGTGAAGTAGTCCCTGTGCAGTTGTGCCTGTGCGACAGCGGGCGGTCATTTCCAACGGGTTGGCATTTTGGAGTGGTACGGATGAAACTCTCCGGGAATGAGGCTGTGCGAAACTTCTTGCCTCCCCGCAGAGGCTGCAAGTATGATTGCACCCATCCCGCCCTGGGATGGCCATCTCAATTTACTGGTGTCAAAATGGAAACCAGACTTTTCGAGCGTCTGCGTGCAACGGGCAGTTTTCTGTTTCCGTCGTGGGGCCGGCTGCGTCTGCCCATTGCCCTCATTGTCCTCTTCACTTCACTGGGAACGACCGGCTGCGGGCCAAGGCGGGTCCGCGCCGATTACACTCATTATGAAAACAGCTACGCCGTGACCTCAAACCACGAGGAACTGCTGAACCTCGCGCGCCTCGACCAGCACGATCCCACCTATTTCTTTAAACTCGGCCAAATCTCAAGCAGCTACCGGATGCAAGCTTCGCTGACGGGAACCGGCAATCTTACGCAGGTCACTAATCCGCCAGCCACGGCAATCCCCACCGGCGGCGGCACACCCAGCTTCATCTATGAAAACGATCCCTCATTCACCTTAATCCCGGTGAATGACGACACCAACGCGAATATCTTGTTGAAACCGGTCGATGCTACGGTGTTTTACAGCCTCTACCTGCAGGGCTGGCGCCTCGACCAGCTGATCCGATTGACGGTAAGCCGGATCGAACTCACGATACCCACCCAAAACGGCTGCAAGGTGGAAGTCCTTCGCAATCAGCCTCCGCCAAAACTCGACGCGAAGAGCGACTATGCCGGTGACGGATTCACGATTGCCAGCTATATCACGTTCCTCCGCGTCAGCGCAGTCATCTACGCGCTGCAAAAGGAGGGTCTGCTGCTGTTGCGTGGAACCGGCACTTTCGAGCCATTGGACCAGGCCTCCTACATCCCGAATGACAAGATCTCCGCCGAGGGCGGCGTCAGTGAGGGCGGCGGCGGGCAAAAGGGCACCGTCCTCCCTCAGGCCAAAGACTTTAACGATGCCGCGACCAAAAACAATTCGTGGGAGTTGCAAGGAGCAGATAGCAAATACGTGGGAGGCAGATGGGTTCTAGGCGCGGATTCCATCGTGCCACAATTTCAGCTGACCAACCACGGCGCGCAAACCGGTACCGCTTCACCCTATGCACAGGAAGTGGATAAGAATGGCCATCCCGTCTTTGGTCAAAACGTCAAGACGATCGCGGACAAGCTCGTCGAGGATTTCAAGCAACCCAACAACGGCATGGAGGAACTGTTGGGAGCCACCGGCGGGGAGGGTCCCGACCTTAAGGAGATTCTCGAGATCATCTACAATGGCTTCGCGATCCAGGAGTCGGGGGCGAGTCAGGCATCCGAAAACAAATTGTGCAGCACGGGGACGGGGCGGAACCGCATTGAGGCGCACCTTGTGATGCGCTCTCTGATCGGCCTGATGGCCGCGGCTGCGCAGGAGCAGGAGGCTTTCGATGCATTGGAAGAGAAGGACCCCCCCTACCCGAAGGAATTGAATGATTTTGGCAGCGATTTCTTCGGCGCCACGCATATGGCAACCACGAACGCCCCGCCGACGCACGATGAAATCATGGCGGAAGGCAGTCTGGTCAATTCGCAAGCGAGCTTCACCTCTCTTGTCCCTAAGATCGAGCAGCTTCCGGTATTGAAACTGACCGAAAGGGAGGGCGAAGCGCCGCTTTCGTTTAGCGATGAATTCGAACTCGGCAAACTCGGCCTCAGCTTGAAATACAGGGGCCGCAACTACTACATCGCCGACTCAGAGTCGAGCGGGACAAAAGGATTTCCATTCGTTTCGGACAACCAGTATTGGAATCGCGACATGTTTCGCCTCATCAACGAACTCTCCTCGCAGGTGAGCGTGGATATTTCCAAGTTCCCGCTGCCTGAAGTTCTGCAACTGCGTACAGAGTGAGAGTCTGTTATAACTTTCCCGCGCAAGGCGCAAAAGTTCATAACAGACTCCAATCCGCGGGGTATCATCGGGTTTTATGCCCTCTGGTCCTGACCGAACCAACTCGATCCGCCTTCCGGCGGTGCTGGCCATCGGCTTTACCGGCCACAGAAGCCTCAAGGACGAGTACAAGCTCAAACCGCGAATCCGCGATTTTCTGCACCAGCAAAAGGGCGCGTTCGAGGGGATTGTCTATGGCGTGTCTTCGGCCGCGGCAGGCGGAGATCAGCTTTTTGCGGAGAGCTGCCTGGAGCTGGAGATCCCCTTGCGCGTGCTCCTGCCCAGGCCCGCGGAGCAGTTCCGGGAAGACTTCGACGAGGCCTCTTGGCAGCGCACCGAGCGAATCCTGAAGGATGCCGCATCGGTCGAGGTGATCGGCGCGAATCAGAGCAGGAAGGAACAGTTCTACGACTGCGGGATTCAAACGGTTGCGGAGAGCCAGCTTTTGGTGGCGCTGTGGGACGGACAGCCCTCGCGCGGCGCCGGTGGCACACAGGAGATCGTTTCCTACGCCGAGAAGATTGGCCATCCCGTGGCCTGGATTCATAGCGGAACCGGCCAAGTTCAGATGCTGAACGCCGATGGCGTGGAGCAGATCGAGAGCCACGCTGAGCTGGATTTTCTGAATAGGTTGCCGGACGCGGGCGTGGAGCTTCAAGCCGGGTCGCCGAGAGACCTGGCGGAGGCCTGGTTACAAAAAGTGGATGAGAATGCGAACCGGTTGGCGCCCCAGGCGCGGCGCGTGGCTTCGATTCCCATTGTTTATACCGCGACCGCGGCGGTGTTGGCCGGAGTGGCGCCGGAAATGCCTGGCGCAGCTCCCTGGCTTGCAGTCAGCGCCGTGCTGGGAATTGTTGCTATCGCGCTTCCGGCGGCTCTCCGGCTTCACGCACGGCAATCGCTTTGGGCGCGCACGCGCACCGCGGCCGAGATCAGCCGCTCGGTTCTGGCCCTGTGGGGCACGCCCACTCTGTATGAAGTCATCGGCGCGGAGGTTGTGGCGGAGATTTCCGGCATCCTGCGATCGCTGAACTTCCTCAAAATGAAAGACGGCAGCCGCCATGGCGCATCTCTCGACGATTTTCGGCAGGAGTATCGCCGCGACCGCGTGGCTCACCAGATCGATTACTTTTCCCGGCAGGCTGCACGCGCAAAGCGGCAGCAGCGTTACTATGGGGCGGCGGGCTGGGTTTGCGGCGCGCTGGCCAGCCTGATCGCGGCCGGTTATCTGGCCAGCCAGGCCCGTTGGATCGGCGTCCCGGAGTTCCCCCATCAGTGGATCGCGCTGGCCATGTCGGCTCTGTTTGAGATCGCCACCATGGCCGGCGCCTTCGCGGGAATAAAGGACTGCGCGCGCCGCAGGCGGCGTTATAGTGAGTTGAGCGATAGCCTGCGCCGTTGGGACAGGCAGTTGGATGCGCTCCACACCTGGACATCTGTGCTTCAGGTAGTTGAGCGAATCGAGAGATCCCTGCTGGTGGAATTATTCGAATGGCGTTCTCTCGTTTTGGGCGCGGTCTCGCACCACAGGAAGTAAGACCATGAAACGAATTCTGGCTCTCGATGGCGGCGGCGTACGGGGCGTCTTCACGCTTGAGGTTCTTCTCAGAATCGAGGAGTTGCTGCGCGAGCACTACAGGCAGCAGGATCCCGGGAAAGCGGAGCAGTTTGTCCTGCGGGACCACTTCGATTTCTTTGCCGGAACCAGCACGGGAGCGATTATCGCCACCGGTCTTTGCTGGGGGATGAAAGTCGAGCGGATCCTGAAGATGTATATCGAGTATGGCCAGAAGATGTTTCAGCCTGTGCCCTGGTACCGGCCCTACAAGAAATTTCTGATCTCCAAATTTGAGTCCGGGCCGTTGTGCGAAATGCTACAAGGGATGTTCATTGAAGATGGCAAGCCGGCGCTGCTGGGCAGTAAACTGCTGAGAAAACGGTCACACGAAACCGGCGATGGCAAGTTGCTGCTGGTGGTGGTGCGCAACCACAGCACCGGATCGGCGTGGCCGCTGACCAACAATCCGGATGCGATCTTCAACGACCCAAGCCGCCCCGACTGCAATTTGAATATTCCGCTTTGGGAGCTGGTGCGCGCCAGCACCGCCGCGCCAGTGTATTTCGCTCCGGCGGAGCTTCTGCTGGGGAAAAAGAAACAGATCTTCGTCGACGGCGGCATCACGCCGTATAACAATCCTGCGCTCATTGCCGCGCTCACGGCGGTGTTGCCGGGATACATGGTCAAGTGGCCCACCGGCCCGGAGAATATCCGCATTGTCTCCGTCGGCACCATTCAGTTCTCATCGGAGCTGCGCGTCAAGAATCCGAAGCTGTGGCTGGGCTTTAACGTGGCGCACATACCGGCCGCCTTGCTGCAGGGCACAAGCTGGCAACAGGATTTTCTTTGCCGCTGCCTGGGAAAGTGCCTGTTTGGAGAAAAGCTGGACCGGGAAGCAGGATATCTGATGGACCTGGGGCTGCCGGGGCGAGAGTGGTTCAGCTACGTGCGCTACAACCAGGTCTATAGGGCAGCGGAGATGGAAAGGATCCTGAAGCAGGACCGCCATCTGGCACAAATCGATGCTGTCGAAGCAATTCCACGTCTCCGCGCGATTGGCGCCGACTACGCCAGGGCGAACGTGAAGATCGAGCACCTGATCTGAACCCGTCAGGCAAGGGCAAGGCCTTAGAGCGGAACCAGAGTAAGCGTGCCCTTGCGTTCAGTCGTGAAAGGTGGCTTTTTCTTGAGGAAAAAGCCACTCAACTGACGTGCTTTCGGGGTACATCTACTCTGGTTCCGCTGTAGTGAGATACATCATTTCAGAAAAGGCTCAAGGCCGGGCCTTTTCTGCCTTAGTGTCCGTGTTCAAGATCACGTTTCAATGTGTTATAGCTTACAAAACTCTTGGCGTAACTTGAATGCAACTGGCACATAAATAACCGGCTGGCTGAAACGGAGCGTCTCTCGTTTTTTCGCATAGGATTTGCTGCTACAATACTTCGTACGTTGTTTTTTGAAACCGTGCAACACATATTTTGCAGGCCATAAACTCCTCAGCCGCAAGCGAATTGGGGTGACCTGATACTTAGAGAGGGAGAAAGGGTTCAAGCATGAGACAGGAAAGAACCAGTATCGCCAAACCGTTGACGACGAACAAGCACTTGATTCGCTGGGTTGAGAAGATGGCGGATATGACGCAGCCGGCCCGGATCCACTGGGTGGATGGCAGCCAGGCGGAGTACGACTGGTTGTGCGAGGAGATGGTGTCGTCGGGGACATTTATCCGGCTCAATCAGGAAACGTGGCCGGGATGTTTCTATGCGCGCAGCGATCCGCGCGATGTTGCACGCGTTGAAGATCGTACCTTCATTTGTTCATTGTCCAAGGACAATGCCGGCCCGACCAACAACTGGATGGACCCCTACGAAATGCGCAAGAAGCTGAAGACCTTATTCAGCGGTTGCATGCGCGGACGAACGATGTATGTGCTTGCCTTCAGCATGGGTCCTGTGGGCTCGCCCATGTCGCGCATCGGAGTGCAGCTGACCGACTCGCCATATGTAGTCGTGAACATGCGCATCATGACGCGGGTTGGTCTGCCGGTATTGGCAGAGATCGACCGCGACTCCACGCGCGTAGTGCCCTGCATGCATTCCGTTGGCGCGCCGCTGGCCGCGGGGCAGAAAGACGTGCCCTGGCCCTGCAATGACGACAAATACATCGTGCACTTTCCTGAGACGCGCGAGATTTGGAGCTACGGATCGGGTTATGGCGGCAACGCACTGCTGGGCAAGAAGTGCTTTGCCCTGCGCATCGCCTCAAACATCGCCCACGACGAGGGCTGGATGGCCGAGCACATGCTGATTCTCGGCATCGAGTCGCCGCAAGGCGAGAAGACCTATGTCGCGGCGGCGTTTCCATCTGCCTGCGGCAAAACCAATCTGGCAATGCTGGTGCCGCCCAAGGGGCTGAGCGACTGGAAAGTGACGACGGTCGGCGACGACATCGCCTGGATCACGCCCGACGCGAACGGCTGTCTGCGCGCCATCAATCCCGAGGCGGGGTTCTTCGGCGTGTTGCCGGGAACCAGCGATAAAACGAATCCGAATGCGATGGCGACATTGAGGCGGAATTCAATCTTCACCAACGTGGCGCTGACGCCCGAGGGCGGCGTGTGGTGGGAAGGCATGACCGATGAACCGCCCGCCGAATGCATTGACTGGCAGGGCCGGCGCTGGACGCCGGAAATCGCCAAGCAGACCGGGGCCAAGGCGGCGCATCCCAATGGCCGTTTTACCGCGCCGGCATCGCAGTGCCCGTCGATTGACGCTGCGTGGGAGGATCCGTCGGGCGTGCCCATCAGCGCCTTCATATTTGGCGGCCGGCGCGCGACCACCATGCCGCTTGTCTTCCAGGCCTTCAACTGGAGCGCGGGCGTCTACGTGGGCGCGACCATGGGGTCGGAGACCACGGCAGCGGCCACGGGAGCTGTCGGCGTTGTGCGGCGCGATCCTATGGCCATGTTGCCGTTCTGCGGCTATCACATGGGAGACTACTTCCGGCATTGGATCAGAATGCAGCGCTCGCTCAGCGCCACGCCGAAAATCTTCCATGTGAACTGGTTCCGGAAAGGCGATAATGGCGAGTTCCTCTGGCCCGGCTTCGGCGAGAACATGCGTGTGCTGAAGTGGATCGTGGATCGCGTACGTGGGCGCGCGCAGAGCAGGGAAACGCCCATCGGCTGGATACCCTACTACGAAGATGTGGAGTGGAAGGGACTCGACCTTAAACGCGAGCAGTTCCAGAAGATCCAGGAAGTGGACCGCGCTGCCTGGCGCAAGGAAGTGCTCGGCCACGAAGAGCTCTTCATCAGCCTGCACGATCATCTGCCGCCGGAGATGATCTACCAGCGCGAGCTGCTGATCTGCAGATTGTAAATGCGGACTCGGCGAGTCAGCGAGTTAGCGAAGAGCGGGTGAGTTGGGGTTCGTGCTATCCCAGGTCTCAAAAACGAGACCTGGGGCACCCTCGTTCGTGGTGAATTTGCCGTGTCTAAACGGAGCCGCGCTCGACGGTAGGTTTGAAGCCGAGCATAACAAAGAAGCCGCTGACAAGGTCAGCGGTTTCTTTGTTTGTGGCCGGTGCGGCGCGGAGCACAATGCCCGGCCCAGCCCCGGCAGCCAGAGCCGCCGGCGAAGCGGCGATGGCGATACACTTTTCCGGGCGATAGGTACAACTGGCCAGGTCGGCGATGGAGAGATTTGTGGTTGGCGTGGCGAAGACCGTGCGCGGGGGCGCCATGCGGTCAAGCAGCCAGAGAATCTCCAGCTTGGATTCGAGCTCGTCGGGCACGCAGTCGATGACCAGATCGGCGTCGCGGACGGCATCTTCGATGGTGGAGACAAAGTCGACGGCGGGCAGCGCCTCGGGGCTGAGCTCGAGGCGGATGGATTCGCGGGCATGGTGGAGATTGCCGGGCATCACGTCTTCTAAAAGCACGCGAAAGCCGGCGCGGGCCGCGCCCAGTGCCAGCCAGCGGCCGAGCGGGCCGGCCCCGATTATAGCTACGGTGGTCACGAGGGCCTGATTACAAGACCTATTTCGCGGCCAGGGCTTCGGCCACGTCCTCGGCGCTGGGGCGCGCCTGGACCAAGTGCTCGGCGACCTTGGCTCGTTCTTCGGGTGTGAGTGTGGGGATGGTGGCCAGCACCCGGCGCAGGGTTACGGCGACATCGTCAATGTAGTTCATCAGGCGGATGGCTTCTCCGGAGAGCGGCATGGGTTTCCTCGAGGGTTGAGTTCAGTTCCTATTGTAGGGTGCGGAGTTGGCTGGCGCGAAACCGGGTGAAGCGAGGCCCCTGTTGCATTCCGCGTAATATTTCCTCATAAATCCAGGAATATCAGTCCGTTACAACCAGGCAACAGGCATTGCCCGTGACGCCGGACAACTCGGCCGGCTAAACGGCGTATCCAAATCAAGAGGAACTATGCGTGTGGCCGCTCGTTGCCGCCGCGACAACTGACAGCGAAAAGAGGACACGAGATGACTTCCCCCAGGCGTCTCTTGTGCGCCGTTGCCATTGCGTTGGCGGCGATGGCGCTGAACGGTTGCAAATCAAAACAAGAAGCGGCGATTGCCCACGCCAAAGAAGAGGCAGCGAAAACCGGCCAGCCGCAAGAGGTGGTCGCAAAAGACAAGAGCGGGAATACGGTGACGACGGTGGTAGACCCACCGGCGCCGGGTCAGAAAGATGAAACGGTGGTAACGACGGTCACGCCGCCGGGAGTCACGCCGCCCGATGTCACAAGTTCAGATACTACCGCTCCGCCTTCAACAACTCCGGCGGCAGCGCCCCATCCTTCCGTGGATATAGCCGTGGGAACTGATCTGACGATCCGTATCGACCAGCGCATCAGCGTGAAAACCAGTCACACCGGAGACACGTTTACCGGCGAGGTGGTGAATCCCGTCGTAGACGCCAACGGCAACGTGACCATCCCGCAGGGGACGCCGGTGGAGGGCGTGGTGGATGTGTCGCGGCGCGGCGGTCACTTCAAGGGCGCATCCACGCTGGACCTGCGGCTCACGGCGCTCACGCTGAACGGAACCACGTATCAGCTCCAGACCGCGGACGTGCAGCGCCGCAAGAAGGGTAAGGGCAAGCGCTCGGCGGCGATAATCGGCGGAGGGTCGGGACTGGGCATGTTGGTGGGCGGCCTGACCCACGGCGGCGTGGGCCTGCTGGTGGGCGGACTGGTGGGCGGCGGCGCGGGCGCAGCCGGAGCGGGATTAACTGGCAACCGCAATCTCGACATTCCCGCCGAATCCGTGGTGCGGTTCAAACTGAAGGACGAACTGGTGCTCCAATCGCCTTCACAGTCCAGCGCACCCACGCCTGCCATCGCCTCAAAATAAGGGGCAGAAGCGGTTTCCAGGTTCGCATTACAGACCCTGAAATCTCAAACCTGCGCCCGCCGATCCTTGCTCCCTGTCTTACGGATGCTGCTCGATGTTGATGTTGACGGTCGTCGTGTTGCCGGAGGCGGCGAGGCCGAGGAGATTGGTGGCTACGCCGGGCAGCGATGCGGGGATGAAGATGACCGTGCCGTCGACGGCGGAGGTGGCCGTGGAGGCTTGCGTGGAGAGAAGCGCGCCCTGAGTGCAGACTGTGTTCGGGGTGCAGGGCGGTGACCAGGCGTAGAGCGCCTGGTAGAGCGCGACCGTGCCGCCAGCCATGGGATTACCGTCCATGTCGAGGAGGCGAAACACAATCTGGCTCGGGGTTCCCGAGGCGGCGAGGGACTGGCTCGTGCCGGAGACTGGTTCGAGGAGCGCGTACTCAGGGCGCGCGCCATAGGCGGTGAAGGCGACGCACTGGCTGGTGCCATTCAGGCAGGCGTTGATGCTGGCTGTCTGGCCCTCGGCAAGCGGGCCCACGGTGAGCGTGTTGGTGGCGATGCCGGAGGAGTTGGTGATCGCGGCGGCGGGTCCCTGGGCGGTAATGCCGCTGCCGGACACGGTTTGCCATGCCACCGACTGATTGGCGACAGGAACGCCGTTCGAGAGCACAAGAGCCTGCACGGTCCAGATGAAGTTGGCGCCGGCAGCGAGCGAAAGCTGCGGCGTGAGGACCGAGAGCGAAGGCGGCGTGCCGCCCACAAACTGCGCCTGGAGGCTGGAGCCGTTGGTGAGTGAAGCGGTGACGATGGACCACGTGTTGTTGACTGCGGTGACGTTCATGGTGGCGCGACCGTCGCCTGTGGCCGTGACCGAGCAGACAGGCAGCCCGCAGGAGAGCGTAGCCGAGCCGCTGGTGACCGCGTAGTTGACGGTGACTCCACCGGCGGGGGCGAGATTGGATTCGAGCGCCGTGACAGTGAAGGGAATCGGCACGCCAATAGGAACGGTGTTCATGGGCGCGGTAACAAGGGTGAGCGCGTCGCCGGTTCCCGAGTCGTAACTGACGCCGCTTGGGATGACGGCGGCTGCGTAGAACGTGGGCAGGTCGTCGACTTCGACGTCAACAGAGCCGGAGATGGGGGAGCCGGAGATGGGCGAGCTGGTAACGCCCAGGGCCGCCGGAGGGGCGATGGCAGTGATCTGATTGGGCGAGATGCTGGTGACCAGCGCCGCCTGGCCGCCGACCAGAACCGTGTCGGCAAGGCGAAAGCCCATGCCCTGAATGGTAATGGGCCCGCCGGAGGCGGGCAGGTGCGCGGGCGAGACCGTGTCGGCGTAGAGGACCCATCCGTCGTAGGCGTAGTCGGGCCGCCCATCGCCCCGCAGGTCGGCGATTGCGACGCGCACAATGTCGTCGCCATTGGTGGCCACACGCAGCCACGTTTCGCCTGAGGCGAGGCCGTTGAGCCCAGGCGCCGCGCCGACCGCGGTTGCGCCCACGGGATCGAAAGCGTCCCAGATGCCGATCGAGGGCAGGGCCTTGGATTCGGAGGGCGCGCCGGTCTCGTCCAAGGCCTGGGTGACGACGGTAAAGATGCGATTGCCGCGGACGGGGAAGGTGAACCAGTCGCTCTGGCCCACCTGGCTGAGCCGGCCGCACCACAGGCCGCCCGTGGGCATGGGGCGTGGCTGGGCATGGACGCCAATGGCGTCGTTGAATCCGCCCACGGCCGAATCGGAGACCAGAACGTCGACGGTTTGTGCGCTGCCGGCCGATAGACTGGGCAGGGAGATGGCGTTCAATGTGCCCGAAGGAGCCACCTGGCCCTGGATGTAGGGGCCGACGGAGCCGGTGAGGATGTAGAGCGAATCGATGGCCTCGAAGGTGACCTGGTAATTGGCTGTGGCGATGCCGGGTGGCAGAGGAATCCCTCTCAGGTCGAAGGAACCTTGCAGGGAGGCGTCGCTGGAGCCCCACATGGTGAGCGGGTTGCCGTTGGTGTCGTCCCATCCGGTGACGGGATTGCCGTGATCGCCGTTGAACAGGACGCCGGTGACGGCAGTGACGGTGTACTGGTAGAGGGGATTGCCGTTGGCGTCGAGCGGGCGCGCGACGACGTTGACGCCCTGCATGCCGTAGCCGGAGCGGAAGCTGACCGTACCCTGAATGGAAATGGTGTTGGCCGCGGTGAGCTCTTTGCCGGGAAAGGCGGCGAGGTTGGCGGCGGTAATGGGATAGATGCGGTTGAGCGCGGCGATGTCGTCGGAGCGCAGGACGTTGGGATCGGGGATGCAGGCGCCGCCGCTCGGACCGCAAACGCCGCTCAAGGGCTGCATGACCGGCCAGCCGAGCGTTCCGCCTGTCTCGCCGTTGGTGAGGGCGCCAGGATTGACTTGAGAGTAGTCCAGGCCCAGGATGCGGCCGAAGGCGCGCTCCAGCTCGTAGCTCATCGTCTCGAGAAGATTGGCGTTGGTGGCGCAGAGGCCGTTGAGGATGATGATGCCATGGGCGATGGTGGCGTCGGTGTTCAAATTGTCCATCCAGACGTAGACGCCGTTGTTCTGGCAGGAGTCGGGCTGGCTGGTGTTGGCGCCGAAGATGGTGTCGATGACCGAGCCGTCGGCGTCGTAGATGACGCCGATGGGGTAGTTGGTGGCCGAAGGGGTAACGTCGGCGGGCGCGGTGATCTGGCCTGAGGAGTTGACCTGGATGTTGGAGCCGCTCACGTCTTCGTTCAATGAGCCCATGTGAGTGAGCGTGACGCCGGCGGTGGGAACCGCGTTCCAAAGGGCGGCTGCGGCGTCGACCATCGCCGTGGCCTGCTGGTTGGTGACGGAACTGTTCAGCGGGCCCTGGTCGACGAAGTAGTTGACTTGGCCGCCGGCCCAGTGGATGGGCACCCCAAGGACAGCGGGATTGAAGAAACTGGTTCCAGCGACGTATTTGGGACCGCCGGAAAGGGCGGAAGCGGGAGCGAGAAGGAAGAGCGCCAGTACAGGGAGGGCGATTGTGACGCGGCGAAACGCGCAGCGGCGATGCCAGGCGGAGCGCATGGGCGCGGGTGTAGCGATGGGCACGGGATCCCCCAGACAGCCGGATCGGTGGCATCCGCGGGTCCAGAGGGTTCTGGCGATTCTTAGAAGTTACTAAAAGAGTGTCGTACCGAAAAATGAGGGCATTCTGCATGTTTTACGAGTGTCTGAGAGATTTTTGAAAAAACACGCGGCTGCGATCTGCCGCGCCTGCGCGATTGCCGCTGCACGGGTTGGCTCGATAGATTCGAAATTCCTAATTGAAGAGGACAGAGATGAGAACACTCTTATCTTTGGAGGCGGCCTATCGCGCCGTCGGAAAGCATCACACTTTACCCTCCGAGTCGAATAGGCCGAGTGCATCATGCCATTGAGGACGTCAAGGCAAGATTTTGCAACCGCAACGCGGCTCGCGGCGCTGCATCGAAACGGTCCTTCCGTCTACAATCGACACGAGCATACCTATGACAGAGATACGCGATACCGTGATTCTTGGCTCCGGCTGCGCCGGATTGACGGCGGCGCTCTACACAGCGCGCGCCGGACTGAAACCGCTGGTTCTAGAGGGCCACGAGCCCGGAGGCCAGCTTTCCATCACCACGCTTGTGGAAAACTTTCCCGGCTGGCCGGAGGGGATTCAAGGGCCGGAGCTGATCGACAACATGAAGAAGCAGGCGGCGCGGTTTGGCGCGGAGTACCAGCTTGCGCACCTGGTATCAGTGGAGTTGGGCGCGCATCCCATCAAGCTGCATACTTCAACCGGCGAGATCCACGCGCGCACGCTGATCGTGGCCTCGGGCGCGAGCGCGCGTTGGCTGGGGCTCAAGAGCGAGCAGGCGCTTATCGGGCACGGGGTGTCGAGCTGCGCAACCTGCGATGGATTTTTCTTTCGCGACAAAGACATTGCCGTGGTGGGCGGCGGCGACTCGGCGATGGAGGAGGCTATGTTCCTCACGCGCTTTGCGTCGAAGGTGACGCTGCTGCACCGGCGCGATGCCTTCCGCGCGTCGAAGATCATGCTGGAGCGGGCGAAGGCCCATCCCAAGATCGAGCTGCGCACCAACACCGTGGTGGAAGAAGTGCTTGGCGTCGAGGAGAAGGAAGTGAAGGGGCTGCGCCTGCGCGACGTCACCAACGGTGAGCTCGACGAGCTGGCGGTGAGCGGTATGTTTCTCGGCATCGGCCATGAGCCGAACACAAAGATGCTCGCCGGGCAGATCGATCTCGACGAAGAGGGCTACATCAAGACCACCAACAACGTGTTCACCACGCGCGATGGCGCGATTGTGCTGGGTGTCTTTGCCTGCGGCGACGTGCAGGACCGGCGCTACCGGCAGGCGATTACCGCAGCGGGGTCGGGATGCATGGCGGCGCTGGAGGCGGAGAGGTATCTGGAAGAGCACGGGCACTGAGCGGCGATGCTTCGACTGCGGCAGGCGCGGAGCCGCACGAGCAAGCCGGTGGCGCGCCGGTCAGAAAGTGTGAAACGCAAAGAAAACCGCGCCCACCAGGCAGACCGCTGCTGCGGCGTGGTTCCAGCGCAGGTGCTGGCCGAAGTAGTAGGTGACAAAGACGCCAAAAACGACCAGCGTGATCACTTCCTGGATGACCTTGAGTTGGACGGGGCTGAAACGAGCGGCGCCGATGCGGTTGGCGGGCACCTGAAAGCAGTACTCGAAGAAGGCGATCGACCAACTGACGAGAATCACCTTCCAGAGCGCCTCATGCCGGAATCTGAGGTGCCCGTACCAGGCAAACGTCATGAAGATGTTGGAGAAGATGAGGAGAACGACGGTCCACATTTATATTTAGGATGCAAAATCGAGGCTCCAGGTTGGGAAAGCCAGCGTGACGCGACAGCTTTTTGCTAGACGATTGAACGAGCGATGACGGCGCTTAGGGAAAATCTCGAACGGCTGGAAGAGGCGATTGCGCAGGCTTGTCGGGTGGCGGGGCGCACGCGTGGCGACGTCGAGTTGATGGCCGTCTCGAAAACTTTTCCCGCGGAGACAATTGCCGAGGCCGCGAAGTTGGGGCTCACGCTCTTTGGCGAGAACCGCGTGCAGGAGTTTGGTACCAAGGCGCTGGCACTGGAGATGTTGCGCAAGAGCGCGGAACCCCGCTTTCATCTGATCGGGCATTTGCAGTCGAACAAGGCGGCGCGGGCGGTGGAACTATTCGATGGAGTGGATTCGCTGGATTCGGTGCGGCTGGCGGAGCGATTGAATGAAGCGGCAGGCAAGTGCGGCAAGCGGCTGCCGGTTTTGATTGAGGTGAAGCTGAGCCCCGAAGAAACCAAGTCAGGGCTCGATCCGGAGTCGGACGAAGCAGCGCGGTTGCTGGAACGGCTGCCGGATTTGTTGGATCTTGAAATGCGCGGGCTGATGACGATTGCGCCGTGGGGCGTGGCGGAGGATGTGACGCGGGCTTGCTTTCGTAGTTTGCGGGTGTGGCGGGATCGGTGGGCCGCGGCGTACCCGAGATTGAACTTCGATGTGCTGTCGATGGGGATGAGCGGGGACTTTGCGCTGGCGATTCGAGAGGGCGCGACACGCATTCGCGTGGGGACGGCGCTGTTTGGCGCGCGTAAGCCGCAGATGGAGCGCGAGTGATGCTGCGCGCCGCGCCAGGTGGAGTCACGCTCGCGGTGCGCGCGCAGCCGGGCGCGAAGAAAACGGCGATCAACGGGATTTATGGCGAAGGGGCAACGGCACAACTCAAGATTGCCGTACATGCGCCGCCGCTCGAGGGCCGGGCGAATGCGGCGTTGATTGCATTCCTCGCCGAGACATTTTCCGTACCAAGAAGTGCGGTTAAGCTGGCTTCGGGAGAGCTCTCGCGGAGTAAGGTGTTTCTGCTGCGCGAAGTGACGATGGCGCGGGCGACGGCGGTATTGGCGCAGCGGATTGACGTGAAGGCCTGATTGTGCGAACCCGCCGCAAGGTCACTTGGCGGAGGCGGGCGCGAGTTGATTTTTGACTGCCTCGATGACGCGCTCGAGGTGAACGCCGCGCGAGCCTTTCACGAGGACCTGGTCGCCGGGGCGCAGATTCTGTGCGAGCCAGCGGCCGGCGGCATCAGTGTCGGGAAGAAACAGCGATGCGACTCCACCGGCGCAGGCGGCGGCAGCCAGGTGCTCGGCGTTGCCCTGAACCCCGGCGACAAGATCGAGGCCAGCCTCTGCGGCGGCGCGGCCACAGTCGGCGTGGAGCGCTGGCCCATGCTCGCCCATCTCCAACATTTCACCGGCCACCAGGATGCGGCGGCCCGCGGCGGGCCGCGCAGCGAGGGTGCGAATCATGGAGCGCAGCGCTTCAGGATTGGAGTTGTAGCTATCATTGAGAATGGTGGCGCCGGCGATTTCGATGACTTGGCCGCGCTTGTCGCCGGCGGTGAGCGAGGCGATTGCGGTGACTGCGGCCTCGAGATCGACGCCTGCCTCGAGCGCAACGGCAAGGCCCGCCATGGCGTTGGACGCGTTGTGCGCGCCCAACAAATGCAATGTAAACGCGCCTTCGCGCTCCGACACCACTGACGAAGATCTATCCGTGGGGGCCCCGCGCTGGCCGACGCGGAAGCGCACGTGCAACCCGGCGGGGTCCTCGGTGGCGGATAGAATTTGCGGATCGGCGCACGGGCCGCTTCCAAAATAGACCACGCGGCCGGGAAAATCGCGGCCAAATTGCGCAGCGTAGCTGTCATCGCAGTTGAGGAAGGCGACGCCGTTCTCTGGAAGCGCGGCCACCAGCTCAAACTTGGCGCGAGCGATGCCCGCCTGGCCCTCAGCAAAGTTTTCAATATGCGCCATGCCGACGTTGGTGATCACACCCCAATCGGGAACGGCGATGCGCGCCAGCGCGGCGATCTCGCCTGAGTGATTCATGCCCATCTCGACAACGGCGAACTCGTGGTCCGGCATGAGGCGCAACAGTTGCAAGGGCAGGCCGAAGTTGTTGTTCAAATTGCCTTCAGACTTAAGGACGTGAAACTTTACGCCGAGGGCCGCGGCGATGGCTTCCTTGGTGGTGGTTTTGCCGGCCGAGCCGGTGATGGCCACGAGACGCCGTCCCCACTGGCGGCGCACCTGCGCGGCCAGCGTCTGCAAAGCTGTGAGCGGGTCTTCGGCAATGAGGAGCGGGCGGGCGAGCGCGGCATCGGGCAGCGTGGCTACGCGTTCGCGTGAAACCAGCGCGGCCACGGCCCCGCGTTCGAAGGCGGCGGCAACAAAGTCATGGCCGTCGAGCCGCTCTCCGCGAACGGCGAAGAATAGATCGCCGGGCGCAGCAGTGCGCGAGTCGATGGAGTAGCCGGTTGCCATGAGCGCGCCGGCATTGGGCACGCTGGCCGGCGCCTCGAGCACCGCGCCTGCGCCAATGGCCGCCTCTGCAAGCGAAAGATTCATTGCACCTCACGAAAACAGTGAACCGTGATCGGTGGACAGTAAGTGTCTGCGATGGTTATGGCCGTTGCTCTTCACGATAGCCCAAGTCGGCCAGGATGGAAAGCGCAACCTCGGCGTCGTCGAAGGGAATGGTGCGGCCGGCCAGGATTTGCTCTTTCTCGTGGCCTTTGCCGGCGATGAGAACCACGTCGCCGGGTTTGGCGGCTGCAAGCGCGAGGCGAATGGCTGCGGCGCGGTCGAGTTCGATGGTGTATTGGACGCCGGTGGACTGCAATCCGGGCTCAATCTCAGCAAGAATGGCCCCAGGATCTTCAGAGCGGGGATTGTCGCTGGTAGCCACGACAAAGTCGCTGCCTTCGCCTGCAGCCTGGCCCATCTTGGGGCGCTTGGTGCGGTCGCGGTCGCCGCCGCAACCAAAAAGGGTGATGATACGCGCGCCAGAAGTTGCGGTTATCTGGCGGGCGAGTGCGGTGAGGTTGCGCAGAGCGTCGTCGGTGTGCGCATAGTCGACGATGACGGTGAAAGGCTGGCCGGCAACGACGGGCTGGAAGCGGCCGGGAACGGGCTTGAGGGCTGGAACGGCGGCGGCGAGATCAGAAAAAGAAACGCCGCGCGCGTGTGCGGCGGTGAGGGCAGCGAGGAGGTTGAGGATGTTCACTTCGCCGGCCAGATGCGACGTGACGCGGGCCGAGCCGGCGGGAGTTTCGAGGTCGATGGTTGCGCCGGAGGGAGTGAGCGTGTACTTTGCAGCGCGCCAGCCGCCCTTGCCGAGGCCGTAAGTGCGGATTTCCGCACCGGCATTGCGCGCGGCTACAGCCAGCGTTTCGCTGTGCGGATCGTGCGCGTTGAGAACCGCGACGCGCGGCGCCGGATAGACCGTTCCGTCAAAGAGCAGGCGCTTGGCGGCGAAGTAGTTCTCCATGGTCCGGTGGTAATCGAGGTGGTCGCGCGTGAGGTTTGTGAAGATGGCGACATCGAAGGGAATTCCCACCATGCGGCCCTGATCGAGCGCGTGGCTGGAAACCTCGGCGACCAGCTCGGTGGCTCCGCGCGACGCGCCTTCGGCCATCAACTCAAATAAATCTCTTGCCTCGGGAGTGGTGTGAATGGAGGGGCGCATCTCGCCTGCCACGTGGTATTCGATGGTGCCGATGAGAACGGTGGTGCGGGCGGCGGCATTGAGCAGCGCTTCAGCGAGAAATGCGGTGGTGGTCTTGCCGTTGGTGCCGGTGATGCCGGTGGCGGCGAGCCTGCGCTCGGGATGGCCGAAAAAGGCTGCAGATGCCTGGGCGAGCGCGCGGCGGCCGTGCTCGACGTGGAGGGCGGGAAGTCCGGGCTGGTAGACGGTGAGGTGGTCGAAGGTCCGCGCGGAGTCCGTAACGATGCCGAGCGCCCCCGCGGCGATAGCCTTGTCGACAAATCGATTGCCGTCGGTAGAGCCGCCCCTCATGGCGACGAAGACGGAGCCGGTGCGCACGCGGCGGGAGTCGTATTCGATGCCGGTAATGGACGCGGCGGAGCTGCCGGCGGCGCCGACGGCGGCGATTTCAGCGATGAGGTCGTTCCAGATCATCTTGTGGTTGATTGTAGATTGTTGCATCGCGCCAGTCGCGTGATGCCGGATCGTTTACCGCGCGCAGCGGACGACGACTTTTGTGCCGGGAGGGACCATGGCGCCGGGTGCGGGGGCCTGTTCACGCGCCGTGCCGTTGCCGTCGATGACCACTTCCAAGCCAGCAGCGCCAGCCTGTTCAATCACTGTTCGCACGGGCAGACCAATGAGGGAAGGGACACGAATTTGCCCGGTGTTGGCGATGACGACCGCATTAGCAGCAGGGGTCGGGTTCGAATTGGGTTGTTGCGCGGGCGTGACTGAGGCGGGCGCGGCGTAAGAATTGCCGGCTGTCGTGCCGGTACCGGGATTTGCAGCTTGCGCGCGCGGCGTTGCGGGCGATGTGCTTGCGGTGGCCGATGCAACAGGCGCAGTGCGCAACGGATCGTCGCTGGGCAGATTGTTGGCGGCGTCGTAGAGGGCCTGAATGTTCTCTTCCTGGGCCGAGCTATCGTCTTCACGAACGGGTAGCGCCTTTCTTGAGGCCGTGGCGGCCGGACGAAAATCGATGTCGTGCTGCACGCCGAGGTATTCGAGAACCTGCTGGGCAACTTCAGCAAAGGCGGGCGCGGAGACCGAGGCGCCGTAGTAGGCGCCTTTAGGCGAATCGATGACCACGGCAACGGCGATGACCGGAGTGTTGACCGGAGCGAAGCCCGCGAACGAGGCGATGTGCATGGTCTTGGAATAGGTGTGCGTGACGGGATCGATTTTTTGCGCGGTGCCGGTTTTGCCGCCTGAGGAGTAGCCGTTAAGCTGTGCAGCCTTGCCGGTGCCGAAGAGCACCACGCCCTCCATCATCTTGCGCATCTCGGCTGCGGCTAGCGTGGAGATGACGCGGTGCGCGCCCAGCGGGAGCGGGTTGGGCAGATCGGTTGGCAGTAGCGTTGCGTGCGGCGCCTGCTGTGCGGCCACCTGCGCCACCTGCGGTGGGGCGGCCTTTTGGACGAATGTTGTGGCGGGGGTGGTTTGATCCGGCATGAGCACGTGCGGCGGAAGATAGACGCCGCCATTGGCGATGGTGGAGACCATGGTGACGAGTTGAAGTGGCGTGACGGCGACCTCCTGACCGATGGCGAGGGAGCCGATGGACGACGAGCCCCAGCGGTTTACGGGGCGAAGCAGGCCGCGCGTCTCGCCGGGCAACTCCACGCTGAGGCGCGTGCCGAACCCGAAGTCGTGCATGTACTGATAGAAGCGGTCGGGCCCGACCATGAGCGCGAGTTTGACAGCGGCCACATCACTGGACACCTCGAGCGCCTGATGGAGCGGAATCACTCCGTAGTGTTCGCCTTGATTGTCGTGAATGACGCGGCCGGCGAGGGTGATCTTGCCGCCCTGGCAGTCAATCATGTCGTCAGGCGTGGCGACTTTCGAGTCCATCGCCGCGGAGTAGGTGACCAGCTTGAAGGTGGAACCGGGCTCGTAAACGTCGCTGACGGCGTGGTCGCGGAGCAGATCGGACGTGGTGTGGCGAAACTGATTGGGATTGAAGGTGGGGCGGATGGCGAGGGCAAGGATCTGTCCCGTGTGCACGTCCTGCACCACGACTGTTCCGTTGGCCGCCTGCGTCTTTTCCATTGCGTGATCGAGCGCGCGCTCAGCCAGAAACTGGATGTTTTCGTCGATGGTGAGGACGAGGTTGCGTCCGGGTTCGGGGTCGCGCTCGCTGGAGCCGAGGACCTTGCGGCGCGCATCCATGGCGGTGTACATGAGGCCGGGGCGGCCGTGCAGCGAAGCGTCGAATTTTTCTTCCAGGCCGCCCAGCCCGTTGTCATCAACGCCCACGTAGCCCAGCACCTGCGCGGCAATCTCGTTGCCGGGATAGAAGCGCTCAAATTCTTTCTGGAAGTAAATGCCCTTCATGTTGAGGTTCTTGACGGCGACCGCGACCGGGGGCGTGACGCGGCGCGCGATCCAGGCAAAGTTGTGCCCGGCGGCGAGGCGCGCGGCGATCTGGTTTTCGGTGGTCAGCGCGTCTTCTGGATCGGTGTGCACCAGCGGGGCGAGAGTGCGCGCGGCGGTTTGCTTATCGACAATCTGGGTGGGATCGGCGTAGATGGAGTCGGCTAGCACGGTCATGGCCAGATCCCGCATGTTGCGGTCATAGAGGATGCCGCGACGGGGAGCGACTTCAAAGGTGCGCTGCTGCTGCTTTTGGGCGCGCTCGACGAAATCCTGGTGGCGGACGATCTGGAGCCAGAAGAGGCGCGTGGAAATGGCGCAGGCCCACAGCAGAAAGAAGAGGCAGACGAGCCAGAAGCGCGCCCGTTTGAGAGGCACGGCTTTTGGCGTTTGAGAGCGACTGCGGATGGTTTGAGCGGCTGCCGACATTCTAGCTACTAGCTCCTAGCTTTTAGCTCTTAGCTTCATCACGCCTGCATTTCCTCCTGCATATCTTTGGAATCCGGATCGTTGCCGATGCCGTTCGTTGTTCCAGGACAGAAGCTAAGAGCTAAGAGCTAAAGGCTGAAAGCTAACCCTCACTGCGCCGCGGGCGCGGTTGGAGAGATCTGGGCGAGCGTGGGAGCGCCGGATCCGGGCTGGGCGTTGGGATGAACCACCTGTCCTGGCTGCGGCTCGGCGAGCCCGAGCTGGCGGGCCATCTGGTCGATGCGGCCCGGCTGCGTAAGCTCGGCCTCACTGAGGCGAAGCTGACGGTTCTCCTCGCGTAACTGATCGAGCATTTGCTTCTCGCTCTCGACGCGGTAGCTGCTCTCAATGGCGTAAAAATGCTGCAAGCCGTAGATCATGATGAGCGAGAAGAGGAGGGCGGCGGCGATGGAAAAGACGCGCATCTCGCGCGCTCGCGCCGGATCAGAGACTTTGACCAGGCGGGAGTTGTCAAAATGCCTGGTGAAGAAGAACTCCAGCGTGCGCACGCGACGGCGGCGCTGGGCCTGCTGCGCCATCAACTCGGCGTTGTGCTCGGCGATGCGCGCGCCCCAGCCGCGGCCGGTCTCGAAACAGGTTGTTGCACATGCCGCCATTTTGCTCTCCCTCAGTTCTTAGTTCGTAGTTCACAGTTTCGGTTCGCGGGCAAGATCAACATCTGCGAATTTTGAACTAAGAACTGTTTACTGTCTTTTCCGCCGCTCTGAGCTTTGCGCTACGCGAGCGCGGGTTGCGATCGATCTCTTCTTCACCGGCAGTCACGGGCTTCCTGGTTAAAATCTTCCAGATGCCCTGCTGCGCGCCTTCGCGGAAACTGTCTTTGCAAATCCTGTCTTCCAAACTATGAAAACTTATGACTACGAGCCTTGCGGAGGGCTTAAGCAATTGTGGAGCGGCCTCAAGCAATGCCCGGATTTCCTGCAATTCCTGATTGACGAAGATACGCAGCGCCTGAAAGGTTCTTGTTGCCGGGTGAATGTGTTTCATTGGCGGGACGGCTGAAGCTACGATCCGGGCCAGATGCGCCGTGGATGTAACCGGCCGCCCCCGCACAATGGCTCTGGCGACTGTCCGCGACCTCCTTTCCTCACCGTATTCGTAAATGAGATTTGCCAGCTCGCGCTCGCTCATCTCATTCACCACTTGTCCGGCGGTCAGCCCCGTGCGCGTGTCCATGCGCATATCCATCGGAGCGTCCGCCTGAAAACTAAACCCTCTGCGCGCCTCATCGAACTGCAAACTGCTCACGCCAAAATCAGCCAGCAAACCATCGATCGAGGCCGGCTTTACGTGCTCGGCGATGCGGCTGAATGCTTCGCCGACGAAACTCACTTGCGGCGCCTGACTGCCCAGCTCCTGGCAAACTCGCTGCAAACGGAACTTTGCCAAATCGAGCGCCTCGGGATCGCGGTCAAATCCGATCAGATGCCCCGCGGGTCCCAATTGCCTGACGATGCCTTCGGCATGTCCCGCCAAGCCAAGCGTGCAATCGACGTAGGCGCCGCCGGGCCGCACGCTGAGAAAGTCCAATGCTTCCTTAAAAAGAACCGGCACATGGCGTTCACTCTGATTCGTCATGCGCACCCCCTGAGGGGTGTTGAAGTTCACCGCTGCTGCCTGAAAAGCAACGCCAACGATTTGCGATGCTCGTCGGTCATTCTTTGGGCCGTCATGCTCTGCTTGAGCAACTCATGGTTATGCACTTCGAGATAGGTCAGCTTGCCAACGACCATCACCTCGGCGTCAAGCCTGGCTTCCTCGCGCAACAGCTGCGGGAGCAATACCCGAGCCTGGTTGTCGATCTCCACCTGGTGGCCGTAGTAGCTTGTCCAGGTCAAATACGTTTGCACCG
>Ga0326728_10005164_pt1 | contig 37327 bp, 30 predicted proteins | sample MB3enrmetagenome_FD_207602 | JGI IMG/M metagenome (GOLD analysis project Ga0326728, IMG submission 207602) | Lab enriched peat soil microbial communities from McLean, Ithaca, NY, United States - MB31MN | ecosystem: Environmental > Terrestrial > Soil > Wetlands > Peat | place: USA: New York...
CTATGATCCAATCAACTTATTATGGCTTGGGAGGCAGGGGACAGACTGCAATAAGGATTCTCAGATCCAGGAAGAAATGAGCCCTCCTGCCTTTCCATGGCTAATCAATAAACTTTCACCCACATAGATTTATACTATGAATTGATGGTAGGAGGAAGGAGTCCTCAAGAAAAGGGGTTGTGAACTACACCTACCAAGAGTGAGGCTGGACTATCTTTATGATCTGATGATTTCCGATTGAAATCGAGTTTAACGTTCGAGTTCACCGCCGAAGGCGGGCCGCTGGAACGACGGGTTATGCCTTTTGTCCGACTAGCACCATGCTTTTCCACAAGTAGGGGACACGGCCAACTCCAGAGAAGCCGATAACGCGAAAGCCGTTCTCAGATAGAAGCTGCGATAGAGTCGCACGGCTCCAGAACTTAATGTGCCCGCCATGCCGAAGAGGGTTGTGGTGAAAATCCCAATGATCGAAGATCGACAGTGCGAGATTCTTTAGGTAGCCGTGATAGGGAGTCGTGACTACAAGATAGCCACCAGGCCTCAACACACCCCTTGCGCAGATGGGCAACAAGTGTGGAGAAAAAAGATGCTCAATCACCTCTGTCGAAACAACGACATCGAACTCTTGTTCGCGCGCCAAGAGATCGGCGGGATTGTCCTGCACGCCAAAGTTGTAAAAAGTAATCTCGGGATAAGATGAGCGTGCAATGTGAACACCTTTCTTGTCGTATTCGGCACCCACAACCTGATAACCCGCTGACTCGAGTTGCGCACAGAGGGCTCCGGTGCCAGCCCCGAGGTCAAGCACCCTCTTGACATCCAATTGTTTCAGAATCGCTAAAATGCGCGGTGCAATGCAATCATAGGAGTCAGGTGGCACTCCGGAGGACCAGCCAAAGTCTTCTACAACGTTCTCATTCATTTACGGCTGCATACGAGGAGAGGCATAACAATTATTATGCTGCAATTTATAATATCTAAAATCCTACCCATTCAGGTGTTTTTTGTCAATGACAAATTGGATTACTGTTTGAAAGGTTGTATGGTGGGACAAATATGTAAAAACAACATTTCAGGAAGTACTTAACGCAGCATGGATGGCTTTTTGGGTATTTTGCAGGCAGTTCCAAAACGAGCTATACCGATCAACGCTTCATAAAAATACAACGGATATTTTGATAAAGCGGCCGCAGCCGGTTGTACATCTTAAGATAAACTTGATGATAGAGCTCGTCGTAGAGCTCGTGAGTTTTCGGGTCAGGCTCGAAGCTCTGGCCCTTGTGTGTCATGTCGGCTGCAGCAGCCTTGAAATCGGGGTGAACCTTAACACCCACTGCCGCATCCACGGCTGCTCCGAGTCCTGAAGCTTCGTAAAGATGCGGCCGGGCAGCGGTCATACCAAAGACATCCGCAGTCAGCTGCATAGCGGCATTGCTCTGGCTGCCTCCGCCGGCGACCCTCAGGTCCGTAACAGGAACGCCGCTCCGCTTTTCGGTGCGTTCCTTTCCCTCTCTTAGAGCATAGGCCAGTCCTTCCAGAATCGCGCGGTAAACGTGAGCCCGGGTGTGCACCTCACTAAACCCGATAATGGCCCCGCGCGCCTCAGGTCCGGGATGGCGCAGCCCCGGAGACCAATATGGCTGCAGTACCAGTCCTTGCGAACCTGCCGGCACAGCTTTCACTAAGTCGTCAAATAATACCTCCGGTTCTACACCTCGCTCAGCAGCGATCTTTACCTCGGGCAGCCCAAACTCGCGCTTGAACCAGCTTATCATCCAATACCCACGATAGATCTCGATTTCCAGGTTATAGAACCTTGGCTCCCCTGCAGGGTAAGGTGGGATGAGCCGGATCACTTCGATATATTTGCTGTGGGTAGTGTTGATCGATGCGGTGGTGCCATAACTCAGGCAGGCGACGTTCGGTTCCAGCGCCCCTGACCCGAGCACTTCGCAGGCTTTATCGGCCGCAGCGGCTATCAGAGGCAACCCTTCCGGGATGCCGGTGGCTTCCGATGCCTTCCGCGTTATCTGTCCTAGCAACTGTCCCTGAGGTATCAAATCAGGTAGCAAGCTTGGGTCCATGGGTACGGCCTTCCACTTCCAATCCCATTTAGCTGCCCAGCGGTGGCCCTTATAGTCAAAGGGAATATAGCCGACCTGGCAACCCACCGAGTCTACGAACCTACCTGTCAACAGGAACGTGAGATAGCCGGAAAGCAGCAGATACTTATAGGTCTTGCTCCATATCTCAGGCTGGTAAGTACGTATCCAGTTCGCCTCAGCTTCTGCGCAGAGATATGCCACCGTCTCGCTCGCTCCAACAATCGCAAACGCCAGGCCCCATAAGCCGCCGAGGCGGGGTAGTCCTTCAGTTCGGCGCTTGTCCAGCCAGATAATTGCAGGCCGAAGCGGCTCTCCCTCCCTGTCAACGTTGATTACCGTAGCACGTTGGGTAGTCAGCGCGACGGCAGCGATGCTGTCCTTCGAGACACCTGGCTGCTGCCATAGGCCCTGGCAGGCATGACACACGGCATCCCAGAAGACTTGCGGCCTTTGCTCGGCCAGTCCAGGGGCATCTGAATAGTATGGCTCGATAGGCACGCGCTGCTTGGCAATCAACTTCCCTCGCGGATCGAACAACAACGCGCGCACGCTCTGAGTGCCGTTGTCGATTGCCAGCAAATTCTCAGCCATCCCTCCTCACCTCTTGAAATGGGTTTAAAGACGTTTGGTACAACGAACAAAGGACGATGAACAATGAACAACGCAATATAAACTATGAACCAGGAACGATGAACTATGAACAAAAAGCTTTTAACACTTTTGTCCACCGTTTAAGGTTCACCGTTCTTTGTAATCGGTTAATGTTCATCGTCGCTGGGTAACAACCATACTGCGTCATCATTTCCTGAATCCCCAGCGTTTCTTTCTCTGTTCCTCGGTCATATCGAGTGCCAGAGTTCCGCCCGGGTTCATAATCTGGTTCGGGTCAAAATGGCTACGCAACGCACGGATCACATCGACCCAGCCCTCGCCTACCTGTTCTTCAAACCACGGGGCGGTCTGCTTCCCGATCCCGTGGTGGTGGCTCACTGCCGCACCTGCCTTCAGGATAGCTTCCAGTATGCCGTACTGCAGATTAAGGTATTCGTTGATATCTTCGATCCTGGCGACGAAGATAAAATAGAGGTTAGCACCTTGAGGATAAGCGTGCGACAAATGGGTCATACAGATCGTGTTTGGCCGACGTTTCACAAAAGACCGCACCTTTTCATGCACGTCAGCCATTTGTGACCAGGTGACCGCGCATTCCAGGGTATCGATCATAATGCCGTAATCCATGAGATCCTCGCGCATGAAGGGATCGGTAAAGCGGCTCCTTTCCCATGCCTGTGCTACCCTGAAAGGTGTCAGCGTGAAGGCACGGTATCTCTTGCATATCTGTCTGATCTTTTTGGCTTCTAAACGGGTGAAATCTGAATCGCCGTCTGCAGTCCCCAGAAGCAGGCAGCGCTGCATGGGCTGATAGCCGAGCCAGCGCAGCAGCGTATCCGCAGGCGTCCCATGCACGTGGTATGTACGCATGGCTACATCCGTCTCTTCCTGATCGGAAAGACGGAAAATCGAAGGATAACCGAATTCAGCCTGCATGATCTCGCGGCAAGCGTTGCGGGCATCTTCCCAGTTCTTGAACAAGTAGCTGAACCGCCGGGTATTCTCCGGAGTGTAGCGGCACACCTTCAGGGTAACATTCATCAGGACACCGAAGGTACCCTCGCTCCCGATCATGATTTGGTCGAAATCGGGGCCCGTCGCGCTCCTGGGGTATTCTGGAGTTTTGAATACGCCAATGGGAGTAATATAGTCCTGAGCGATCACCATGTCCTCAATCTTGCCGTAGTACGTGGAGTTCTGTCCCGCACCGCGAGTCACCACCCAGCCGCCTACGCTGGAATGGTCAAACGACTGGGGAAAATGTCCACAGGTATAGCGCCTCCGGGCTGCCAGCGCCTTCGGGGCGTTGTTCAGGATGCGCTCCAATTCGGGGCCCCACATGCCCGCCTGCACAGTGATGGTCTGGTTGGCCTCATTGAACTTCACTACCTTATTCAAGTGAACGCTCATATCGAGGCTGACCCCTCCTTTGACAGCCTCTTTGCCGCGTGTGACGGAAGAACCACCGCCGTTCACATAGACAGGAATTCGATGTTCATGACAGTAGCCTACAATTGCTTCCAGATCCTGCTGACTGCGCGGGCAAAGAACCGCGTCGGCGATGTTTTCAACAACCTTGTGACGTAATCGCAGGGCATCGATCGTGGCTGCGCCAAAAGAGGTGCGGGTGCGACTGTAGGTATCCGTAAAAAAATTTTCTTCGCCAACCATTAGGCGGAGTGCCTGAAGATCCTCTTTCGCTAGCCTTGGAGGAATCTCGATACCAAATGGCTCCATGGAGAGTGTGGGCTTTCTAAAATCTTCGTCACTCATGCCAAGGCTCTCTTTTATCAGCCTGAAGAGACCGCGATTGGGATGCTTAAAGCCGCTTGGATCGCCGTATTTGATCAGGCTGCGAAAGGACCTTGGAGGAGCCTCTTGCTCGCACCACTGGGGGTAAAACTCATCCTTTTTAGCCATCCTCCCCTCCCGGAAGCAACCCGCTTCCTTTAGCTACGGCATACCGTGGCATTTGATCAACTCGCGAAACCGCTCCAAATCCTTCGCATTCCCCTTTGCTCAGTGTGACGCAATGGGGAGTCGTTGCAGGAATCTTGAAAAACGGGACAGACAGACGGGTAAGAAAGCTTTAGGGCGCAACCTTTAACAGTGAGACTCAGTGTCTTCAAAGCCATGGAAGAGCAGACTTTCTTGCGACAACGACAATGACCCTTAACTTAAACGTGCGCATCCTAAAGCTTTGGAATCCGGCTGTCTGTCCCGTTTTTACATACATTCATTCAATTACGGAACAACCCCATCCACTTCTGATCAAAGCGTCCGCTACTACCCTGGCTTCGGGCTGTAATACCTTTGCCAGGTCTGCAGATACGCCGCTTCCTCTTGTTGCCAGCGCTCATCGCTCCATTCAAGTTCAGGCTGGACGATAGAACGGATGCGCCCAAGCAGGTCGCCCGCCCCGCGGGGTAAAAGCAGACCAAGGCGTACCCTTCGCAGAAGCAAGTCGTCCAGGTGTTCCACGCCTTCCTCGCGTGCCGCCCAGCGCAGTTCCGCCCATACGTTGGGAAGCTGCCCGATGGGCTCCAGCTCGCCTTGTTTAGCCGACGCCAAAAGACGGGCAGTCTCGTTTCCGTGGCGGCCTGCCAGATAAACAAGGCGCGAGGGCTCAAGAGACAAAGACGAGAGGTCTGGCAGGGGGTCGAAGATACGTTCGCGGGTAGCCGTCTGCGACTTACCAAGCCGTGCCAGCACCCTATCCATTGTCTGTCGTGACATCACGCGAAAGGTGGTATACTTGCCTCCGGTGATCGTGATCAGCCCGTCCTCTTCCCACAGAGCATGGGCACGCGATTCTTTGGAAGGGGTTGCCGCGCCAGTATGAACTACCGGGCGAAGGCCTGAGAAAGAAGATACGATATCCTTATCGCTTAAACCGAGGCTTGGGAACAGGAGCGAGAGCGCTTCCATCATGTAGCCAATCTCTTCCTCGCTGGCGAAAGGTTCAAGGTATTTCTTATCAAGAGCAGGATCGTGATCAATATCGGTGGTGCCGACAATGGTCGCTCCTTCCCAGGGTATGACGAACATGGCACGGCCGTCGCGGGGGTGGAAGAGGGTTAGTGCCTGGTTGACAGGAAGCCTGGATCGTCCGAATACCAGATGGCTGCCGCGCAGCCTGCGCAATCGGGCAGGCTGTCCTAACTGATTACGGACCTCATCGGACCAGGCCCCGGAAGCATTCACTACCACCTTTGCCTTCACTTCGGCCGTATGGCCATCAGGATCTCTCAGCAGCGCGCCGCAGACCTGACCGTCGCCGGTCCGTAATAATCTTTCCGCCCTGGTGTAGCTGAGCGCTGCACCGCCTGACTGCACCGCCTCGCGCAAGATTCGTAACAGGAGACGGGCGTCATCCATGACAGCGTCGTAGTACTGAAAACCTCCAATGAGTCCCTTCGCGTTTAGAAACGGACAGGCTTCCAGCAGTTTGGTGGGGGTACACTTGCGGTGGTTCCACTTCGGCGCCAGCAGATCATAAATCATCACGCCTAAACCGAGCTCCCAGGAAGGGAAATGATATCGCTCAAAGTTGGGCAGCAGGAACCCGAGGCGAGTGACCAGGTTTGGCGCTTCACGCAGCATCCACTCCCGTTCGCGCACGGATTCCTTGGTGACATTTATCTGTTTGTTGCGCAGGTAGCGAAAGCCGCCGTGAATCAGTTTGGATGAACGGCTGGAAGTGCCAAAGGCGAAGTCGTTTGCTTCAACAAGCAGAGCCTTCAGCCCTGCTGCCACTGCCTGGCGGAGTACTCCGGCACCGGTGATCCCACCCCCGATAATGATTAGATCCCATGGTTGATCGATCGCAGACCAGATGTGGTCGCGCCAGTCTTTACGCCACATCGAAAGCTCCTTTTGCGGGAATCCAGCCCACAAACTCTGGATTCCCCCGTGTCCAGCACGGGGCAGGCTTAGTCGTGCCCGGAATGACGAAGGAAAGAGATTTCTGAATCACTGCCTTAGACAGTAATTTTAGCTTATTCCTATAGGCACAGATTGTCAATTGGCAGGCTACAAGAATTACGCCCCATGCCTTCGCTTGGATCGGTGACTTTATCCCTTCGGCTATCGGTTGAAATGGTGTACAATGTGGTGGGACTTAAGAATTTCATGAAGAAGGGGCTATTGGTTACGTCTCAAGTAAGAGGGGGTTTTCAGTAGAAATTATGTATGACAATTAAGTGGGAATGGCTCCTGCAGCTTTTGGGAGATCATCAAGAAACTCAAGTGGAATTTGATAACCTAATTTTTGAGCCTAGATAGTATCTAACAAAGCTTTATCATATTCCTCCAAAAGAGAATAGACAACGGCTCGATAAAAGTAAGCTTCAACCAACATTGGATCTATTTCGATCGTCTTATTAAAATCGGAGATAGCCTCATCATATTGCGGCAATTTTGTATAAGCCCACCCCCGGTTGTTATAGGCCTGAGCAAGCCGTGGCTCTATTTCAAGGGCCTTACTGAGGTCTGAGATAGCTTGGTTATACTGGGCCGTATACAAGTAGGCAGCCCCTCGGTTGTTGTAGGCAGGAGCAAGCCGAGGATTGATCTCAATGGCCTTGCTGAAATCTGAGATAGCTTGGTCATATTGACCTATTTCGCAATAGGCAAAACCCCGATTGTTGTAAACCTCAGCAACTCTTGATTTCAACTGGCTTTGTTGTGTAGTCGCACATGAGAATAGGGCTGAGCAAGCGATGATAAGGATTACTCGAATTGAATTGTTTATCTTATTTCTCAACGGATGCCTCCTTAACAAACGAAAAATCTGAACATACCCATTGGGATTGTTTTTGACTCTTAATTAACTCTGTGGAGCAATTTCAGTACCAAACTTTCATTATCATCATAAAGCACTAAAATTATGTTACTTCCCGACAATACCGATATTTTAGCGAGACGTTCAAAGTGGAAGTAATCTTCCCAAATGTTCTAAATGATTTCCGTTGAATGTGAAAAATTCTTCCAATATCGTTGATCGTTCTACGAAATGAGTTTTTTGCAGGGTCAAGAAATGATGAGTTGGCGCAGGTTAGAAGAGGATTGTCTATGGAAATTCAGACCTTTCTATGGATCCGTTCACTCGTTGACCTCAATAGGAGAGATGAATCTATCTTTATTTAAGTCTTTAGCGAACCCGTCAAAGGATAGCAGGAATTCTATCGGGATCTAACCCTCTTTAAGAGGGGATAAGAAATGGGTTTCTAAATTTTGGCCCTGCTGCGGACTTCGGCTGCTCTTCCAGGTTTACCCCGTTAGAAATAATGCTCCGCTTGAGTTGGATAGCTTAGAAAATAACTTTCAAATTACCACAACCCCTTTGGCTAAGGGGGCAAGGGGAAATTGGCGATTTTCATTCTTCGCGGTGACGTAGCCGTCATGAAGCATTACCTCCTAAGTAATTCCAGAGGGGAGATAGAAGACGGGATGATAAGGAACTAGAAATGGGATTCCCACTGGAATTTCTAACGGGGTTTACTTCTCCTTCTTAAGCTTCTTAATAATCTTTGGGATGAAAAGGGAAAAAACAAATAGGCAGACCGAGAAAAAGATCTTGAAAGAAAGCAATTGACCCCAATCGCCACCGGCCCAGACCTCCTTCAACGTCCCGATGAAAAAAGTAAAAACGAATGTCCCCACGATGATGCCCAAAGACGTGCCAAAAAAATAATCCCGGAATCGGACCTTGGTCAGCCCCATGCCAAAGTTCATCGCCGTAAAGGGGAAATAAACCAGACGCAAATAGAGCACCGCCGCAAAGCCGTTCCGCTCGATGGCGTCATCGTATTTTCTCAAGCGATCCCCGATCACCGAAGCTGCAAATTCCCTGCCCAAGGTACGACCGATCCAGAAAGCCACGCTTGATCCAACCATGCCTCCTACCCAGACACACAGAAAACCCTCGTAAGCACCGAAAATAGCGGCTCCCAGGGCAGTCAGCAACGTGCCCGGCACAAACAGACAGACTCCGACGGCATACACAACGACAAAAAGCAGAGGAGCCCATATGCCTGCGGTTTCGAGAAAATGACTCAGCGTTGTTTTTGTCAAGAACGCTTTGACCGGAGTGAACCGGACGAAGTATACGGCAGCAATGACGAAGACAACAAATACAGCGGCCTTTACCACTGCTCTCCTGCGGCTCTTGGCTGGTTTTTGGACAACCGCATTCATACTGTCTTACCACCCATGGCAAATGAATTTCCTCCTTACTCTCTCACAAGAGACCGCGTCACAATGACACGGCCCAGTTCCAGACAAGATGGAAGGGACGGTCGGGGAAAAAGTCTTAGAGCGGAAACCTTTAGCAGGTGAGATTCAGACCGACCATATCCTTAAGACGGCCCCCTTCACCATAAGCACCGACTAGCCATTCCTAAAAGTCCGCATTCTAAGACTTTGGAACCCGAATGTCTCTCCCGTCAAGCCTGCACTTACAACACAGTCTCCCTTGGCTTATCGACTCCACGCCAGCCACCGGGTAAACATTCCTCTAATAAAAGGCGTTAACCGGGTGCGATTGTAGGCATCAGCCACCTGTTTGATCGCCTCAGCCTGTGTGGGGTAAGTATGAATAACATTCGACAATGTTCCTAGACCCACATTGCCCACGATCGCCAGGGTAACCTCGCTTAGCATCTCTCCGGCATGACGGGCTACGATGGTTGCTCCAAGAATCTTATCCGTTCCTTTTCTGACGTGAATCTTAACAAAACCTTCTTCCTCGCCATCGGCGACGGCACGGTCGACGTCGTTCAGTGGTCTGATGAAGGTATCCACAGCGATTCCCTTCTCCCTGGCATCTCTCTCATACATCCCGACATGGGCGATCTCAGGGTCGGTATAAGTACACCAGGGAATGGTCAAGGCGCTCAGTTTCTTGCGCCCCAAAAACAAGGCATTCTGGATGACCATCCGAGCCGTCGCATCGGCGGTGTGAGTAAATTTGTACTTCAGGCAGATATCCCCGCAAGCATAAATCCCGGGATTGGTAGTCTGGAGATGCTCGTTCACCTCTATGCCTTCCCTCTTGTCGTACTTCACCCCAACGGCCTCGAGGTTGAGGCCCTCTACGTTGGGAGCCCGGCCGGCCCCTGCCAGGATCTCGTCCACCGCGATCTCTTCTTCTCTTCCGCCGCATTCAATATAGATAACTTTGGTCCCATTTTTCTTTTCAACCCGTTTGGTCTTGCAGTCGAAAACCAGGCGGATTCCGTCACGGATGAAGGACCGTTGGAGGATTTCTGCGGCATCCTCGTCCTCGCGATTCAGGATATGGGAAGCATTGTGAAAAAGAGTAACCTCGCATCCCAATCGCCGAAATGCCTGGGCTAGCTCGCAGCCAATGGGACCCCCGCCAATGACGGCAAGACGCCGCGGCCGCTCCGTCAGGGAGAAGACGGTTTCATTGGTGAGAAAGCCGGCTTCGGCTAATCCTTCAATGGTGGGATGTACCGGACGCGTGCCAGTAGCAATCACCGCTTTCTTAAAACGAAGTACCTTCCCGGTCACGTCCACGACATCCGGTCCAGAAAAACGGCCTTCTCCCAGGAAAACATCGACCCCCATCTCCTTAAACCGTTTCGCCGAATCATGGGCGCTGATCCGGGCCCGAAGCCTTCTCATGCGTTCCATCACGAAAGGAAAATCCACTTCCATGCCTTGCGGAACCCGGATGCCAAATTGGTTGGCATCACGAATATCCGCCATCACCCGGGAGGATCGAATAATGCATTTCGACGGAACGCACCCCACGTTAAGACAGTCTCCTCCGAGAAGGTGCCGCTCAACAAGCGCAACCTTTGCCCCCAATCCCGCTGCACCTGCAGCCGTGACCAAGCCTGCTGTTCCCGCTCCGATCACGACAAGGTTATAACAGGGGGCTGGTTTCGGGTTTTCCCAGTCGAGCGGATGGACATTGGAAACCAGGGCTTCATTATGAATGTCATAAGGCAAAACTTCCGGGATCTGAGGCATGGTTATCTCCTACGCCCCCCTCACCCCGCCCTCTCCCCAGCGGGGAGAGGGGAAGGGGAGGCATTTACACCAGCGCTCCGCCGCAGGAGGACCCGGACCCCGCGGTGCAAGCAAAGCAATGTTCTCCAGTAACCACACGGCGCATCCTTAGATCCAACGGTCTGAAAGATCGTATGTGGTTGGGAGCCCCGTGATTCACCGGGAGGGCGAGCGCCAGGTTGAAGTCGCAATCATAGAGGGTACCATCCCATCCCACACTAATCTGATGGCGACACATCAACCCTGTAACCGTCTGGGGATTAAAGGATTTCCGAAGGAGCTGCAGATAATTCTCATCCTCCTTTTTCCGGATCAGTTCTGCCCGAAAGCGCCCCAGCGGCATATTGGTGATGGTGAGAAGGCGGGTGAAAGCGATCCCAAAACGCTGGCCCAACTCGCGCCGGTAATCCTTTTCAAGATCCAATTGCGGAGGCGGCAGGAACGGCCCTCCCGGGTTGTAGACAAGGTTTAGAGGCAAGCCAGATTCGGAGCCGTAGCCCAGGCCGTTCAGTCGTTTGATGGCTTCTATGCTTTTCTCATAAACTCCCCTGCCCCGCTGGGCACATACGTTCTCCTGGAGATAGCACGGCAGGGAGGCCACAAGTTGAACCCGGTGCTTCCGGAAAAACTCAGGCAAACCCTCCATGTCCGGTTCCAAAAGCACTGTCAGGTTGGTTCGAACCTGGACCCGGTGACCCTCCTGGCAGAGGGCTTTTACAAAACGGCGGAAATTCGGGTTAAGCTCAGGGGCTCCTCCGGTCAGGTCAACGAGTTTACAATCCACAGTTTTGGCGGCCTTTAGAACCATCTGCATGGTCGGCCACTCCATCATCTCCTTTCGTTGCGGGGACGCCTCGAGGTGACAATGGTTGCACTGCTGATTGCACCGGAGTCCTAAATTTACTTGCAGAGTCTCGATCTTCAGACTGTACAATCCCTTGTCGCATATACCGGCAATCTGTTTTTCGAATTCGTTCATTCCTTTTCCTCCCTTGTGAGCTCGTGGAGCACTTTTGATGTCTCTTCAGTTCCAATTATATTTGAGATTTTCTGACAAAAGATAGAGAAATCTTTTTAAAATTATCTACCTACATTGTTCAGGAAGTAAATAGGGAGAACCCTGTATATTGGGGAATGAAGGCACGTATTTTCTCCTGCCGGGACTCATCCCTCTATATCACCGCTGTTAACCGGAAAGAGCTTGACTTACATATAAATATCTGTAGTATGTAGACCAGGTTGTGGTCTTAACCCTTTCGTTGCTAAGCGATATTCAAAGGAGGCGAAGATGACATCGAATGAAACCAGGAAAGCCAGTATCGAGAAGTTAGTATCGGCTTTCAATCTTGATGGCTTTGAGGTCGATGAAGAAAAAGGCGTCTTTCTCCACGAGGGGAAAATAGGGATCGCCGCCACCCACAAAACCGCCACCATAGGAACGACGGGGAAGAAGAAAAAGGTTTTCTACGTGGAAGGATCTCCTTACGACATGGGTTATTTGATGGGTCAAATGGCAGAACCCCAAATTGAAAGGATGTGCACGGAATTCAATCAGAACATCATCTTCGATTTTATAAGCCTCAACGTCAAGGACCAATCCTTGAGGAAAATATTGGGCGAAATGTTAGACGATATTTTTTATCTGCTCTCTTTGCATATTTATCCGGATATCCCTGCGGATTACAAACAAGAGCTGGAAGGGATGCTGGACGGATGTAAAGAAGTTCACCCGTCAACCGAAGTGGGTCGCCACGGGCTATGGCTCCTGAATGTGGGGATCGACGCCGCTCTCTCATTTATCTATACCCTTAAACTACCGGTCAAGAAGAAATACCCTGTCGAAATACGCCCCGAACATTTTAGAGTCCCGATCGCGTGCAATGGCTTCGCGGTTTTCGGGGAAGACAATCAAAAAAACCGATTTCACTACATGGGAAGAGATTTCATGTTCCCCACGGCAGGGGTTTTCCAAGATACGGCCACCATGACCGTGTACAGGCCCGACCAAGGATTTCCATTCGTTGCCGTGGCAGCGCCCGGCATCATCGGCGCTATTGCAGCCGTAAATCGTGAAGGCGTTGGTATTGGAGTGGATATGTCTCCCTCGGGCAACTGCAACCCGGGCCGCCCCGGTATCAATTCGCTATTGTTAAACCGGCATTGCATCCAACACGGCGAAGATGGCCAATCCGCCGTAGATCTTATTGTCGAGGCTCAAAGAGGGGTCTCGTGGAATTATATTTTGGCGGACGGTAAGAATGATAAGGCCTATATTGTCGAAGCCGGTGAAACAACGGAGGCCATCGATTTTCTCTCCTATCCTCCGAAAGATTTACGGGAAGGAATACTGAAACCTGCGCAAGCGCTGCTGGAAAATCCTTTAACTCCCATCCGGCGCGGCGTGATGGTCAGAGGGAATGATTACGCTTACCCCGATATCTATGCCTCGAAGTTCAACCAAGCGCTCTTTGCCGCCTTCAAGACCAATCCTAAACGATATGGGTATTTACTTCAGGAAAAGTTTGATTACAATTACCAGCCGGAGGATTTTGCTGAAAATGGCTACCTGAACAAAACCTGGACGGACGAGCATTGCCCGATGGCCCATTATTTTGCTCCCCAGCGTGAGCATTTCGATAATCTGATTCTGACGACAAACCATTTTGTCATTCCTGAAATGCGATTCTGCTCCATGTCGCCCGTCTGCAATTTTGTTGCCCAATGGAACTGGGATGATTTTCAATGGCGGTATGACGAACTCCATCACCAATTGTCAAACGCTCTTAATCAAAACTTCTCAAAATACAACCAGTCCTTCCTCACCTACGAAGAAGCAAAACAGATAATCGATTTTCTGGCTCCATACAATCGATACCCCGACTATTATAATAAGGACCATAAACCGATGGACCAATTGTCAGTACATGGATCCGTTTCGTTGGTCGATCTAAAAAAGAAAACCATCGAAAGTCATTATGGATATTACAGTGACCAATGGCTTAAAATTTCACTTGAAAACTATCTATAAGACATAGTCCGCCGCAGGAGGGGTAATCACTGCGCTACGGATGGAAAAAGCGTAGCCAGCCCATGATTCCCGTCCGGATCATCATCATGGCAAAGGCGGCGAGGAGCAGAGAGAAGACTTTGCCGATTCCCCTGGCCCCTCCCTCTTTGAAAAATCCCATCAGCCGGTGAGAGTAGCTGAAGGCAAGCCAGACGATCAAGAGATTGAGAATCAAGCAGAACACCGACGAAATATAGCCGTAGGCATCCACGATGATCAGAAGCAAGGTGAGGACGCCGGGCCCGACGATCAGCGGAATTCCGATGGGGACGACCCCGATCGTCTCCTTCGGAAAGGTTCGGGTCCTTTCGGGAAAGATCAAATCCACCACGGCAATGATGAAAAGGAGAATCCCTCCTGCCACCTTAAAATCAGAGACCGTGATATTGAGCAAGGCGAAGACGGATTTGCCCACCAAGAGGAATCCGATGCTGATCAGAAGGGCTGTCAGGATCGATTGACGAACGACCCTCTTTCGTTCGGGCTCGTCCATCTCCAGTGTGAACGAAACAAAGATCGGCAGGATTCCCAACGCATCGAAGGCGACGAAGAGGGGGATAAAGGGGACAAAGAGTTTCAGAGAAATCAGGTCCTTCACAAGTGAACTCATCCATTCCATAACGGCCTCCGGAGGAGTCATTTCATCAGATCGGCTTCCACCTCCATATGAATATGGACATCCCTGGCTGTTACCACGCCGCCCCCTTCCATGGCCGCGTTCCATGTCATACCGTAGCCTTCGCGATTGACCTTACCGCTTGCGGAGAAGCCGATACACGTCATCCCGCTAAAGGGGCTTTTGACCGGACCAAAGAACTCGGAGTCCAGGGTAACCGGCTTCCGGATCCCCCGGATGGTCAAATCTCCCGTCACCTTGGTGCGGTTTTCTCCCGTGGGTTCGACGCGGGTGCTCTTGAAGAAAATCTTAGGATATTTCTCTGCGTCAAAATAATCCGGGCTCAGGAGATGCTCGTCTCGCTCTGGATGACAGGTGGTGAGAGTCTTGACGTCTATTTCAGCTTCCACAGACAACGAAGTGAGGTCCGGCGGATCGAATTGAATCACACCGGTCATTTTGCTGAACAGACCTTCCACGTTCGCAATCATGAAATGCCGGACAGAAAATCTTGCCACGGAATGATCCGAGTCAATCAACCATCTTTGCATCCGTGAAACCCTCCTTTCCCACTGCTCCATCCGTCTATTCCCGCTCCACATGGCCTCCGAACTTGTAGCGCATGGCCGATAAGACCTTCCCGGCAAAGTCGCCCTCTCCCCGGGAGTTGAATCGTTGATACAGGGCTGTGCTGAGAACAGGGGCAGGAGATCCCTCTTCGATGGCTGCCATGATCGTCCACCGTCCCTCGCCGGAATCGGCCACGCGACCTGCAAAATTTGACAAATCCGGATTCTCGAGGAAGGCCATCGCCGAAAGGTCGAGAAGCCACGAGGCGATCACGCTCCCCCGGCGCCACAATTCCGAGATATCCGTGAGATTCAAGTCGTATTGATAGTATTCGGGATGGCGCAACGGAGTGGTCTCGGCGTCGACGGGACGTGTTTGCTTCCCGACATTCGCATGATGAAGGATGTTGAACCCCTCGGCATAGGCCGCCATGATGCCGTATTCGATTCCATTGTGGACCATCTTAACAAAATGACCTGCATCCGAAGGCCCGCAGTGAAGATAGCCCTCTTCTGCGGTCCCACCCATCTTTTCTCTGCCAGGCGTCCGTGAGGCGGAGCCCCGGCCGGGCGCCAGAGCCTTAAAAATCGGATCAAGATGTTTAACCACTTCTTCCGGCCCGCCGATCATCAGGCAATATCCACGCTGCATCCCCCAAACGCCCCCGCTCGTCCCGCAATCGACATAGTGGATGCCTTTCGGGGCCAGCTCCTTTGCACGCCTGATGTCGTCAATGTAGCAAGAGTTTCCTCCATCGATGATGATGTCACCCTTCTGCATGAGGGGAGCCAGATCGCTCAGGGTTTGATCCACGACAGCCGCAGGGATCATCAGCCAGGCGGCCCGCGGCGGGGAAAGTCTGGCGACAAAATCCTTGAGGGATGAAGCGGCAACGGCCCCTGTCTCCTTGGCAAATTTTTCTCTTGAGCTGGTTCGCGCCGAATAAACGACCACCTGGTGTCCAGCACGGATCAGTCGAAGCGCCATATTCCCGCCCATCCTTCCGATGCCGATCATTCCAAGTTGCATATTCCTTGCTCCTTTCCTCGTCAGGCTTGCGATGAAATACGAACAAAAGTGCTTTCCGATTTATGGGCGAAGGACTGGATTCCGGATCAAGTCCGGAATGACGGTCTTTGCAAAACAGTCTATGAAACACTGCATTAGAACATCCTCCGTTACCGTCGCGAGCCAGTCTTCGCCTCCCCAATGGCTGCTCTTAACTCTCGAAGGTTGTCCGCAACCGAACCATGGTCGTTGAAAATAGCCGACCCGGCAACGAGGACTGTGGCGCCGGCCCTGGCCACGGGCCCTGCCGTTTGAGCATGGATACCACCATCCACGGCAATCTGCACTTGTTCAAGTCCCCGCTCGGTGAGCACGCGGCGCAGACGGACGATCTTATCCAGGCTCGAGGGGATAAACTCCTGCCCCCCCAAAGCCGGGCTCTACCGACATGATCAGCACAAAGTCTACCTCGCTAAGAATCTCCTGCAGGACCAGGAGCGGCGTGGCAGGATTGAGCGCAACACCTGAACGCGCTCCCAACGCACGGATTTCCTGAATGGTGCGGTGAAGATGAGGGCAGGTTTCAGCGTGGATACTGACAGAGTTTGCGCCGGTACGCACGAAATCTGCCAAGTAACGTTCCGGCTCCTCAACCATCAGGTGGACGTGCAATAAGGCATCGAACTTGTCAGCAATCGGACGTAAGGAACGCACGACCTGAGAACCCATGCTCAGATTCGGAACGAAGTGGCCGTCCATGATATCGACATGAATCCATCTCACGCCCGCCTCTAATGCCTGCGTGACCTCTTCTCCGAGGCGGCTGAAATCGGCCGAAAGAATGGAGGCGGCAATCTGGATCTTTCCTTGTCGACCTCTGCTCATCGAGCTTCCTTTAGACGGACTTCTACTTCATTCTTTGCCCTTAAGATGGCGGATGCCATCCTTGCCTGCAACGATCAGATCTGTTGCCAGCCCAAGAAACAGCCCATGCTCGGCGATCCCAGCCCGTGTACTCAACCTGACTACCAGCTCCGTAGGGTTGGCAATCGGACCGAAGTTACAATCCAGGATCATATTTCCCGAGTCGGTTGCAAACAGGGACCCATCGGTGTTATAGCGGGTTTCAACTCGCGCCCCCAATGACTCAAGATAACCGAGCTGGGAACGCCAGCCAAAAACGATGACTTCGATCGGCACTGCACAGTGTGTGCCCAGCCTGGGTGAAAGTTTGCTATCGTCGACCACAATGATCACACGGCGGCTGGCCTGGGCAGCGATTTTCTCCCGGAGCAGCGCACCTCCTCTCCCTTTGATCAAGTTCAGATCAGGATCTACTTCGTCCGCGCCGTCGATGGTCAGATCCAGGTTGTTCGGCATCTCCTCCGAGATCATGGGGATGCCGAGCCTTTGTGCCTCTTTCCAAACAGCCTTGGACGTTGCGAAGCCTAAGATATTCTTAAGCTGCCCTTCGTGGAGCAGCCCCGCGATGCGCTGCGTCGCGAAGATCGCCGTGGAACCCGTGCCCAGGCCCACGACCATGCCCGACCGGACAAACTCCACGGCTCGCTCGGCGGCCTGTTGCTTGTACTGCGTGGAAAGCTCAGCCTCTGTGGTCATGATCGATCATCTTACCTTTGATGCGCTTAAGGCGAAAGATGTCCTCTTGCTCCTGCTGGTCGAGCACCTGCTGGATGTAATGGATCTGAGATTGAATACCGGGGATCACCGCCTGCTCGAGAGCGTTCACCCGACGCGCGGTTTTCTTAATCTCTTCTCCGATGCGGCGCAGCCGCGATTCGGTGTTTGCCACCCGCAACAGCGCTTCGGAGAGCTTTCGGAATGCAGCCTGTGCGGCTACCGTCTCTCCTCCAACACCGACAGGACTAACCGTGGTCCCCCGAGGCCGCTCCACCTCCAGCCTCGGCACCCGGGTGCCCCAGACATTCTCCACCTCAGCCTGAGCATTGGAGATGACCGGTACGCTGAGAGAGAGGACCTCTACCTCCTGCGGACCGTCGAATGCTTTCGCAAGGAACAAGGCCATGTGCGCCTCTTGGCCCGCTGTATTCAACTGCCTGCGGGCTTCGAGCGTGTCATGAATCAGGCCGAAGAACTCCCTTACCAGCGCGTCCCGCTTCTTCTGCAAGAGATCAACGCCCCTGAGCGCCAGCCCGAGCTGGCCGCGTCGGGTGAGTAAGTTCATCCGGGTGGGACTCGTACCGTTCATGAAGTTTCCTTAGTGTGGTGTGTCCTGAGTCCCTTTACTCTCTTTGTCATTCCGGGCTTGACCCGGAATCCAGTGTTTCTGGACTGGATTCCCGCTTTCGCGGGAATGACTCTTTAGGAAACAACGTAAAGAACTATTTGACACACTACACTATATCGACTGGCGGGTGCCCCAGAACTCCCTGAGTTTTGTGCCATAATACTTACCGATGTGGTCCGCGGAAATCCGCTTCAACTCTGACTCAGGCAGCATCGAGAGCAATGTCCAGGCGATACTCAAAGATTCGTCCAGGTCGCGGTTCTGTTCGCCTTGATGAACGAAGTCTTTCTCGAAGGCCTCCGCAAACTTCAGGTAGCGTCTGTCGTTCTCGGTCAAGGCCTCCTCGCCGATGATCGCCACCAGTTTACGGATGTCCACGCCGTTCGCGTAAGCGGCAAAGAGCTGGTCAGAGACCTGCTTGTGATCCTCACGGGTCTTGCCTTTCCCGATCCCGCTGTTCGCCAGCCTCGAGAGGGACGGTAGTGGATCGATCGGTGGGAAGACGCCTTTGCGATACAGTTCGCTCGAGAGCTGAATCTGGCCCTCGGTAATGTATCCTGTGAGGTCGGGAATGGGATGGGTACGATCGCCCCCGGGCATCGAGAGAATCGGGATCTGTGTCACGGACCCCGGGCTGTCTGCGATCGCGCCAGCACGCTCATAGATAGTGGAAAGGTCGGTGTACATATAGCCCGGATAGCCGCGCCGGCCCGGAATCTCACCTTTTGAAGCCCCCACTTCCCGCAGTGCCTCGCAGTAGTTGGTCATATCCGTCAGGATGACCAGCACGTGGTAGCCGTGGTCGTAGGCTAGGTGCTCGGCCACGGTCAACGCCATCCGGGGTGTCAGGATGCGAGCAATCGTGGGGTCGTCCGCTTTATTGAGAAAAAGAACTGAGCGCGAGAGGGCACCAGTCTTCTCGAATTCCGCAGTAAAATAACTCACCTCACGCTGTGTCACACCCATGGCGCAAAAGACCACGGCAAATTGGATGTCCTCACCCGGCACAGTAGCCTGGCGTGCGATCTGTGCTGCCAGTTCGTTGGCAGGAAGGCCAGGGCCCGAAAAGATGGGAAGCTTCTGTCCTCGGACAAGCGTGTTCATAATATCGATTGTAGAAATGCCGGTCTGGATAAACGCTTCGGGCCTGCGTCGTGCAACCGGGTTGATTGGCATGCCGGCGATAGAGAGGCGTTTCTCCGGCGTCACATCCGAAAGCCCATCGATGGGCTTCCCAACGCCATTGAAGCGGCGGCCCAGCATCTCTTTCGCTACGCCCAGGCGCGCGACATTTTCCACCAGGCTCACCGACGTACGTGCTAGGTCGAGCCCTGCTGTTTCCTGGAATACTTGAATCACAGCGTATTCTTCCGAAACTTCGATGACCTGCCCGCTGCGCACCCGGCCCATCCCATCTTTGATGTCAACGATGGCGTTATAGGCCAGGTCTCCGGCATTTCTTAGGAAAAGGAGCGGACCGGAGATGTAAGTTGGCGAGTGATACTCTTTTTTCAAAAGATCCATGAAGTCGACTTCTTTAACCCGTCCGCCATGCTCCGTTGATCTCGTTTAGCACGCCTTCCAGGTAGGTCTGAAAATCCTTCTCCGGTGTGTAGCGGGCACGGGCGATTTTCTGCAGTACGGGATTTTGAATGATCTTGTCGACGGAGACCCCCGCTTTGAGCGCCTTCTCGGCTGTCTGATAAAGCGTCGTCACCATGCGCATGATCCCATAGGCCTTACTTATGGAGCAATAGGCATCGATCTCGTGGAAACCGTTCTGCAGCAGGAAGTCCTCTCGTAAGATCCGACCGACTTCGATGATAAGGCGCTCGTGATCCTGCAAGGCGTCGGGACCGACGAGCTGAACCATTTCCTGAAGGGAAGCCTCCCGTTGCAGCAGTTCCCGGATGGCGTCGCGCATCTCGGGGTAGTTGGGATCCACGTTCTCGCGATACCAATGGTCCAGAAGCTGGACGTAGAGCGAGTAAGAACCGCTCCAGTTGATTGCCGGGAAGTGGCGGCGGTAAGCCAGTGAGGCATCCAGCTGCCAGAAGGCACCAGCGATTCGGAGTGTCGATTGGGTGACCGGCTCGGACATGTCGCCGCCGGCGGGCGACACAGCTCCCACCACGGTAATCGCGCCGCGTTCTCCTGTTGGACTGGTTACCAGGCCGGAGCGCTCGTAGAACGCCGCGAGACGGGAAGACAGGTAGGGCGGATAACCCTCTTCGGCCGGCATCTCTTCGAGCCGAGATGAGATCTCACGCAGCGCCTCAGCCCAGCGGCTGGTGGAGTCAGCAATCAGTGCGACAGCACAACCCTGGTCCCGGAAGTACTCGGCCAGGGTCACGCCTACGTAAATACTGGCCTCCCGGGCTGCGACCGGCATGTTGGAGGTGTTGGCGATGAGAATGGTGCGCTGCATCAGCGGCTCGCCCGTTCTCGGATCTTTGAGTTGAGGAAACTCCGTAAGAACATCCGTCATCTCGTTGCCTCGCTCGCCACAACCCACGTAGACCACGATATCGGCGTTGGACCATTTCGCCAGCGATTGCTGAGCCACTGTTTTGCCCGAGCCAAAGGGCCCTGGAATCGCCGCGGTCCCGCCCATGGCGATGGGGAATAGCACATCCAGAGTCCGCATCCCGGTAAGAAAGGGTTCCTTCGGATCAAGCTTTTCCTGAACGGGACGGGGTCGTCGCGCCGGCCAGAGGTGGAGCATTTTGAGCTCCCGGCCATCTTCAAGAAACGCCACTGGCTCCTCCACGGTGTAAGCGCCGGCCTCTCTGACTTTCTTGACCGTTCCGGTCACCTCCGGTGGTACCAGAATCTTATGAACGAACCGGAACTCTTGGACAGTGCCCAGAGTCATGCACGGCGTGACCGGGTCGCCAGGCTTCACGGTAGGTGTCCAGTCCCATTTCTTGTGACGGTCTAACGCCTCTGCCTCTACGCCGCGAGTGATAAAGTTTCCTGTTTTCTCACGAATCTTTTCAAGCGGTCGCTGGATGCCGTCGTAAACGGAGTTTAGGAGCCCCGGTCCCAGCTCCACCGCAAGTGGCATGCCCGTAGAAACCACGGGCTGACCGACGACCAGACCGGAGGTATCCTCGTAGACCTGGACGAATGCGGTGTCGTCCTCCAGCCGGATGATTTCACCGATAAGCCCTTCGTCGCCCACTTTGACAATGTCGTACATGCGAGCGCCGAGTATCCCCTTGGCAATCACCGCCGGCCCTGTAATCTTGCGGATGACCCCTCGAACCGTAGAGTTATTGGTTGCTGCGTTATTCGTCATTCAAGCCACCGATGATTGCTTGCTGTACTCTCCACCCTTCCCTCCTCCAAGGAGACTCTATCGTAATGGGGGCGAGCGCCAAAAATTCTAAAAAAACGGGACAGACAGACGGGTGAGAAAGCTTTAGAGCGCAACCTCTTGATCGTGAACCTCAGGGGTATCAAGGTCATGAACGAATTGACTATCCTGTGACGACAACAATTCCCTCTAACATTAAATGTACGCATTCTAAAGCTTTCAAATCTGGCTGCTCGTCCCGTTTTTCCCCACCTCCACTCGATTACGATACAGTCTCCTATATTTTTATCTCATACCCCATCGTCCCTATGATCAGTCTCCGCATGTACGCCTCCGCATCCTCGCCTTCTCCTGCGCCAGCGGCAAGGACCGACGGTGCCGAAAGCAGAACAGGGAGATCCCGACCGCGCATCTCGCGCTTGACCGCCTGATAAGGGTCGGGCAGGAGCGCCACGCTTACCGCAATCAGGGCGTAGATGTCCCCCTGAATCATTCGGGCCAGTGCCTCCCGGGCTTCTGGTGCGTCCGCGGCAACGGACACGTGCAGGCCCGCCAGGCGGTAGCCCGCGGCCGATTCCGGATCGGTCAGAACCCCGATCTTCATTCGCAGAAGACCTCCTGTTCAACTGAAGCAGCCGGCAGGTTGTAATAGGCCCGCCGCGCAAGAAGCCGGATGCGGCTGGTCTCCCATTCCTTACACCGGATATAATCGATGGCAAGACCCGGCCCCAGGACATCCTTGGATTGTGCATGGGCCTTGGCCAGCAGGACGCAGCGCAGGCTCCGCTCAAGTGCCGCCAGGTCTCTCGTCTCTGCCACACGCCCGAAGTCGGAATCGCTCAGTTCCTGAAGCGCAGCCACCTCGCCCCCTGCCAATCGTTGGAAGAGGGAAAGCGTTACGTAACGGCCTCTCCGGAGAAAGATCCATTCGGACGGTCCTTCGAAACCGATGGTAAAGAGCTTGACTCCGGTTGCGAGGTTCAATGCGTCGATCTCGAAACGGATGAAATCTACAACGTACGGCTGGTCAAGCTCCAGAGCGCGACGCAGCAACTCCTCGTAGAAACCATGGTCCAGTAATACTTCCATCTCCATCGATTCATGGCTGGTCTTAGACGCCTCACGCAGGACCGTGGCGATGGGATGTCCCAGTATCGAGAGCACCTGTGCCAGCGATGCTGGGTCAGGGGCCTCTGCCATGGCTCTACAAAAACCTTGAGGAACGGTGCCCCCGGCCAGATGTCCCGCGATCTCTTCTGCCGACCATCCTGCTGCCTTTCCACGCAGGATGGTTTTCACGTTGGCCAGGTCAGACCGCATGAGCAGCAGGCTCACCGCTTCGCGGGCTTTCCCCGAGACCAGATGGGGAAGGTCGGCCACTGTTCGATTCAGGTGAACCGTCACGGCGCGATCAACATCCGTAAGAGTTTCTCCGGTGAGGTCAGGACCGTAGATGCTTTCCTCAAGAACCTTGATCAGCTCGGAGAAATTCAGGCTCAGCGCCTCGCGGAAAAAACCCTCGGGCAGCAACCGGCTGCGCCTGGCCCGGATGCGGGCATTCAAATAAGCGAAATCGTCAGTCATCCGTTTGCCTCACTCACTCGCCCAGAGTCGCTGCGCCACACCCGGTGCAACCCTCTCCCAGGCGCGCTTAAGTCGTTCCGGAAGGCTATTCTCCACACTACGTTGGCCCCCGTGAGCCACAATTTGCACTCCAAAGCGAAGCCCGGGATCGGTCCGCAGATCGAGCCCCTTTCGAATCGCCCACGCGCTGAGCTTGGCTTTATCGTTCGGGTTCACGACCACTGCCTCCGGCGCTTCAACCGCCTTCATGGCCTCTTCCGCCAGTGCCTCAAGAATCTCACCGTAATTCGGCCTGCCCGCAATCTCTTCAAACCCGGTTAAGACCTTTTTCTTCACCAGAGCGATCGCCTGGCCCCTTGCCTGCATTCGGGCCGCAGCGAAGGTGAGTTCGGCAGTGCTCTTTGCCCGGCGGTTGGCAGCGCGAACTTCGACTTCGGCTCTCTTCCGAAAGGCTGCCACCCGTTCCGATGCCTGTTTCTCAGCTTCCCGGATAAGCATCGCGGCCTTTGAATCCGCCTCGGTCAGGATCGAATTGATCTCCGCAAGGGCCTCTTCCTGAAGAATGTCTCCAAACTTCGACATCACAGCTTTCCGAAAAGGATGAAGGCAATGACCATTCCGAAGATCACAAGGGTCTCCGGAAGCAGAAAGAAGATGAGCGCCAGGCCAAGCGACTCAGGCTTCTCTACCACACTGCCGACGCCCGCTGCACCGATGCGGGCCTGTGCGATGGCTGTTCCCAGCGCACCAAGTCCCACAGCCAGGCCCATACCGATGGCGATCAACCCCTTGTTTGAACTGCCGCTTGGCTCAGCTGCCTGGCCAGCCTGCTGAGCGAATGCCGAAGCAGCACTTAGGATCACGAATCCCAGTATCAAAACCATTATGACCTTCATTATCTCTCCTCCTTGAAAATTATGCGTGTGATATATCCAATCGCTCCCATCACGACGAACTACAGACCGATTTGAAGGGGCGGTACGGTCTGCCGCTGACCGAGTAGAAATCGAACTTGGTAAAGAATTCGACCCAGATGAGACGGATAGGTTGCAGGACATGGCTCGCGGTAAGTAGAATGACCAGGGCTGTCTGGATCAGCAGACCCATCAACAGACCGGTCAACAGTCCAAGCACGAGGCCCACGACCCCTAACCATTGGTACAGAGAAAAGCCTAAGTCCGTGGCCAGGCCGGCGAGTATAGCTGAGGCCAGTCCCACGGCATAGATCCGGATGTAACTCAAGATATGGCCTGCCTGGGTCGGCAGTTCGGCAATCATCAGGGGCATCCCCGCCAGGGCCATTCCGGCAAAAAACAGAAACGCGCCTCCGACGGTCGGGATCACCAACCAGAGCCGGAAATCTCCGGTCATGAAGGCATAAGCAAACAGGACCAGGGCTGCAACGCCGCCAAAGTAGCCACTCGCTTCCCAGAAGTGCTTCTTCTCACCCTGATGCCGCTTCAGGGAAGCTTTCATATACAATCCGTAAAGGACCTGGAAAACGCCGAAGCCGATGCAAGCCAGAATCAACCCGTTCGCTGTGGCAATCGTATCGATGCGTGGAATCAGAGCAGGAAGTAGCCCAGGGTGTCCTCTGTTCCCAAAGATGCCAAGCCGCTGAAACAGGTCACCGAAGAACTCGCCGTACAACAACCCCCAGACGACCGTCCATACGATCATCGGTCTCATCACGCGCACCATCTGCTTGATGGCTCCGGGTGAAAGCCGAATCTTGAAAAAATCGACCATCAGTGTCTGGTTGCGCCTGACATAACCTGAAAGATACCAGGACAAAGCAACGAAGATCATGGCATAGCCGATGTCACCAACAATCATCCCGAACCATAATGGGAAAAACGAGGCAACGACCCACGTGGGATCCCAGCCGTCGTAACGCGGTGTGTTCAGAAAGGAGATCAAGGACTCGAAGGGTTTGACCCAGCCGGGATTCTCCAGCATGACCGGAACACGCGCTGCTTCGTGACGCTCATCTACAGGTTCGAACGTATGGAGCGTCTGGCTTTCGAATCGGTCCGTCACCTCCACTACCCTACTTTTCAAGCTAACCGGCACCCAACCGAACAGAGCAAAGCCGTATTGGCCGGAGGCCGTTTCCGTGAGGGTATGGAGACGCATGGACTCATCCTTTGCCCGGTTCCATATTCCTTGGAGTCCCGCAGCCGTTTCCGTTGCCATTCGGCTCAGCTCTTCTTCCGAAACGGCCAGCTCTTGAGGTGTAAGCTGCGAACGTTCTCTAAGATGCGAAGCCATCTTTTTTAGGCTCATTCCGGCGTACTCTCCGGTGTGTGGAAGTTCGGCCAGACCCTGCTGTCTCAAGACCCCTCTGGCTTTCTCGGCATCGGCCTTCAGGACCATGATCACGGCGGCCATCTTGCCGCCCACTGGTTTTTCCGCTAGCAGAAAACGGTCTCTAAGTGCCGATGCGAGCTCCTGCTCAAGAGGAATGGGATGGGCGCGCCTCTCCAGCACAAAAGCCAGGACGGCCAGCCATTGACTCTCGTCCAGGCCCTGTCCAATCTCTGCCAGCGCCTCTATGATATTCAGGTACTGGTCAATCACCCCGATTTCATCCTGAAGCCGCTCTCGTTTTGCAACCAAGGACGCAGCCCGTTTTTCTTGGGGTGAGACTTCTGCCTCAGCTTCCTCCAAGGTGCCGGCAAAGGGCTGTACGGATGAATCCGCCTCGAGCCCGAGGAGCTTCATAGCATGGTCTGACGAGACTGCAACAGCATCCCAGCGCCTGAGCCGGGTCTCTTCGTCCTGCCTGAGCCGGTATCCGTTGATCTCATCGGTACGAAGCGGGTCGACTTGAACAACCCCTGCGCGTTGCAGGTCGAGCAAGATCGCTGGAGCGAGCTGCTTCGGACCGACCATGAAGAGCTTTTCCATCCTGCCGATCACGGCAGCACCTCCGAGAAAACGTAGTCTACCGCACGGTCGATATTCCGTTCGGCCTGCTCGCGGATTTGCTCTGTTTCGGCTTCCGCCCGGCCGCGCGCCTCCTCGGCCCACTTCTCGCTTTCCTCAGCTATCCGGGCTTTCGACATATCAGCCATCTGACGTACTTGGGCGTCGGCCTCGGTTAGGATACGCTGCGCCTCCTGCTCCGCGGTCGCAATCCTCTGCTCCGCAGACCGGCGGGCCTCGTCGAGCTTTTTGGCAAGCTCGGCCTCAAGTTCAGCAAGAATCTTCACCGGCTCAACTGCCTGCATCGCTCCTCCATGATGACACACCCCTGGCGCCTCTCACTCTCTCCTCTCCCACGAGAGACTATGTGGTAATCAGGGATAAGCGCCAGAAATTCTGAAAAAACGGAACAGACGGGTGAGAAAGCTTTAGTGCGCAACCTTTTAGACTTGAAACACGGAGGTTCCAAGGTCGTGAAAGAATCGGCTTTCTTCTGAAGACGACAATTCCCTCTAATATTAAACATGCGCATTCTAAAGCTTTGGAACCCGGCTGTTCCGTTTTCTCTCTGTCTCCATTCGATTACGACACAGTCTCCGACTGCGACCTCACCTCTGCCAAAGGATTTGAGAAGCTTCGAGGGGAACGGCCACGCCGGGGCGGCCCGGTATCACTCGGGGCGTATAATGCGACGCTGGGCGCGCCGCTTGGACCTGTCCGCTATAGAGGTAACCATTCCCACCCGCCAGTCTTTGACCGCGGGCCATTTCCTGCCGTATCGGCGCGGCGCCGTTGATCCCCTCGGCATAAAGCTCCACGTGCACTGCGTCGGGATCGAGGTCGCCAAAATACACCTGAACCTCGAAGCTATGCTTCTCTTCGTCACTCGTCACTTTCACTTCGCCGAAGCGGAGCTTCGACCAATTCTGTTCTATGGCGTGCCACCAGGAAACTAACTCGGCTCCTGTTGCTCCTTTATTCGCAGCACGCCGGCGGTAGTTTCTCGCGGCGGGAAGATAGTACTCTTCCGTGTACTCCCGCACCGTCCGATTGGCAGAAAAGCGAGGCGTCAAACGGGCCATGCTCTCTCGCATTCGTGCGATCCAGCCTGAAGGGTTACCGTTTCGGTCCCTATCATAGAACGAGGGGATCACCTCCTGTTCGAGCAGCGCGTAGAGCGCCTCCGCTTCCGCGGCATCCCAGGCGGGGTCATCGCCATGCTCCCTCCCATCGCCCAACGCCCAACCGACCTCAGGCGTATAGGCTTCCGCCCACCAGCCATCCAGCTCGGAAAGATTGACGCCTCCGTTGACGAGTACCTTCATGCCGCTCGTGCCGCTGGCCTCCCAGGGCCGGCGCGGCGTGTTGATCCAGAGATCCACTCCCCGAACCAGTTCTCCGGTCAACAGCATATCGTAATCGCTCAAAAAGACCACATGCTTGCGTGCCCCGGGCCTCCGGATAAAACGGGTCCATTCCCCGATCATGGCTTGTCCTGCCCGGTCCTCGGGATGGGCCTTGCCCGCGATGACGAGTTGAACGGGGCGGTCGCGCTGGGTCAGGATTCGGAGAAACCTCTCAGGATCCTGCAGCAGGAGGTTCGGTCTCTTGTAGGTAGCAAAACGGCGCGCAAACCCCATGGTTAAGGCATCAACATCAAAGACGCGATTCGCTTCTTCACATTCCTCGACTGATGCGCCCGAAGCTTCCAGTTGTCTCGAAAGCCGCTCGCGGATATAGTTGACGAGCGATTCGCGGGCCGAGGCCCGGCACTCCCAGAGCCTCGAGTCGGAAACGCAGCGCATTTCCTCTTCCAGAGTTTCCAGCGTCCCCCGCCACCGGTCCTTTCCGCATGTTCCTGTCCACAAAGCGTCGGACTCTTCCGAATCCCAGCTTGGCATATGGACCCCATTGGTAACGTGTCCGATCGGCACTTCATCCTCAGGCCAGCGTGAAAAGAGAGGTCGAAAGATGCGCCGGCTCACCTGCCCATGCAAACGGCTCACTCCATTGACCGCGCCGCTCCCGCGGACTCCCAGGTAAGCCATATTAAACGGCTCGGAAGAGTCATCGGGGTTCAGACGGCCGAGGGCCAGCAAATCGTGAAGGGAGATTCCGAGCCTGTTCTGAGCATACCACCCGACGTACTGCGCGACGAGGCCAGGAGCGAAGCGATCAAAACCTGCCTCCACCGGTGTGTGTGTGGTGAAGAGGTTGCCGGCCCGTGTGACGGCCAACGCGACTTCAAAGGGCTGGCCTGTTTCTTCCATAAAGGTTCGAGCCCGTTCCAGAACGGCAAAGGCAGCATGCCCTTCATTTAGATGACAGACCTCCGGTTTGATGCCGAGTGCGTTGAGTAGACGCCATCCGCCGATCCCGAGCAAGATCTCTTGCTTAAGACGCAGCTCCGGCCCGCCTCCGTAAAGCTCGCTCGTGATCCCCCGATGAGCCGGGAAGTTGGCCGCATCATTGCTGTCAAGCAGGTAGAGCTTCACCCTCCCGACCTGAACTTGCCAGGCCCTCAGCCAGACCGAGTAACCGGGCAACCTGATCTCCAGCCGCAGCCATTCCCCGTTCGGCTCGCGCAAAGGCATGATCGGCAATTGCCCAGGATCGTTGTAAGGAAAGAGAGCTTGTTGCGCTCCGTCCTTGTCAATCACCTGACGGAAATAGCCTTGCTGGTAGAGCAGCCCTACGCCTACTACGGGCACGCCCAGATCGCTCGCGGTTTTGAGCTGATCGCCTGCCACATTGCCAAGCCCGCCCGAATAGATGGGAAGGGCCTCGCTCAACATGAACTCCATGCTGAAATAAGCGACAGAGGTCAAAGGCGCCCCGCGATGGTTCACCTGAAGCCAGGCGGGTGACTCTGCCTCCTGGCGCTTCGCTTGAATGAGATCACCCACCTTATCGCGAAAAGCGGGATCGGCCAGCACGCTCTGAAGCCGATCCCGCGAAACCGTCTGCAGGACAACCCAGGGGTTGCCAGTCAGATCCCAGAGCGCGGGATCAAGCCGCTTCCACACTTCGTCGGCAGAATGGTTCCATGACCACCGCATATCCAGGGCTAGCTCGGCCAGGGAATCGAACCCATCGACTTCGGTGTGAAATAAAGTGTAAATTGGACTACCAACTCTTTTCGGTTTGTTCACGGCCTCCTCTCTCCAAGTCCTTTTCCGTTACGCTGCGCTCCTATGCCGCGTTGTGGCGGTCTTTAATGCCTCGTTGACGATCGTCTGCGCTTCTTCAAGGATGCGTCGCAAATGGTCCTCCCCCCGGAAGCTCTCGGCGTAGATCTTGTAAATACTCTCCGTTCCAGAGGGACGCGCGGCAAACCACCCGCTCTCAGCAATCACCTTTATTCCACCAATCGCAGCCCCGTTGCCGGGCGCACGGGTCAGCACGGTCCGAATCTTTTCGCCAGCCAAATCCGTGAATCGAACCTGTTTCGGCGAGAGTCGTTCCAATGCCTTTTTTTGCTCCGCGGTGGCAGGTGCGTCCACCCGATTGTAGACAGGCTCACCGAACTCACGCGTGAGGTCCCGGTAAAGCTCCCCGGGGTCATGGCCTGTGCGTGCCGTGATCTCCGCCGAGAGCAGGGCCGGAACGATTCCATCTTTGTCCGTCACCCAGACGGTACCATCCCTGCGCAGAAACGACGCGCCCGCGCTCTCTTCCCCGCCGAAACCGAGCGAGCCGTCAAGCAGACCTTCAACAAACCACTTGAAGCCAACGGGAACCTCGTAGAGTCTTCGGCCAAGTCTCTCGACAACGCGATCGATCATCTGGCTGCTCACCAAAGTCTTTCCCGCTGCCGCATCCTGCCGCCACCCAGGCCGGTGTTGAAAAAGGTAGTCGATGGCAACAGCAAGATAGTGATTCGGCTGGAGCAGCCCGGCGCTCCGGGTAACCACCCCATGCCGGTCGTGATCCGTATCGCACGCAAAAGCGATGTCGAAGCGCTCCTTCAGGCTGATCAACCGCTGCATTGCGTAAGGCGACGATGGGTCCATACGAATCCGGCCGTCCCAATCAACCGTCATAAAACGGAACGTGGGATCAACGGCGTCGTTCACGATGGTTAAGTTCAGGCCATAGCGTTCCGCGATGGGCCCCCAATAATGAACACCGGCACCTCCGAGCGGATCGACTCCCAGGCTCACCTTCGAGGTATGAATGGCTTCCATGTCGATCACACTGCTTAGGTCGCTGACATAGGCGTGGAGATAGTCGTGCCGGTGCGTCGTTGAAGCCCCCAGCGCCTTTTCAAAGAGAATCCTCTTCACATCCTTCATGCGGTTTTGAAGATACTCATTCGCTTTGGCTTCGATCCAGCCGGTGACAGCGGGTTCGGCCGGTCCACCCTCCGGTGGGTTGTACTTGAAGCCGCCATCCTCGGGCGGATTGTGCGACGGCGTGATCACAATGCCGTCAGCGAGGTTTGCTTTTCGGCCGCGGTTGTAAGTAAGAATCGCGTGGGAGACAGCAGGCGTGGGAGTATACTCGTCCCTCTCCGAGATCATGACCTCCACATCATTCGCTACCAGCACCTCGATGGCGCTCCGAAAGGCCGGGACAGAAATCGCGTGAGTGTCGATGCCGAGGAACAGGGGACCGTCGGTCTTTTGCTGCTTACGGTACAGGCAAATGGCCTGAGTGATGGCAAGGATATGCCATTCGTTGAAAGACTTCTTCAGAGCTGAGCCACGATGTCCCGATGTGCCAAACATCACCTGTTGCTCAGGCACAGAAGGATCAGGAATCTCGGTGTAATAGGCTGCGATGAGCTTGGTCACGTCAACGAGCATGGATGGCTCGGCTGGCTTTCCCGCAAGAGGACTCACTATAATGGCCATATCTCTTCTCCTCAAGAAGAAACACAACTTTCGCGCACCGCGTCATCCAATGGCTCCGTAGCCGTAGGGTTGTGCCAACCCCCATCGCCCGCAATGATCCAGTCGGCCTCGACCGGGCCCCAGGTGTTTGGCGCGTACTCATGAACCGGCGTCGGGTCTTTCAGAATCCGGTCGACAATCTGCCAGGCAGCTTCGACACTATCCTCGCGGGCGAACAGAGTAGCGTCGCCCCGTATGGCGTCGCTCAGAAGCCGCTCGTAGGGCGACATCTCTTCGCCGAAGTGCTGGCAGGCCACTAGCTCCACCCCTTTGCCGACCATGGATTCTCCGGGCACCTTGGTCCGCGCCCCGAGCGCGATAAAGACATTGGGACTGAGGCGGAAGTGAACGTAGTTCGACTGGCCGAGCTTGACTTCATCGAAGACCGTTTGAGGTGGACGCCTAAGCTCAACCACCACCTCGGTCGCTGTGAACGGCAGTCGCTTGCCCGCCCGTATATAGAAGGGCACGCCTGCCCAGCGCCAGGTGTCGACATGGAGCCGTACCGCTGCAAACGTCTCCACCTGGGAATCAGGGGCCACGCCGTCCTCCTCACGGTAGCCGTGGAACTGGCCTCGCACGACGTCCTGGGGAGAAAGGGGTTTGATCGCTCGAAAGACGCGAATCTTTTCGTCCCGCATCGCCTCTGGATCGTTGACGGTTGGGGCATCCATGGCGAGCAACACCATGACCTGAAGCATGTGATTCTGTACGACGTCCCGGATCGCCCCCACCTCTTCATAGAAATGGCCACGGCCCTCCACTCCAAAGCTCTCGCAAAGCGTAATCTGAACGCTTTCGACGTAGTTGCGATTCCAGATCGGCTCCAGAAAGGAATTGGCAAATCGGAAGTAAAGCAGATTCTGGACCGCTTCCTTGCCGAGGTAGTGGTCGATCCGCGATATCGCCGACTCAGGGAAGAATTGTTGAAGCGTTCGATTAAGATCCTGCGCCGAGGCGAGGTCGCGGCCAAAGGGTTTTTCAATGATCACCCGGGCGTCCTTTGCGCAACCGGACTTCGCCAGCCCTTTTGTGACGGTCTCAAACTCGCTCGGCGGGATAGCTAAGTAGTGAAGAGGCCGTGCAGAGTTGCCCAGGGCCTTGCGCAAACGCTCATAGGTCGCTTCGTCCCCGTAATCTCCGGAGAGGTACTGGAGTCGCGTCGAGAGTCTGGCAAAGGCGTCGGGATCCACTCCGCCATGCTTCTCAAGGCTGTCGCGGGCACGGGCCCGGAGCTGATCAGAAGTCCAATTGCGCCTCGCCACTCCGATGATCGGCATGTCGAGAAAGCCGCGGCGGATCATCCCCTGAAGGGCAGGGAAAATCATCTTGTACGCCAGATCACCGGTGGCACCAAAAAAAACGAATGCGTCCGACCGCAATGCGGACATGGTCAACCTCCTGAGCAGCAATCGAGCCTTCTTCTCACGGCCCCTTTACGCCTTGCCATGCTTGATGAACGTCCCGTTCTGGTATTCCTCGAAGGCAAGTCTTAGCTCCTCCTGCGTGTTCATGACAATAGGGCCGTACCAGGCTACCGGCTCGCCAATGGGCCTGCCGGAAATAAGCAGAAAGCGAACCCCTTTCGTCTCGGAGGTCACGGACACCTCGTCGCCGTCGCCATACAGGACAACGGTCTCGTTTTTACAGATACAATTCCTCTTGAAATCGAAGTAGTTGGCTCCGATCACCTCATGACCGTACGAGTCACGTTCCGGATCGAAGTAGCCATCCCCTTCAATCACGTAAGCAAAGGCGTTTTGCCCCCGCCTCACAGGATGGGTAAACGTTGCGCCTGCAGGGACCGTTACATCCAGATACTCAGGGTCGGTCACGATGTCTCGCACCGGCCCGTCCACCCCATTTAACTTTCCGCAGATGACCTTCACCTTTACCCCGCTCTTCAGAGAAATTTCGGGAATCTGCTGATTCTTCACGTCACGATAACGGGGATCCATCATCTTATTGGAGGCAGGAAGGTTTGCCCAGAGTTGGAACCCTAACATGACGTGCTTCTTGTCACCCTTCGGCATCTCCTGATGGATGATGCCGTTTCCGGCGGTCATCCACTGCACGTCACCCGAAGAGATCAGGCCGCGATTCCCCATACTGTCGCCGTGCTCGACGACGCCTCTGAGGACATAGGTGATCGTTTCGATGCCCCGGTGGGGATGCCAAGGAAAACCCTTCAGGTAGTGAGCAGGATTGTTCGACCGGAAATCATCGAGAAGGAGAAACGGGTCCAGCAGCGGCACCTGGTAGAAGCCAAAGGCTCTCTTGAGATGAACTCCCGCTCCTTCGATGGTCGGCTTGCTCTTCCAGGCTTTTTTGATTCTTCTCACCGTGCTCATCAGATAACCTCTTTCACTTTTTTGATAATGGCGGCTCGGGAGATCTCCTCATAGTCGAGAAGCTCGCCGGGCTTGCCGCTCTTCGGCTTCTTTCTTACGGCCAGACAGTGGATGGGAACCGGCGAATTGAACAAAGCACTTCTCACGGATTCGCCCATTCCTCCTTCGGCGTAATGATCTTCGACGGTAATGATTGCCCGGGTCGCACTGGCCGCCTCTCTTAAGGTAGTCTCATCAATCGGTTTGATGCTGTAGAGATCGATGACACGTATGAAAATTCCTTCTTTTTTCAAAACCTCGTAAGCAGCCAGTGCTTCATGGAGCGTCACTCCTGCTCCAATCACCGTGGCCCTGTCCTTCTCACTTTTTCTTAGGACTTTGCTTCCACCGATGACAAACTTTTCTTCAGGGCCATACAGCATAGGTGTCTCCATTCTCGTGGTGCGAATGAAAACGATGCCATTATGTTTTGCGGCTTCTTCGACCAATCTCTCCGCGGACACCGCATCAGACGGGTATAAGACAACGCTGTTTAAGATTGCCCTAAACATGGCCATGTCTTCAAGCGCCATCTGAGAGGGTCCATCTTCCCCGATCGATACACCAGCATGAGAGCCGACAAACTTGATATTCGCATCGGAATACTGGCTCAGCCTGATCTGATCCAAAGCGCGGGTGAAAAATGCGCCAAAGGTGGAGACGAAAGGAATCTTACCCCGACGCGACAGGCCCAAGGCTGCACCGACCATGTTCTGCTCCGCAATATACATCTCAAAAAAACGCTCCGGAAAAGCCTCTTTGAATATCTCTGCGTAGGTGGAATTGCTTACCTCGCCGTCCAAGCTCACCAGATCAGGAAATCGAGGAAGGATTCTAACCAGCGCATTCCCGTAAGCCTTCCGAGTGGCAACAGGCTTGTCTGCCGGATAATCCATTTTTTTGACCGGTCCTCCGGCAGCCTGTTCCTTCGGCTTCAGGTCCTCTGGAAGGGGAATCTCTCCTCGAACGGACTTATCGATCTGGCCTAACTCCTTGAGCGCCCGATCATACTCCTCTCTCTTGAGCGCTCTTCCATGCCAGCCGTCCTTGTTCTCAATGAAAGAGACTCCTTTGCCTTTAACGGTCTTCCCGATCAACATGACCGGCTGGTCGGTCGCGCGGAGGGCCTCTTCGTAGGCGGCAAGCACTTCCGAAATGGAATGGCCGTCAAAGGTCCACGTCTTCCATCCGAAGGATGAAATCCTTTTCTCATAGGCCTCAAGGTTCCATCCATACATGGTTTCTCCTCTCTGCCCTAAGCGGTTCACGTCAAGGACCCCGATCAGGTTGTCCAGCTTATAGTGCGAGGCAATTTGTATCGATTCCCATTGAGAGCCCTCGGCCATTTCGCTGTCCCCGAGAAGAACATATGTCCTATACGGAAGCTTATCAAGATACTTGGCATTCAAAGCCATTCCCAGGCCAATCGAAAGGCCCTGCCCCAGAGAACCTGTGGCGGCTTCAACAAAAGGAAAGGCAACGGTAGGGTGGCCTTCCAAGGGACTGCCAAATTTTCTGTATGTCAGGAGGTCATTTTCAGTCAACTCACCTGCGGCCGCCCATAGAGCGTAGAAAAGCGGGGAGGCATGCCCTTTGGAAAAGATCAGTCGATCATTATTCGGACACTTGGGATGGTCGGCGTCGAATCGAAAAAAACCACCGAAAAAGAGACAGGCCATCAATTCCGTCGCCGACAGAGAAGAGGTTGGATGCCCGGAGCCGGCCTCCGTAGTCATGAGAAGGATGTAGTAACGCATCAGGCTAGCTATCTTTCTCAAGTTTTCGGTCGTCTTTTCGCTCACCATTGGCACCTCCGCTCTTCACCCCGTTAAGAAGCCCCAGCATTTGTGCATCCGCTCCATATTTAGGGCAGGTCCATCACGGTCTCTGGAATCGAGAGCTCCAATCCTATCTTCTTCTTGCACTTTCTTCCTCTATTTTCCCCTGGAGTGGTTTATAAAGTAAATGCGGCGAAAGCAGTATTTTAAGGTGAGAAATGTTGTATTTTCACCCGCTCGGCGGCGCGGGGCTATGCGCAGAGTGGAATCTGAAAGGCCTGTCCTTTCTAACGGGGTTTACTCCTCTTGATCCGCGCAAGGACTGTACTTTTGAATATTGAGGACAAACTGATAGGCGGAGAGGGCAGCCCTTACCCCATCCCCTGCCGAAATGTTATTCTGCTTAAAAGGGTCGTCGGTCACATCGCCCGCGGCGAAAATGCCCTTCTTCGATGTTTGCGCGGTCCTGTGTTCCACGATAATTTCTCCCGCTTGGTTGGTGTCGATCAGGGGTCGGATAAAATCCGAATTCGCGGACAAACCGATCTGGACGAACACGCCGCTGACTGCCAACTCTTTGACCTCTCCAGTCCTCTTATCCTTATACCGCAATCTGTTCACGGTCTGGTCCCCCAGTATTTCCACGACTTCTGCATTGCTGATGATTTGCAGTTTGGCTGACCCTTTTACCTTTTCTTCAGTGACGGGATCGCCCTTTAGCCTGCCGCTTCGAATGAGAAGATAGATCTTGTGCGCGTAAGGAATTAAATCGACCACCGCCTCAAGGGCTGCATTCCCGCTCCCAACCACAGCCACGTCGAGCCCGTTGTAAAAAGGGGCATCACAGGTCGAGCAAAAAGCAAGTCCTCTGCCTTCAAACTTCTCCTCTCCTGGGATATCGAGGCGTCTGTGTCGTCCTCCAGAGCAAACGATCACTGTCTTGGACCGGTAGGTAGCGCTGCGATCCGTTTTGACCTCAAAGATACAGTCTGCTGCCTGGGTCACGGCAACCACTCGCTCCGGGACCTTAATCTCAATCCCCTTTTGAGCCTCCACGTGCCTTCTGAGCTTTTCAGCCAGGTCCAAGCCTGAGAGGGCGGCTTCGCCGACCCAATTTTGAATACTACTGGAAACCATGGATTGTCCGCCGAACGCTTCCGTGATGACGAGCGTCTTCAGCTTCTTCCTCGCCGCATAGACCGCCGCCGCTGCTCCGGCAGGTCCTCCTCCGATGACGACGGTATCATAGAGATCCTGAGCCATGAGTACCCCTCCGTTCGTAATGCCTTAGAGGGTGTGAAAAAAAAACTTCCTCTTTTCTCTTCGGCCCTTTCAGGACGGCTCTCTTTCCGAACTTTAGAATGCGGGACTTCATAGGTGCGCAGCCATTCGTCGCAGTAAGCACATGAAGGATCCTACCATTAGACCGCCGAAAGTTATTGGTAAGGGGTTCCGCTCTAAAGTTCTCCGAGACAACCATCCTTGCGGGCCCGGTCCTATTCTTATTGTATGCCTAATTTTTTCCCACCTTCTGAAACATTCCCTCCGCTCATTTTTTGCCTTCAGTCGAGCTCTCCTTCTTCGAGCGGAAGAGCTTTTCGGTCAGACGTTCCGTGACCACATAGAATACGGGCACAAAGGGGATGGCGAGCAGCGTCGAAGAGAGCATGCCGCCGAAAACGACGGTGCCAATGGCCTGCTGACTTGCAGCGCCCGCGCCTCTTGCGATCAGCAGGGGGAGAACCCCCAGGATGAACGCGAAGGAAGTCATGACGATGGGGCGAAAGCGCCGGCTCGTCGCTTCGATGGCCGCTTCTGTCACAGAAAGACCTCCCCGCTGCAAATCACGCGCAAACTCCACAATCAGGATGGCGTTCTTGCTGGCCAACGCAATCATGAGCACCAGTCCTATCTGTGTGTAGAGATTGCTGTCAAGCCCTCGAATGATGAGACCGAGGAGAACCCCGACCAATGCTATGGGTACCGCGAAAATGACAGCCGCCGGAGACGTCCAGCTCTCATACAGTGCGGCCAGCACCATGAAGACCAGAATAATGGAGAGGGCGTAAATGAAGTATGCCTGATGGCCAACCTTCTTTTCCTGATAGCTCGTAGCGGTCCACTCGTAGCTGGCCCCTCGTGG
>Ga0326728_10005165_pt1 | contig 37313 bp, 33 predicted proteins | sample MB3enrmetagenome_FD_207602 | JGI IMG/M metagenome (GOLD analysis project Ga0326728, IMG submission 207602) | Lab enriched peat soil microbial communities from McLean, Ithaca, NY, United States - MB31MN | ecosystem: Environmental > Terrestrial > Soil > Wetlands > Peat | place: USA: New York...
AAAGCAGCTGGCCTGGTCATGGGGTGTCAATTGGCGTAATTCATGAAGACACGGAAGAAGAAACAATCATCCTTTACGACGCGGCAAGGAGTACTACTACTCCTTGTACTCGGTACCTTTTTTTTTATTGTGTTTTATTTGGCCTATTACGTCCAGGCAAAGGGTTGGTCGCTGCAGTAGCGACGTCCGTCTGCTTTCTTAATGATTCTTGGAGTCATTATGAATCCTTCGTAGGAACTGAGCAGCAATTTGGAGAGCAGGCACGGGGAGACAAGAACGTCGGCCCGGCGCTCCGGGTACTCCGGCGAAATGAGAGGATTGCTGTCCCGAGGAGTAAAGCGAAAATGGCCGCGTCGATGGAGGTCGTAGAGGAGTGTGCGGCCATGTTTTTGCTCTTTTGCTCTACGTGCTCGGTTTCCATTCCGCACCTAGAATGACCGGCGCTCGAGGCTTCGGAGTATTTGCTCGCGGTTTTCACGGCGGTGGGGGTTTCCACTCTGGCGGTGGATTCCACGTCGGTGGCGGTTTCGGTGGGGGCCACGGAGGTGGCGGTGGAGGCCACCGCTAACCTCAGACGACTTTAGACCTGCGGAGCGCAGCGGCAGCCGGCCAACAATAATTCGTTACTGGCGAACCAAAACAGCGCTAGAATCATCCTATAGCAGTGGGGTGCGCACATGTCGCTTGTCCGGCTTCTCCGGAAAAGCATCCGCGGATTGGTTTCGTACCGCGCCGCGATCATGTGTGTGGCTGCCCTGAGCGTCTTGTTCGCGTGCAGCGCACCGCCAAGTCTCCCCCACTTTTACCCCGGATCCATCGTCCACTCTCTCGGTGAACACGGGCATAGACAATGTTTTGATAACGAGGCTTTCCAGTGGGCGACTTCTCCCAGCCGTACGCTGACCACTCCGCCACCGGCTGTTTCTCCTCACCTGTTCGCGACTGCTGCGCCTGTTGTTGGCATCGTGAGACATGGTTGGCATTTCAACCGTCCCCCTCCGATCAGCTAAACCTGCTGCTTCTCTCTTAAGCACCACATACGGTTTGCACCTCCGCCCACTGTAGTGAGCGTCATCGCAGCCACAGCGGACCAGCAAGCCGTGACGTCCCTGCAGAAATCAAACTTTCGGAGGAAATAAGCTATGGCTGAAGGAGACAGCAACAACTGGAGATCTTTGTGTAATGCCGCCCTGAAAGCAAGAGATCCCGATGAACTGCTCGCGATCGTTCAGGAGCTCAAGAAGATTTTGAAATGTGAAGAGAAGGTCCGTCGTGATTTCAGGGAGTCTACTAGACCTGACAAGTCTCGCGAGGAGATCCGATGTTGAGGACTCGATCTAGCGCACCAACACTCACGCCCCCGTCCGCGAGTCGCCCATGGGTATTGCCAGATCGTGGTAGGTCCCGGATGGAACCGAACTCGCGGCGATTCGTCCTAGGAGTCGCGCTCGGAGTCGGGCTCGTATCTTTTCTCGCTACCGAGTTCCTGCACTATTGGCTGGTGCCCGATCTTGGACGCCATCAGGAAAGATTGCTGGCGGAAGGCTTGTCGGCTTTGGTGGTGAGCTGCCTGGTCGCAAAGTTAGCCAGCGTCAATCTACAGCGACATCGGTTAACCCTCGCCAGGATGCAGGTGATCGCCGAGATGAATCATCACATCCGGAACGCTTTAACCCCCATTTCGCTTTCAGTAGACGCAATTGAAAATCAGCAACTGATTCGTGCGATCTCGAATGGAGTTGACCGCATTGACTGGGCTCTTCGAGAAATACTGCCCCGCGAAATGCCGCTACCGGAAGAGCAGCGGGACAAACTCGGGTATTTTCAAAAACGAAGGAGCGGATAACAATGAGCGACATCAGAGTTCTGTGCGTTGAGAATCATCCTGAGTACATGGGCGCGTTGAAAGACATGCTGGAAACAGCGGGCTACGAGGTCATGCCGGCGACAACTGGCGACCAAGCCTTGCGTCTGCTGACGACTCTGCCGATAGACGGCGTTCTTTTGGAATACGATCTGCCAGACTCAACTGGCATTGCAGTACGGGCGGAGATGAAACGGATCAGGCCGGACGTTCCAGTGCTGTTATTTACAGGCGTAGGGAGCCAAACACCATTTCTGCTTCGTTTTTTTGATTCCTATCTTCGGAAACCGGAGCGACCACTAGAGGGTTTCGAGGATCTGGACGCTTAGGGCGGAAACTGGAGGAGTTATGCAGACCATGAAGAAATCAGAGGTTCAGCCGAACCCATCGAAGCTTGAGTTGAAAAGCACATTGCTGTTGGGTTTATTGGCTGGTGTGCTGGCGCTGACTACGGAATCGTTAGCACAGAATGCGATCCCCGCGGGAACCATATTGCCACTGCAACTGAATACTTCGCTGAACTCAAGAAAGGCTAAGCCCGGACAGGTTGTAACCGCACGCCTCGTGCAGGATGTCCCGCTATCGTCAGGCACAAAGATTCGGGCCGGCTCCAAAGCAATCGGCCACGTACTCGGCGTGGTCGAGGCTAGTAATGGCAACGGAGCGAAACTCTCTTTTCAATTCGACACACTCGAGGTTTCGAACCGAAGGGTGCCCATGACCACGGACCTGAGGGCGTTAGCATCCATGATGGAGGTAGAGGACGCACAGATTCCGAAGACCGGTCCCGACCGGGGAACTCCAGAGAATTGGTGGACTACGGTGCAGATTGGCGGTGACGTTGTCTACCGGGGTGGTGGACCGGTAGCCAACGGTTTGCGAGCAGTCGGAACGCCAACCGCAAACGGCGTGTTGGTTCGGATTGCGTCCAAGCCCGGCACGAAGTGCCGGAGCGATCTCGGCGGCAATGACCTTCCGCAAGCGCTATGGCTGTTCTCTGCCGACGCATGCGGAACCTACGGCTTCGCTGATTTGACGATTGCGCACGCAGGCCGAAGCAATCCGATTGGGCAGATTACGCTCGCTTCGGAGAAGCGCAATTTTAACGTCCCGAGCGGCAGCGGGCTCCTTTTGCGTGTGAAATAAGACCATGAATGACGGTCTAATGGCAGCCACCTAACCTGGCGCCGGACAGAGCCTGGACACCGAGGGCGTACAAAGAACGGGAGATTCCCATCCCGACAAGCTGGTAAAGAGCCTGAAGACGTGGAAGGCGAAGTCTGACAAGACTTGCAATTTGGTCTTCCCGACCGCGGGTTGCAACCCAAAGCTAGATTTTCTCGACGGCCTGAAAGCCGTGGCCGAGCGGGCCAAGTTGGATAAAGAGAACTTCTGGCTCCACAAGTTCAGAGCGACATTCGCTACGTGGTCGCTATGGGCGGATATCGATCTACGTACGGTTCAGCAGTGGCTCGGGCACTCCGACATGGAGAGCACGATGCGGTACCTGAAACCATCACGCAGCCAGCATGTGCGAGATAAGGTGAATGAGATTTTTGCTTAGAGGCCTGGGGTCGGGTTCGCTGGCTCGATCTTACGGCGAAAAAAGATCAAATAGGCTTTAGGATTCTCAGTTTCCTTCCTTCCTGCTATTCAAGCTACGGCGCTTGAGCTCTTACCCCGATGGGACTTTCACCCACTGTTCATGCCAGCCTTCGCTGGACACACACTTCCCGGCACCAATCCGGCCAACTTCCTCAAAGCGCGTTTCTCAGTACCTATCTTGTTGTCGTCACGTAAACCACATTGATCAGCAATCTAGAAGTTATAATCAGGAAACTACGAAACCGATGATCACCATTCGTGACCTCTTTTTCACCCGCGCCCTGGCTGGACCGCTCGTTCCGGAAGCCAACTGATGTCGGGCCTGATTCTCAGCAGTCTGGGAAAGGCGAGCGAGAAATGCCCGTTGATGTGTTGGTCCTGAACACCGCCGTCGTGGACTTCCGTCGGGAAGATTTCAGTTTCACAGACAAACTAGTCGGAGAAGGCGGCTTGGCTCGATGTGAAACACGAGACATGCCTGACATTTCCCAGGGGCAACTTCGGCAATGGATTGAGCAGGGTTTTGCTGTGCCGGGAGGAATGGGAAATGCCGCGCCCTTGATAGCTGCGGCAGGACTCAGAACCGCCGTGGGCGCGAACCTGGGCCGCGGAGACTACGCCGGACTCGACGCGCAAGGCAGTTTCTTTCTCGAGTCGATGGCTGCTCGTGGGATCGACACATCCGCACTCGTGAAGCATGCGAGTTTGCCAACCGGGACAACCTTCATTCACAGCTCCAAAGCAGGGGAGAGACTCGGGATCGTTTATTTCCCAAACGCCAACGATGACTTTGACTTTGAACTCTTCAAGGAGCACGTAGAGCGGTTGCAGCCGAGCGTGATCTACTACATGTACTCCGGGCTCTCCCGGAGAGGCGATGCCAACGGCGGGAGGAACCTGGCTGAATTCATGCGGTGGTGCCGGATTTGTGGTGCGGTCGTAATCGCTGACAGCCACACGCTCACTGGTACCCCTCAGAGGTTAATTGATTCGGCCATTCCAGTAGCCGGCTACGAGCTCCTGGAACCCCTGCTTCCGGAACTGGACATCTTTTTCACTTCTTCGGACGAATCAAGGTTGGTGCACAACACGTTGATTGTTCCCGAGGATGGGTCGGAGTGTGCGTATAAGGACTGTCCAACTTTTCTCGATGCCGTAACTGAGAAATATGTGACCGAAGAACAAAGAACAAGATTCTGGGGTGTGACGGTGAGTGATGGAGCCTACGAGAAACACATCCTGCGTAATGGGTACGCCAGTGCGCCGACGAAGATCACCTCAAAGTTCATGGAAGGAGAGGTAATCGATTTGGTGGGAGCGGGAGATTCATTCCGGGCCGGGCTGGTTTCATGCGTGGCTCGCAATCTCGCCGCATTTCGGAGCGGAGACATGGATTTTTCCGAAGCCGTCCAATTGGGTAACTTGTTCGCTTCCTGCTATATCAAAGCGCCGCTTGGACACAGGTACTGTATCAAGCCGTATGAAGAGATGATCGCACGCGTTCGGAGCGACGCGATTGAGAGTTCGGCTCAACCGATAAGTCCTTAGTGACAATCTTGCGATCTGCTGTTTTTTGCTTGTAAGGATCGGTGCTTATAATTGCCCAAATGATGCGATTAGACCTGAGGAGGGCTTGAATGTTCGCTTACGAAAGTTCTCAGCAATTGTTTGAGTGGTGTAAGATCCCGGCGGAGGAATTGCCCAATCATCCGCGTGCAAAAGTTAGGTTGAGAATACTGCCCAAACCATCCGATGTTTACCAGGACATCGCAGCCACGATGATTGATGAAGTGAAGCGCAACAACGCAGCAAATCGCCCGACGCGGTGGATTCTTCCTTGCGGGCCCCGCGGGCAATATCCCATCTTTACTGAAACAGTGAATCGCGAGCGAATCGATCTGAAAAATCTCCACGTCTTCCACATGGACGATCACCTTGATTGGCAAGGGCGCCACCTTCCGCTGGATCATCCCTACAGCTACAAGGGCTGGATGAGCAGGAACTTGTACGATCGCATCGACCCCAGTATCAACGTACCCTTGGAGCAGCGGCACTTTCCCGATATTTCCCGGCTGGATGCGATGGCCGAGGGAATGAAAAAGGTCGGTGGAATCGATTCAGTCTACGGAGGCATAGGGTACCGCGGCCATATCGCGTTTAACGAGCCGCCCCGTTCCCCTTGGTACCGAATTAGTAAGGAGGAGTTTCGTAACTGTACGACCCGCATTCTCCACTTGAATGAAGATACGTTGATTGCCCTAAGTCAGCGAGGCGCGGGTGGCTGTTCTGACGTTATCCCGCCCATGGTCATTACCGTCGGAATGCGCGAATTACTCGCCGCGCGCCGGATCCGGCTCTACAGCGAAACGGGCGCGTGGAAACAGACCGTCATCCGCATCCTCTTGTTCGGCAATGTCAGCCCGGAGATTCCTGCGACTTACGTTCAGGAGCATAGTGATTGCGTGGTTACGGTGGATGCTGCAACCGCGGCATGTCCACCGCTGGGCATTTAACAATGCGAGGCCAATGATGCCAAGAAAAGGGGTAGTAGTAGTCGGCAGCCACGTTCAAGGGTTGTTCATGCGAGTCTCGCGTTTCCCTGGAGCGGATGAGACTGTACTGGGTTGGGACTACAAAGAAGCATTGGATGGCGGTAAGGGTTCACATCAAGCAATTGCTTGCGCACGCCTGGGATTACCAACACATTTCGTGGGCTGCGTCGGCCAGGATCGACTAGGGGATATTGGAGCGTCCTGGATGACGGAGGCGGGGGTTGACCTTTCCTATCTTGTCCGTAGCCAACAGACAGCCACCGGCTGCGGTTTCGTCATGATAAATCCTGAAGGTATCCCGGCCATAACGACAGCTATGGGGGCGAATGCCGAGTTCTCAAGTAAAGAAGTTGACCGTGCCAGGCCAATTCTCGCGCAGGCAAAGCTGGTGGTCATTACCCTCGAGATTCCGATCTCTACCGCACTTTACGCTGCGCGATTGGCCAGGTCGCTCGGAGCATTTACAATTCTGACGCCTGCTCCAGCGGAACCTTTCCAACCTGGCGATCTTGCCGGTGTTGACCTGCTCGTTCCCAACGAAAACGAAGCTAGTACCCTGCTGAGCGAGTCACCGGACATAGAAAAAGAGCCGAGCTGGCTTGCTGCTCGGTTGCGAGAATACTTCGGACTTAAACAGGTTGTTATCACTCTCGGAGAGAAGGGAGCTTTGGTCGCAAACGGAGCGACTACTCAGACGCTCCCGGCATTCAGGGTTACTGCCGTGGACACTCCGGGGGCGGGTGACGCTTTCACCGCTGGTCTTGCTTTTGGCCTCTATCATGAGGCTTCACTTGCGGACGCAGCTATTTTTGGGTGCCTTACTGCGGCACGAGCTGTAACCGTCCGGGAGAGCATCCCCAGCTTTGGAACCTTAGCGGAAATCGCCGAGTTTGCCAGGGTCAATCGGTTCGACATACCACCTGGGTTGCAGGCTGCAATGGTTTTGAATACAAGTTCTGCACCCAATGACGGCGGAGGACTATAGCAGCAATGCACGTAATGCCGTGGTTCGCGGCGGCGCGCACAAAAGACTGAAGCAGACGCACTTGATCTGACGCTCTGAATCAGGAGGTGCATACAAATGCAAGAAATTTTCGAGCCCGGCGCTCCAAGAGCAGATGAGGTGGAGTATCAGGGATGGAAAAAGGCCTTTAGGATTCGCAACGATACGGTGCAACTGATTGTTTTGACGGAGGTCGGACCTCGGATTCTGTTTTTTGGCTTCCGCGAGGAGCACAATGAATTCCACGAAGTCCCCGAACATAGCGGGAAGAGCGGTGACGGGGTATTCCGTGTTTATGGCGGACACAGGCTCTGGGTATCGCCAGAAGTAGAGCGAACCTACTATCCCGACAATGTCCCAGTTTCCATTCGCAGGAACAAGGACGCCTTCATTTTTACCGCGCCTCCAGAATCGCTTCATCCGGGAACGAACTTACAAAAAGAAATTGAAGTCAAGCTCGCCGGAACAGGGACACATGTTTCCGTTATTCATCGCATTAGCAATCTTGGAAACGAAGCCACGGAAATGGCCCCGTGGGCACTCTCGGTCATGGCAGGCAGCGGAAAGGCCATTCTGCCTCTTCCGCCCCGAGCGCCAGTCGCCGCGGACAGGTTGTTGCCCGAAGGTGTCTTAGCTTTGTGGTGCTACACCGATTTGGCAGATCCGCGTTGGAAGATCGGCACAAAGTATGTTCAACTCCACCAGCAGCAAAATCCCGCTTTCAGATTCAAGGAGCAAATGACGGGAATTTACAATCCATTTGGTTGGGGCGCATATTTCCGTCAAGGCCATCTGTTTGTGAAAAGAGCAGCAGTACACAAAAGGGCGAAGTACCCTGACTTCGGCTGCAACTTCGAAACATATACGGACCCATACTCGCTCGAATTGGAGACCCTTGGGCCACTTCAAAATCTGGAACCCGGGCAAACTGCAGAACACACTGAAGAGTGGTGGCTCTTCAAGGATATCCCTGCTGGCGAAGATGAAACATGGGTGGACAGCGTCATTCTTCCAGTGGTTGAAACTGCCCGGTGAGGGCATTTGATCCCCGGCCAGGTGTCGCCCGGCGCCGCTCTGACCGCCGAACTTTACAAACGGAAGGCGGACCTTAAGATTATACTGATACTCGAGTACCTGACTAAAGATGAATAGGGAATTTCCCCTCGGTAAGAAACTGCTATTACCGCAGGGCTCATTTAAGGCATATTTATTCGACTGCGACGGCACCATTGCCGATTCCATGCCGCTTCACTACCTTGCCTGGAAGAAAGCGCTCGGTGAATGGAATTGCGAATTTGATGAGAAGCTTTTCTATTCGTGGGGTGGCATGCCCATAGCTGAGATCGTATCCACGCTTAATCAAAAATACGGGCTGAGTATGCCCGTGGAGGTTCTTGCACATCGCAAGGAAAGCCTCTATCTCGATCTCCTTCCGCAGCTCAAGGCGGTTCCGGAAGTGGTGGAGCATATTGAGGCGCAGCACGGGCGGATTCCATTGGCTGTCGTTTCGGGAAGCACCAGGGATTCGGTGACGGCGTCTCTGGCCTCGCTGCACCTCCTCGATCGATTCGACACCTTGGTCTGTGCCGGAGACTACAAGAAGAGCAAGCCCGACCCGGAGGCCTTTCTGCTGGCAGCCGCCAAACTCGGAGTGGCTCCGAAAGAGTGTCTCGTTTTCGAAGATACGGACATGGGCATTCAGGCAGCCACGGCGGCGGGGATGAGCTCGGTTAGGGTTCCCCCGCCGTGGGAGAGGTGCTGACCACTGCAGTTGCCGTCCTCGCCGCCATCGTTCACCTCTGCTCAAAGTTGCATTTCAAGCCGCTCAGGGCAGCACCGCCTTAAGCCGGCCTTGGCCTGACGCTCTTGGATCCGCGACATTCGCCACGCGATTACTCTGGGCTGGCATCGATCTGCGCACAGTGCGCAATGGCTCGGCCACAGGCATATGGAATCGACAATGCACTGCTTGAAGCGTCATGTAGCCAGCATGTTCTGCCATCCAATCAAAGCCACATCAACCATGCTCTTGCCACTGTAATTTTTGACAGCTGCCAACGCACCAAACGAGTCTGTAGGGTAAAGTTTATTTTCTTGCCTGCCACCACTTAGGGCGCGAGCTCCGATTAAGGTTTTGGGTCCCAGTAAACCGAAGGCTTGTATGAGCAATTCGCAGCACAATCTGAGGAGAAAGAGCGCGCAGAGTCAACTCCTCTCTGCCCTTATAGTGTGTGTGATTCTACTTACCGGAACGGCCTGCGGAAGCGGTGCCAGCGGAAGCCAGCCCTCGTCCATCATACCGTGGAGCAATCACATCGTCGTTGTGATGGAAGAAAACCAGAGCTATGCCAGCGTGGTGCACAATTCCATCGATTGGCCAAATCTCAACAACCTGATCAGCAATGGGGCCCTTGCAACAAACTACTACGCTAACTCCCACCCGTCGATTGGTAACTATTTCATGCTGACGACTGGGGAGTTGCTGACGACGAATGACAATTCCACCACTGTCTGGAATGTAGACAATCTGGCCCGGCGGATGCTGGCTTCTGGTGTCTCGTTCAAGATCTATGCGGAGGGCATTACGCAGGGCTATCTTGGCGGAAATACAGGACTGTACCTGATTCGGCATAATCCGTTTGCCATGCTCTCCGATGTTGCCGACAACCCGCAGGTGGCGAATCAATGCATCTGGCCGTTTACGCAGTTCGCTGCGGACCTGGCCAGCGGTACGTTACCTGACTTTTCATTCATTGTTCCAGATGTCGATGACGATGCACACGATGGAACGCCTCAGCAGGCGGACGCTTGGTTGCAGACGAACGTGATCGCACTCTTGTCCAACTCGCCTGCATTCGCATCCGGAGGGGATGGCATCCTCATCGTAGACTTCGATGAAGCGGCAACCAGCGATACCGCCTACGGCGGCGGTCAGGTCGCTCCAGTTCTCTGGGGACCGAGTGTAAAGGTCGGCTTTACGCAAACATCCACTACGGTATATCAGCATCAAAGCATGCTACGCACTGTAATGGAGGCACTTCGATTATCGAACCCTCCAGGTGCAGCGGCCAGCGCACCTTTGATGTCAGAGTTCTTCGTGCAGAAGTAGAGTAATGATCTTCCCCTGTACATGGGCGGTGCGAACTTTCCTGTTGGGATCGTCCTTTGAGTTTGGTCGGCTCTTCTTCTGCTCCACGCGGTCGGTGGCACTCGCTAGTTGACATTAGCAGGCGTTCTCGCAAGCGTGCGCTATTTGTTCGCCCCCGATTCGGGGGTTTTGAGCGTTATGGGGATTTAGCGACAGTTGACGTTTACAGGTTCAGGAAGTAGACGGGCACCATTGCAGCCAGCATGGCTCCGGCCTGTAGCGCAAGCACGCGCAGCGTCTGCTTTGGCGCTCGCGGTAGCCGCTTGATGGCGAAGTATGCCAGCACGGGCAGCTGTCCCGCCATGAGAACCTGCCACAAATGGACGAGTGCACCCTCGTCAGGCTCACACACGAGAGCACCCTGTCCCGTGGCTCGGCCATAAATGTAAGCCCCGGCAAGAAGCGCCAGTGCCATCAGAGACATTGCAATCGGAAGAAATGCACTCGGCTTTCGGACCATAGTGCGAAAGGATTCACTCATCATCGTACCTTCTCAGCGGAAAAGCCCGGCGCAACCTAGACTGATGCTTCCACTTCTGTTCCGTGCTCTCACTGAATCCTCCGTTTCGAGAGCAAATGGGATTCGAGGGTTGGTCGGCAAAGAGCCTCAAGGTGTGGAAGGCGAAAGCGGATAAGACCTGTAGTCTGGTCTTCCCGACCGCTGGTTATAATCCCAAGTTCGATTTTCTCGACGGTCGTTGTCATCTTTTGCCTTTATTTTGTCTTTCGTATTCTTGCGAAGGCGCCATCGCACATCCTGCGTCGTTTTGTTAAGCGCCATTCTAGCTGTGGGCGTCATGCTTGGGTGCGGCTCCTCGCCCCCGGAGACAAGACGAACAACTTTTACACAGTGAGTGTTACGGCAAGTTCTGGGCACACTGGCCCCGTGATCATTCACGTCGCAACGCTTCAAGTCGAGGTTACTTTGAAATGAAGCTCAGTCAGCGCGCGAAATTGCACTGATTGCCTCTGGTATACGCCCCACCGTTCGGCTGGTCGTCCGGAATCCCTCATCGCGTACCACGGCTCGCGGCTTGAATATTTCCGCAACGATGCTATCGACGCAAACAGCTTTTCTCAAGACAGGCATGCTTAAGCTTCAAAAAGGGACTTCCAGGAGAAGATCGCTTGCTCAGTATTTTCTTTTGTGCCCGACTTGGATGCCGGGACTTCAATACTTCCTCGACGCCGGCGATTGTCGCACGATCTATGATCGGTAACCGTTGGCTTGGCACTCGTACCACGAAGCTCTAACTAACGGAAGTTGTACCCTCCATCATCTACGATGCGTTCCGCCTAGATCATTGGATCTTCGGGAGATGGGAAGAGTTGTGAATGGAGAGGACCGCCAGGAACACTTTGCGGCCGTTCTTGGCTGTCCGATTATTTCGCATCATCCCACTGGCACCCTGACAGGACAACTGATGTTTAGATGAAACTGCAAGCCCGTCGCGAGCAAGCAGACCATCGCGAACCGATGCAGTCTATCCCGCGGTTGATCTTTGGCATGGACACGCCTTGCCCTAACGGGGACGACCTGCGTATTGTTACGGAGTGAAATTTCCGCGATGTAGTGGCATCCTGCTCCACTTCACTTCTTTGCCCGGACGTTTCGGCATCGGCGATCTCGGTCCCTCCGCCTACGAATTCTCCGACTTCCTCTGCACCGCCGGACAGAAGTTGTGGCAAGTGTTGCCGCTGAATCCCACCGGATATGGTGATTCTCCCTATCAGTGCTTCTCCGCTTTTGCCGGCAACCCGGTGTTACTCAGTCTCGAATGCTTGCAGGAGCAGGGCTTGCTGCAAAAGTCGGACCTGGCTCAGTCGCCGGCGTTTCCCGAAGACTCCGTCGACTATGGGCCGGTGATCGCGTTCCGAATGGCCGCTTTGCGCCGGGCAGCGCGAGTTTTCTTTGCCGACGGTTCCCGCGCCGACCGTGCCGCGTTCGACCGTTTTTGCGAAAGTGCCGGCCCGTGGCTCGACGACTACGCGCTTTTCATGGCCTGCAAAGATGCACACCAGGGCGCCATGTGGACCTCATGGGATCCGCAAATTCGCAGGCGAGATGCTCATGCCGTGAGCGAGTGGTCCAGAAAACTGGCGCCGGAGTTGAAAGCTTACAAATACTGGCAATTCGAATTTTTCCAGCAGTGGAAACGTCTCAAGACTTATTGCCAGCAGCGCAGCATACGCTTTATGGGAGACATCCCCATCTATGTTGCGCACGATAGCGCCGACGTCTGGGCGCATCCGGAACTTTTCTATCTCGACAAGCGGGGCCACACCACTGTGGTCTCGGGCGTGCCGCCGGATTATTTCAGCGCCACCGGACAGCTCTGGGGGAATCCTATTTATCGCTGGGACGTGCTCGCCGCCAACGGATACAAATGGTGGATCGAACGCTTTCGTGCATCGCTCGCGCTGTTCGATATGGTGCGTCTCGATCATTTCCGCGGCTTTGAATCGTACTGGGAGGTCCCCGCCAATGAGACAACCGCCATTCATGGGCGCTGGGTCAAAGGGCCGGGAGAAGATTTTCTGTCGGCACTGCGGAACGCCTTTGGCGGCTTGCCGATTGTGGCTGAGAACCTGGGCGTTATCACTCCGCCGGTGGAGAAACTGCGGCAGCAGTTCGGCCTGCCCGGCATGAGTGTTTTGCAATTCGCCTTTGGCAACGATCCGCAGGGTCCATCCTTTCGTCCGCATAATTACAGTCACGACCTGGTCGCCTACACCGGCGGACACGACAATGACACGACGGTGGGCTGGTGGTCGAGTTCCGGTGCGGGCGACAGCACACGCACTCCCCAAGATGTCCGCAAAGAGCACGAATTCGCTCGCGCCTATCTCAACTTCCATGATGATCCCGAGATCAACTGGGTCATGATCCGGGCCGTACTGGCGTCAGTCGCGGACGTAGCGATTGTCCCCTTGCAGGACGTGCTCGGCCTCGGCAGCGAGGCGCGCATGAATCTTCCCGGCAAGGTCAGCGGGAACTGGAAATGGCGCTATCGTCCGGGAGCGTTGAGCAGCGCGCTGAGTGTGAGACTGCGAGCCCTGGTCACGTTGTACGATCGGTAGGTGGTGTCCTGAACCACATTCACCACGGAGGCACGGAGACACCAAGGAGTTTAATATACGGCAGAGACCTTAAGGCTTTTACAGGTTTGAAGGTTTTCTCTGTGCCTCTGTTCTTCGTGGTGAGGTTCTAGTTCGTAAAAGGAATCATTCTATGGACAAGCCGCCACGCACCTTCTGGCAAATCTGGAACATGAGCTTCGGTTTCCTCGGCGTCCAGTTTGGCTGGGGAATGCAGATGGCGAACATTAGCGCCATCTACGAGTACCTGGGCGCGAGGGCCGATCAGATTCCGCTTCTCTGGCTGGCCGCGATGGCCAAGTTACGGGTCGCGACCGTCCCCGCCCAGAGCGGTTCTGTGCTTGAATGACATGATCGCGATCGGCGTGATGCGGCAGAGCTACGAGGATGAGATTTCGATTCCGCGAGATTCGTCGGTGGTTGGATTCCCGCTGTAATTCGGAGACTTTCCATGCTCTTGCAAACTTTGCGCGAGGAAGTACGGGACGCCAATCTTGAATTGGTGCGTCGCGGGCTCGTGCTCTATACCTTTGGTAATGCCAGCGGCATTTCGCGCAAGGATGGACTGGTCGTCATCAAACCGAGCGGCGTGCCTTATGAGGATCTGGCCCCGGAGCACATGGTGATTACAACGCTGGACGGACAGATCGTCGAGGGTAACCTTCGCCCTTCTTCGGATTTGCCGACTCATCTGGAAATCTACAAACATTTTCCCCACGCCGGTGGCGTCGCCCACACGCATTCGGAGTTCGCGACCGCTTGGGCGCAGGCTGGCATGTCTATTCCCTGTTTCGGAACGACGCACGCCGACTACTTCCACGGGGAGGTTCCGGTCACACCTCCTCTCACCCCCGATGAGATTGCCAGCGACTATGAGAAGAACACGGGGCTAGTAATCTGCCGGCTGTTTCAGCAGCTTGACCCTGATGCCGTGCCCGCGGTACTGGTGGCCGGACATGGCCCATTCTGCTGGGGACCGTCGGCAGCAGCCGCCGCGCACCATGCAGTTATTGTCGAGTCGGTGGCACGGATGGCTTACTACACCCGAACCCTGTCCGGGAAAGATTCGCCAATCGGCCACGCACTCCACGACAAACACTTTCTGCGCAAGCACGGACAAGACGCCTACTACGGCCAGGTAAAAACGAAATGACTCATTTTCCCGCATTGTTGGCTGCATCCACGCTGGTCCACCTTTCCCCGGTGGACTTTGCCATTATCGTCTTCTATTTCGCGCTGGTTCTGGCGATAGGACTGTATTTGAAGGAGCAGGCCAACACCGGCGAGGACTTCTTCATGGCCGGACGCGAGATGACCGCCTGGGTGGCGGGCCTGGCGTTCTTGTCGGCGAACCTGGGATCACTCGAACTCATGGGCTGGGCCGGCAATGCATATAAGTACGGCATCCTCGCGGCACACTGGTATTGGATCGGTGCCATCCCCGCCATGCTGTTCCTGGCGCTGGTGATGATTCCGTTCTACCACATCTGCCGGACGCACTCGGTTCCCGGATATCTCAAGTTGCGTTTCGGCGAAAGCAGCCGGGCGCTGTCGGCCATCTGTTTCGCCTTCATGACCGTGTTGATGAGCGGTATCAACATGTATGCCATGGCGGTGGTGATGAGGGTAGTCCTGGGCTGGGACATTCACTTCAGTATCTGGGTTTCGTCGATTACGGTTGCCGTCTATGTAGCTTTGGGCGGCCTGCGGTCTGCGATCTTCAATGAGGTTCTTCAGTTTTTTCTGATCTGGGCGGGCGCTTTGTTGATCCCGATTCTGGGGTTGGTGGAAGCCGGCGGCTGGAGTGGCCTGAAGGTGCGCATTCTGCAGAATCTCACGGAACAACACGTGGCGAACGCTGGCGCGTACACCCACCTGTGGTCAACCCTCGGCGACTTTGGGAACAATCCGATGGGGATCAACTGGGTCGGCATCGTGTTCGGGTTGGGCGCGGTGATCTCGATGGGCTACTGGACGACCGATTTTCTGGTGGTGCAGCGCGTCCTGTCGGCGAAAGACCTCCGTTCGGCCGAGCTCGCACCTATCATCGGAGCGGCTTTCAAGATGATGGTTCCATTCATCGTCATCCTTCCCGGCTTGCTGGGTCTGGCGTTGCTGCGGGACCCATCGGGCCATCTGCTGAGGCTTGTTCCGGGCGATCTCGCGTGGTCGGATGCGGGCCGAGCGCAGGGACTGCACGGTTACGACGAAGTTTTGCCGCTTATGCTGGCGCGCTACTGCGGGCCCGGCCTGCTCGGCCTCGGCATTACGGCGCTGATTGCTGGATTCATGTCCGGCATGGCGGGCAACGTCAGCGCCTTTGCCACGGTTTGGACCTACGACATCTACGGAGCGCTGATCGACAAGCATGCATCGGACGAATCGAAAGTCAAGATGGGTCGTTGGTGCACCCTGCTGGGCGTGGGCGTCAGTATCGGAACGGCGTACTTGGTCATGAGTTCTCAAAGCATCATGGACTACGTCCAGGCGCTGTTCAGTTTCTTCATCGCTCCTCTGTTTGGCACGGTCCTATTGGGCATGATGTGGAAACGGGCCACCCCGGCGGGCGGCTTCTGGGGACTGTTAGCCGGCACCCTGTCTTCGGTCGGCATGTGGGCCTGGGTGAAGGTCGATCCTGGGGCGGTGAAATACGTGGCCCTGTCGCTCAAAGCGCAGGATCAGGCGCAGAACATGTTCCGGGCGCTGTGGTGCTGGCTGGTCTGTGTCGCGGTCACGGTCGTCGTCAGCTTCCTCACGAAGCCGAAACCAGATTCCGAGTTGACGGGTCTGGTCTATGGACTGACCGCCATCCCACACGCGGAGCAGGTTTCGGTTTTCCAGCGGCCGGTTTTCTGGGCCGTGATTGTTGGCACTGTGTTTGTCATCCTGCAAATCATTTTCTGGTAGAGAGGAACGAGGAAATGAAATCCGGTGGTTCTTTGTCGATATGGTTCTTCATCGGCTTGTCGTTGTTGGTGAATGGAATTTTGATCACCGGCGCGGGGGTGTGGGAGCTTGTCTCTCATGCTGACAATCCAGTGTTGTCTCTGAATCATCATGCCAATATTTGGTGGGGCGCGCTGTTGCTAGTGCTCGGTGCTGTTTACTGCCACCGTTTTTCGCCCCGGCGGAAACGGGCGCGGAATGGCGGTAATCCTTAGAAGATTGCGCTAATTACCAATTTCATAGAAAAAGGATACATATGTCTAATAAGAAAATGACGATGGGCGTCATCGTCGGGAACCGTGGCTTCTTTCCCGACCAGTTGGCGAAGTCCGGACGCGAAGAGATGATGCAGGCATTGGCACAGGCGGGAATCGATTGTGTGGTGCTCGGTCCGGAGGAGAGCAAGCATGGGGCCGTGGAAACTCACGAAGAGGCGAAGCATTGCGCGGAGCTGTTCCGGAAGAATCGGGAACACCTGGATGGCGTCATTGTGACCCTGCCCAACTTTGGCGACGAGCGCGCGATTGCCGACACGCTGCGGCTGGCGCACCTCAATGTTCCGGTGCTGGTGCAGGCGACTCCCGATACTCCCGGCAAGATGACGATTGCTTCGCGGCGCGACAGCTTCTGCGGAAAGATGTCGGCCTGCAACAATCTCCGGCAGTACGGTATTCCCTATTCGTTGACCACCCTGCACACGGTAAGCCCCGATTCCGCAGAATTCCAAAAGGATCTGGCCTGGTTCTCCGCCGTTTGCCGGATCGCGAACGGACTGCGCGACCTGCGCGTCGGCAGCATCGGCGCGCGGCCGGCCGCGTTTAACACGGTGCGTTATAGCGAGAAGTTGCTGGAAGCGCAAGGCATTTCCGTCGAAACCATCGACCTGTCGGAAATCTTCGGACGCATTGCGCGTTTGCCGGATGCCGACGCCAGCGTCCAGGCCAAGCTGAGCGAAATTCGCAAATACGTTTCCACCGCTAGCGTGCCGGATTCGGCGCTGATCAAGATGGCCAAGCTCGGCGCTGTCATTGACGCCTGGATGAAAGCGGCCGACGTAGCTGTGAGCGCAGTGCAATGCTGGACCTCCATGGAAGAATTTTTCGGCGTCGTGCCTTGCACAATCATGAGCATGATGAGCAATAACCTGATCCCGAGCGCCTGCGAGGTCGACGTGTGCGGCACCATCAGTATGCATGCCCTGGCACTGGCCTCGGAAACTCCCAGCGCGTTGCTCGATTGGAACAACAACTATGGAGACGATCCTGACAAGGCGGTCTGCTTTCACTGCAGCAACCTGCCCAAGCACTTTTTCCAGGACGTGCGCATGGATTTCCAGCAAATCATCGCCGGCACGGTCGGGAAAGAGAATACGTTTGGCACCTGCGTGGGCCGCGTGAAGGTGGGCGCGATGAGTTTTGCCCGCTTCTCCACCGATGACACGGCTGGCGTCATGCGTGGCTATACCGGCGAGGGTGCGTTCACCGATGATCCGCTCAACACTTTCGGCGGGGCTGGAGTCGTCCACATTCCGCACCTGCAGCGGCTCTTGCGTTACATCTGCGAGAACGGCTTCGAGCATCACGTGGCCGCAAATTTCTCAACGGTGGCGGGCGCGATCCACGAAGCCACCACACGCTATCTCGGCTGGCAGATGTACCGGCACCTGAACTAGAGGCAAGAAATGGCGATTGTTGCGGGAGTAGATTTCGGCACTCTGAGCGTCCGTGTTTCCCTGGTGGACAGCGACCGCGGACTTATTGCGTCCGCGGTCTCCGAGTATCCACTGCATCGCAAGAAAGAGGACCCTGAATACGCCACCCAGTCACACGACGATCACATGCGCGCCTTGGCGGCTGCAACCCGGCAGGCAGTGAAAGAAGCTGGAATCAATGGCGACCAAGTCGAAGCCATTGCGCTGGATACGACAGGGTCCAGCGTGGTTCCGGTCGGCGAGGGCCTTGTGCCGCTGGACGAGTACTACCTGTGGTGCGATCACCGCGCGAAGAATGAGGCCGCGGAGATTACCGAACTGGCGCACAAAGAGGGCCTCGAAGCCATCCAGTGGTGTGGAGGCGTGTACTCGTCGGAATGGGGCTTCGCCAAATTACTGCACTGGCTGCGTCACAATCCTGACAAGCGCGGAAAGTTTGTCACTGCGTTCGAGCATTGCGACATGGTTGCGGCCACCTTGTGCGGCATTACGAATCCTGCACACGTCAAACGCAGCGTTTGTGCGATGGGCCACAAGTGGATGTGGAATCCGGCTCTCGGCGGACTTCCACCGGAGAGTTTTCTCGTCAAGGTTGACCCGCTGCTGGCGGGCGTTCGGGACAAGTTAGACGGCACGTACGCAACCTCCGATCAACTCGCCGGTCATCTCTCGGCGTTCTGGGCGGAGAAGCTGGGATTGCGGGCGGGCATTCCCATTCCGGTGGGCGCGTTCGACGCGCATTGGGATGCGATCGGGGCGGGAGCGAAAGAGGGCGACGTGGTGAACGTCGTCGGCACCTCCACTTGCATCATCGCGTATGTGCGGCAGGCGGAGTTAATCCCCGGCGTTTGCGGGGTGGTAGAGGGCAGCGTTCATCCGCAGTACACCGGCGTCGAAGCGGGTCTCTCAGCCACGGGCGATATTTTTAGCGCCATTGCGCGGCGGGCGAATACGACGGTGGCCGAACTGAGCCAAGGTCTGGAGAAATACCGGGCCGGTCAGACGGGATTGCTGCGCATGACCTGGGATAATGGCGACCGCACCGTACTGGTAAATCCGAATCTGGGCGGCATTACCATCGGTTGGAACCTGCAGCACACAGCGCAGGATGAACTTTTTGCCGCCATCGAAGGCACGGCATTTCACACTCGAGTGATTCTGGACCGCATGAGCGAATATGGCGCGTCCACACTGCGTGTTATTAACGGCGGTGGCGTGCCGCAGAATAATCCCGTACTCAACCAAGTCTATGCCAACGTGCTGGGCAGGCCGGTGCTCGTGCCCAGCAGCAAAGTGACCGGCCTCGGATCGGCCATTTTCGCCTTCCTGGCAGCGGGCAAGTTCCGCACCATCGAAGAAGCGCAGGAGCGGGTTTGCCCGTCGCACCGCACTTTCACTCCGCAAGCCGGCGAGCAAAAGACTTATGAGGAACTCTACCCACTATTCCGCCGGATTTACTTTGGTTTCGGGAAGTCCGGACAGGCAAACGACTACGGAGACGTGCTGCCGAGACTGATTCGGATTGCTCGCCGCGAACCCTAACCGCACAGCGCATGAGACTTCTATGAAGAGATGCTTCGGCACGACCCCGCTCCGGCTACAGTTTCCCCGAAAATGCTAAATTAGAAGATTCATGTCTGCCCCAAACTCTCTCTTCGTTCGCGCCGCCAAGGCTCAGCCCACCGAACGAACTCCCGTCTGGTTCATGCGTCAGGCTGGACGCTACATGGCCGAGTACCGCGCCATCCGCAAAGAATATTCCCTGATCGAGATCTGCAAGAAGCCGGAGATCGCGGCACGGGTCACGATTGAGGCTGCCGAGATTCTCAAGGTCGATGCCGCCATCATTTTTGCCGATCTTCTTCTGCCCCTCGAAGTCATGGGACTGCCTTTCCACTTCGCTGCCGGCGAGGGGCCCGGCGGTAGCGGACCAAAGATCGAAAGGCCGGTGCGCACTGCCGAAGACATCGCGCGCCTGCGTACTGATCGCGCCGCCGATCTGGGCTACGTTTCCGAGGCTGTGAAGCTGGTGTGCAAGCATTTCGGCGACAAACTCCCGGTCATCGGCTTCTGCGGCGCGCCCTTTACGCTCGCCAGTTACATGATCGAAGGCGGAGGATCACGCAACTATCTTTTCACCAAGAAGATGATGTACTCCGCTCCTGCCGCGTGGAACGAACTGATGAAGAAGTTGGTCGCGGTGACCGCCGAATATTCCGCCGAGCAGGTGCGCGCCGGCGCCGACACCATCCAGATTTTCGACAGCTGGGTGGGCTGCCTGAGTGTCGAAGACTATGGCCGCTATGTTCTGCCGCATGTGAAGGACATGGTCAAGCGCCTGCAAAAGACCGGTGCGCCCGTCATCTACTTCGGTACCGACAGTTCGACTCTGCTGCCATCGATGCAAGAAACCGGCGCCGAAGTTATTGGCCTCGACTGGCGCGTTCCGCTCGAGACGGGATGGCAGAGCCTGGGCTTCAAAGGCGCTGTGCAGGGCAATCTCGATCCGGTGCTGCTCTTCGCCGATTGGAAGGAACTTCGATCGCGGGCCGAGAATATTCTGCGCCAAGCGGGCGGGCGCCCGGGTCACATCTTCAATCTCGGCCACGGCATTCTTCCTGAAACTCCGGTGGAGAACGTGAAAGCGCTCTGCGATTTCGTTCGCGAGCACTCGGCGGAGTTCAAGAAGGAGCGTACGGAGTCAAAGAAATGACGGCCTGCCCGCTGGGCTTCGCGAGCCAGTGCTATTGCGCCAATCGCGTGAGTTCGTTTGCCGCAGCGGCAAGCTCCGCGAAAACCGCCGTGCTTCTGCTGGCTCACGGCAGTCCCGAGAACCCCGATCAGGTTCCCGAGTTTCTAAGTTATGTCACCAGCGGACGGCCCTTGCCGCCAGCGGTGGTCGAAGAGATCCGTCATCGCTATTCGCTGATCGGCTTTTCTCCACTCCCCTGCTGGACTCTTTTGCAAGCCGATCAACTTTCGCAGTCGTTGCAGATGCCGGTCTTTGTCGGCATGCGTAACTGGAAGCCTTTCATCGCCGATGCGGTAAAGGCAATCAACACCGGGCAGTATGCCCGCGTCATCGCCATCTGTCTCGCGCCCCAGAATTCGCGCACCAGCGTTGGCCTCTACCGCAGCGCAGTTAGCGACGAGGGAAGTCTTCCTTTTACTTTGAATTTCGTCGAGGAGTGGCACGATCAGCCGCTGCTGGTGAGAGCCTTCGCCGAAAAATTGCGCGCGGGTTGGGAAAAAGCCAGCGCCGAAAATGGAGCGAAGCTGCCCGTAATCTTCACCGCGCACAGCGTCCCCGAGCGCACCATCGCCGAAGGCGATCCCTACGAGCGGCAAGCCAAAGAGACCGCCGAACTGGTAGCGAAAGAAACGGGCCTTGAATCCGCGGACTGGACGTTTGCGTTCCAGAGCCAGGGTATGTCGGGCGGCTCATGGATCGGCCCAAAGGTGGAGGACACGATCAGAGACTTAAAGGCAAAAGGCCATCGCGGCGTCTTCCTCGATCCCATCGGATTCCTGTGCGATCACGTAGAAGTGCTCTACGATATCGATATCTTCTTCAAACAGTTTGCGGAAAAAGAAGGTATGCGCCTGTGGCGAGCTGAGTCGCTGAACGGCTCTAAGACATTAACGGCAGCCCTGGCTGAAATAGTAAGGAGCCGATTGGATGCGCCGGGCTTCTAGCTAGCAGCCAGTCGCCAGTAGCCGATTTCCATGAAACGCATTGCCATCATCGGCGGCGGAATTTCCGGCCTCTCGGCCGCGTACACGCTCGAAGAAAGGCGCCAGTCCGGCGAACCCATCGAGTATGTTTTGTTCGAATCCAGCCCGCGATTGGGCGGAGTGCTGGTCACCGATCGCGTTGACGGCTGTCTGGTCGAAGCCGGACCGGATTCGTTTCTTACCGAGAAGCCGTGGGCTGCCGACCTGTGCCGCAAGATCGGTTTGGGCGATCAACTTATCGGCTCGAATGATTCTGAGCGCAAGACCTACATCGTAGCCAGGGGCAAGCTGGTGGTGATGCCCGATGGGCTAATGTTCATGGTGCCCACGAAGATCATGCCCACCGTGTTCTCGCCGCTCTTTTCCATGCGCACAAAACTGCGCATGGCCGCCGAGTGGTTCCATCCGCCGCGCAAGGCTTCCGGAGACGAAACGGTTGCCGAGATGGTCGAACGCCACTACGGTTCCGAGATGGTCGATCTGCTGGCCGATCCGCTGCTTTCGGGAGTTTACGGCGGCGAAGCTTCGCAGTTGAGCGTGCGCGCTGTGTTGCCTCGCTTCGCTGACATGGAAGCGAAATACGGCAGTCTAAGCCGTGCCATGCTCGCCGCTCGCAGGAAAATGGGCGCAACGGCAAATGTCCCTGCGCGGCCGCTGTTCACTTCGCTCAAAGAGGGCATGCAGCAGATGGTGGATGCGCTGGTGGCGCGTTTGGATGCGAGCGCGCTCAAGACATCTTCGCCGGTGCAGTCGGCGATTCCGCAAGCCGGCGGCTGGACTCTTTCCGCCCGGCACCAGAGCGACCACTGCGATGCCGTGATTATCGCGACCCCAACCCATGCCGCTTCGGCCGTGCTGCAAGACGCGAATGAAGATCTGGCGCGCGATTTAGGCGAGATTCAGTACAGCTCTTCGGTGACGGTCACGCTCGGTTACGACGAAAAGGTGCGTCGCTCGCTTCCACCAGGGTTCGGATTTCTGGTACCACGCAGTGCTGGCCGCCGCATGCTCGCGGCCACATTCGTGCACAACAAGTTTCCTCACCGTGCGCCGGAAAATCGCGCCATCGTCCGCTGCTTTCTCGGCGGCGCGCGCGACGAAAAGATCCTCGAATCGAGCGAAGAAGAAATTCTCACCATCGTTCGCCGTGAACTGCGGCAGATCATCGCACTTGACGCCGAACCTCTGTTTGCGCGCGTCTACAAATGGAAGTCGGCGATGGCGCAGTATGCGGTTGGCCACCTCGAACGCTTGCAGCGCATCGAATCGCTCCGGCAGAAACTCCCCGGCCTGGCGCTCGCCGGTAACGGATATAACGGCATCGGGGTTCCCGACTGCGTACGCTCGGGCGCGGAAGCGGCGACCAAGATCCTCGCCGAAATGGGGTTGTGGTCGGCAGCGTAAAAGTCAGCTTCTAGCTTCTAGGTGCGAGCTTCGAGCAAACAAGAATCTCGGGTTCGCTCGTAGCTCGTAGGTAGCAGCCGCTTCGCCACACTCTGATATTCTGAATTCTTCTCGCCCCTATTCTCATGAGCGACGCCGCGTCTGCAAGCCGATGGAAGATCATTGTTGCCTTCGCGTTGGTCTATGTCTTCTGGGGTTCGACGTATCTCGGCATCGGTATCGCGGTGGAGCAGATTCCTCCGGGCGTCATGTGCGCCGCGCGCTTCCTGATTGCGGGCACGGTTATGCTTGCGTACTGTGCGCTGACTGGCCGCCGCATTCGTTTTTCGACGCGTCAGCTTGGCCATCTGGCTGCAGTCGGCATTCTGCTTTTGATGGGCGGCAATCTCACACTCTCATACGCGGAGCGGGTCGTTCCCACTGGCCTGGCGGCGCTGCTGACTGCGGTTTCTCCGCTCTGGTTTCTAACGCTCGATAGCCTGCTGCTCGGCGACCATCACATCTCGCGGCGCGGAAAAATCGGGCTGCTGATCGGCATCGCCGGAGTTGTCGTGCTCATCTGGCCTGATCTTCGGCATTCCAATGCCCTTGGCCACCGCGAACTCCGGTGGTCGCTCGCAATTCCACTCAGCTCGCTCAGTTGGGCGCTTGGTTCGGTGCTCTCGAAAAAATGGCAGACCGCGGCCGCCGATCCGTTCAGCGCCACGGCGTGGCAGATGGTCTTTGCGGGGATCGCGAATCTGATTTTCGCGCTGCTGGTCGAGAAACCTTCCAGCGTGACGTGGACCTTCCGCGGAGTGGCCGCGATTCTGTACCTGGTGGTGTTCGGTTCCTGGATCGGATACACAGCTTACATCTTCTTGCTGCAGCATATTCCAACCTCGAAGGTTTCTACTTATGCCTATGTCAATCCCGTGGTCGCGGTGTTTCTGGGATGGCTGATCCTGCACGAGCGCATCGACCGCTACATCGCGATCGGAAGCGCGGTCATCGTGGCGTCAGTGGTGCTGGTGACGAGCGCGAAGGTCTCGACTCGGGCTGCGGCGGAGGAGTTGCCTGCGGTCGAAGCGGCGGGAGATTGAGTTCGCAGGTGAGCCACAAATGAAAAGCGGCGGCTAATTGTTGGAGAGTTGCGGCTATTCTTCTGGTTCTTCGGCATCGTTGACCACGTCAACTACTCGGTTTCGGATGTTGAAGACCAGCTTCGGATCGTTGCCGTGCTGAAAGGTGACTCGCATAGGGGTACGCTCCCAGACGGGAGGTGGGCATTCCGAGTCGGGATCGTCGGTTCCTGCGGGTTCGCCTCCTTCTTTTTTCAAGATGGGCTTGCGACGTCCTACCTGCGCTACTACTGTGTAGAGTTTCTTGCCGTCTTCGGAGACTCCGCAATAGGCGATGTAGTCGCGATACCAGCTTGCCGTGGAATAGAAAGGGTCGAACTCGGGCAGGTTGAGCTGAGAGACTCGTCCGGTGAGGCGGTCGACCAGCAGCCAGCCTCCGCGTTGCCACTGCCAGTGCGCGGCGCTGACGGTTTCATTGGGCAACGCGTCGTTCACGCGAAAGGCGCGCCGGACTACGAACAGGCGGTCGGTCAGTTCATGCGGAAATCCGGTGGTGTATTCCTTGAGCCTTGTATCCACGAACAACGGTCGGACCTTCAGGTCGAGCAGCTTTTGTCCGGTGGCGTTGGGCCACTTGGCGGAAATCCATTTTCCAAAAGAAATGACGTGCGGCTTTGAGGCGGCGGCGCATTCTATCCGTGTGGCGAAGAGCACGACGAGAATCAGCAAGAGCTTTCCCAGCATGATCGAAGATTGGCACGAGCGCCGAAATCGCTGCAAGGACGGCTGAACATGGGAAATGTTCGGTTTTGCCGCTGCTGTTGAGGGAGAAAGATGGCCAAGATCCTGTCCTAGGCTGGTCGCCGGCGGCGGCCGTCCCTGCGTCGTTCGTGGTATTGAAAATGGTTTTCAGTTACCATGGGGTTGGAAAGGCCAAGTGAAGCGATGAGTGTTCCGCCACGCGAGCGCCGGACAACTTTTTCTTTGCAGTCGAGTTCTTATGTGGGTATGGGCGATCTGCTGGCGTGCCGCCGGAAGCAGTCGATTCTGGTGGTCGAAGACAATGAGTTGAACGCGGTGCTGCTGAAGGAGATGCTGGTGAGCCGCGGCTATCCGACAGTAGCAGTACACAGCGCGGCGGAGGCGGAGGCGGAAATCCGGCGCGAGGCTCCGGATTTGATTTTGCTCGACGTGATCATGCCCGGCAAGACGGGTTACGAACTATGCCGCGAACTCAAACAGGATCCCATAACGCGGCTCATTCCGATCGTGATGATCACGGGCCTGAGCGCTCAAGAAGACCGCGTGAAGGGCATTGAAGCTGGCGCCGACGATTTCTTGACCAAGCCCATCAGTTCCGAGGAATTGTTCGCGCGCGTGGGTTCGTTACTCAAATTGAAGGAATTCACCGACGAACTGGAAACCGCCGATTCAGTGCTGTGCACGCTGGGGCTGAGCGTGGAGGCGCGCGATCCTTACACTGAAGGCCACTGTGAACGGTTGGCGCGCTATGCCACGGATTTGGGGCGCTTTCTCTTGCTGGACGAAGAAAGCATTGTGGCTCTGCAGCGCGGCGGCTACCTGCATGACCTGGGGAAGATCAGGGTACCGGATAAAATTCTGAGTAAGGGAAGCGATCTGACGCCGGAGGAGTGGGAGATCATGAAGCAGCACCCCGTCACGGGCGAAAACATTTGCCGTCCGTTGAAGTCGTTGCGGCTGGTGCTTCCGATCATCCGGCATCATCACGAGCACTCGGATGGCAGCGGCTATCCGGATGGGCTGCGGGCGGGCGAGATCCCGCTGCTGCCGCGCATTCTGCAGGTGGTGGATATTTACGATGCCTTGCGCACGGAGCGTCCGTATAAGCCGGCGCTCGGCCACGAGCAGGCCGCGGTGACCATGCGCGCCGAGGCGCAAAGCGGACTTTGGGACGAGGAGTTGGTCGCGGAGTTCTTCGCCATGCTCGACAAGCGGCGGCAGGTGGCGTAGGCTTCCCGGTCACCCGATTTCTTCCACGGATAGACTTTGACCTACAGCTTCGTGATTCCCGCCTACAACGAAAGCAGCCGCATCCGGCCGACGCTCGATGCGCTGCTCCGTCATTTGCAGGAACAAAAGTGGGACGCGGAAATTCTGGTTGTCAACGACGGTTCTGCGGACGATACCGCGAAAATTGTGCGGGAATACGCCCAGCGGCATCCGGAGATTCGGCTGCTGGAGAACCCTGGAAACCACGGCAAAGGTTACAGCGTACGCAACGGGATGCTGCATGCGCGCGGCGATATTTGTCTGTTTACGGATGCCGATCTTTCTTCGCCGATTACGGAAGCGCAGAAATTGTTCGACGCGATTGCTCAGGGCGCTGACATCGCGATCGGCTCGCGCTGGCTGCGTGTGGAACTGCAGACCGAACGGCAGCCCTTGTACCGACAGCTATTTGGACGGATTTTCAATCTGGTGCTGCGAGTAATTCTGGGCTTACGTTTCGCGGACACGCAATGCGGCTTCAAAGCCTTTCGGCGAGACGCGGCACTACGCATTTTCCCTTTGCAGAAAATTGAGCGCTGGGCATTCGATCCGGAGATTCTGTTTCTGGCGCGGCGTGCGGGCCTGCAAGTGGAAGAGGTTCCGGTTCTTTGGGCGCACAGCGGAGGCACGCGGCTGCATCCTTTCCGGGACGGACTGCGGATGTTTGTGGAAGTTTTGCGGATCCGGCGGAATGCAATGACGGGGGAGTATGCAGCGGGCGCGGTGACCTCTCCGGAGAAGTTGTAGAAATTCTCCTCGATCAAAGTTTTTTGTAGAGACGCAGCTTGCCGCATCTCTCGCCGCCTGGGACAAAGCAGACGGGGCCAGCCCCGTCTCTACGAATCGGTTCGATTGGGAGCGGCCAGCCGCACGAATTCGGCGATCTGGGCGCCCATTTCCATAGTGGAGACGGTTCGCTCGCCGCGGCGCGCCAGATCGCGGGTGCGAAAGCCTCCATTCAACGTTGAGATGACGCCAGCCTCCACGCACTCCGCTTCCCGTCGCAGATGAAAGGTATGGCGCAGCATCAGGGCTACCGAGAGGATGGCGCCCAGCGGATTGGCCACGCCCTGACCCGCGATGTCGGGAGCCGATCCGTGAACGGGTTCGTAAAGGCCGACCGGGCCTCCGATGCTGGCCGATGCCAGCAGGCCGAGTGATCCCACGACTCCTCCAACCTGATCCGACAGGATGTCGCCGAACATGTTTTCGGTGAGAATGACGTCGAAGTCGGCGGGCCTGAGGACGAGCGACATAGCCGCCGAGTCTACGTACATGTGGGAGAGTTGGACATCGGGGAAATCGAGGGCGATGCGAGTGACGACTTCTCGCCACAGACGCGAGCACTCCAGCACATTTGCCTTGTCGATGGAGAGCAGGCGGTGGCGGCGGTTGCGAGCCAGTTGAAAGGCAACCCGGGCGACCCGCTCGATCTCCGGTTCACCGTAGCGCATGGTGTTGATCGCATGGCGCGCCCCGGGCTTGCCTTCGATGGAACGAGGCTGGCCGAAATACAATCCGCCGAGCAGTTCGCGCACGATGAGAATGTCGGTTCCCTTGACGATTGGCTCGCGCACAGGCGAGCAAGCAGCCAGCGCCGGATAAAAGACGACGGGACGGAGATTGGCGAATGTTCCGAGTTCCAGGCGGAGCCGCAACAGTCCTGCTTCGGGGCGAAGCTCGCGAGGATTGTGATCGAAGGCGGGACTGCCGACGGCTCCAAGCAATACGGCTTGCGATGCGAGGCAGGCTAGAACGGTCGAGTCGGGCAAGGGATTGCCGAACTTTTGGAGAGCTGCGCCGCCGATCTCTTTCTCATCAAGTTCGAGATCGTGGCCAAAGCCGGTGGCCACTTCTTCCAATACACATATGGCTTGAGAGATTACTTCAGGACCGATTCCGTCACCGGGCAGGGAAGTGACACGGAGTTGCATGCAATCCTCGAGTCGCTTGCGCAAGCATAAATGAGTATGGTCCTCCGCGATAGTCAGATTTCGTCAAGTTTCGTCAAGCGATTCCTGCAGCGGCTGCGAGCGGTCGCTTACACACCCCAGAGATAGTCCTCTTGCTCGGTGTGATGATCAGCGTGAGTGACCGGCGCACCGCCAAACCAGTTGGCAGGCGCAGGAACACCTGGCCGAGCCTGTGCCTGACCGGCGTTGGTCGATATTTGAGCCGGACGCGAGTCATTGGCATTGCTTCCTGCGCTAGCGGAGGAGGCCCGCGGGAAAGGCAAAGTAGCCGTCGCGGGTGGAAACTTCTTGCTTTGGCCGGTGACATCGTTGGGGCTAACCGCGCCGCGGCTGACGTCCTGAATCAGTTCGAGCAAATGGCTGTCCTGAACCTTCTTGATGCGGTCGGCCAAAACTACAAACCTGCGATAGATTTCATCGAGTTCGCGGCGTTCAAACTGGTGACCCAGTTGTTCGCAGCGGAGAGCGAGTGCGTGACGGCCGGAGTGCTTGCCCAGCACCAGCCGCGAATCGGGTACGCCGACCGATTGGGGCGTCATGATTTCGTAGGTCAGCGGATTCTTGAGCATGCCATCCTGGTGAATTCCTGCCTCATGCGCAAACGCGTTGCGTCCGATGATGGCTTTGTTAGGTTGCACGGGAACGCGGGTGATTTCCGCCAACATCTGGCTGGAAGCATACAGGTGCTCGCTGGCCACCGCGGTTTCGTAGCGATAGCGGTCGGGGCGCACGCGCATTGCCATGACAATTTCTTCGAGAGAGGCATTGCCGGCGCGTTCGCCAATGCCGTTGATGGTGCACTCCACCTGGCGCGCGCCCTGCTGCACTCCCGCCAGCGAGTTCGCGACCGCCAGACCAAGGTCGTTGTGGCAATGCGTTGAGATCGTTACTTTGTCAATGCCGGCAACTTTTTCACGCAACGTGCGAATGAGTTGTCCATACTCCTCGGGCATGCTGTAGCCGACTGTGTCGGGAATGTTAACGGTGGTGGCCCCGGATGCGATTACGGCTTCGACCACCTGGCAGAGAAATGGAACGTCGGTACGGGTGGCATCCTCGGGCGAGAATTCAACGTCGGCGCACAAAGACTTGGCGTGCCGGACGGCATTGCGCGCTTGCTCCAGGCACTGCTCCCGCGTGATGCGCAGCTTGTATTTCAGGTGAATGTCAGAGGTTGCCAGAAAAACGTGGATACGCGGGTGCGCGGCTCCCTGCAACGCCTGCCAGGCGCGGTCAACGTCACCGATACAGGCGCGCGCCAGGCCCGCGATGATAGGGCGCCGGACCGTCGCGGAGATGCGCTGCACGCCTTCGAAGTCGCCATCGGAGGCGATGGGAAATCCGGCCTCGATCACGTCCACGCCCAAGCGGTCGAGTTGCTGGGCCAGGTGCAGCTTTTCCTGCACATTCATGCTGCAGCCCGGCGACTGCTCGCCGTCACGAAGCGTGGTGTCGAAAATGGTGATGCGCGGCTTATCCATAAATGCCAGCCTCCCGGAGAATTACTTATTTACTTTATCGGTAGGTTAGAGCGAAAGAAAAGATTATTATTATTACAATAACATTAGATCAGATGATAGTATTAGGTGAGCTTATGAAGTGTCTGTGTTTGATAAAAGGTCTGAGGTTTCAGGTCTTAGGTCTCAGGAACCCCGCCAGCGGACACTTGAAGCCTGACACCTAAGACCTAAGACCTGACACCTGATCCCCATGGACCTTTCGCAACTGGAAGTCTTTCTCACGGTGGCTCGCGAGCGGCGATTTTCGCGGGCGGCCGAAAAGTTGTTTCGTACGCAGTCGGCGGTCAGCCAGACCATCCGCAAACTTGAGCTGGAGATCGGCGAGCTGCTGTTCGACCGTTCTTCGCGGGAGGGCGTGCTCACCGACGCGGGACGTGTCTTGCAGGAATACGCCGAGAAGTTGCTCAACCTGCGGCAGGACGCGCAGACGGCGCTGGTGGAGATGCGCGAATTACAGAAGGGGCAACTGGCGATCGCCGCCAATGAATTCACCGCGCTTTATTTGTTGCCGGTGCTGGGCGAGTTTCGCCGCCTGCATCCGACGATCAAGATCACGGTGCGGCGTTCGCTGGGCAGCCACATTCCCGACGATGTGCTCAAGCACAACGTGGAGCTTGGAGTACTTTCTTACGATCCCCAGGAGCCGCAGTTGCAGTCGACGGTGGTGTATCTGGACGAGTTGACTCTGGTTGTTCCTCCGGGCCATCCGCTCGCCGCGGCAGGCGAAGTCAGTGTCCGGCAGTTGGGAGCGGAGTCATTCGTGGCCCACATTGTGGCGTCGCCGTACCGCGATAAAGTGATCGAAGCCTTCCGCCGCCACAAAACTCCGTTGCATATGGACGTGGAACTACCTACGCTGCAAGCCATTATGCGTTTCGTGTGCATGGGAAATGGGGTGGCGCTGGTGCCCGAAATCAGCGTGGAAAACGAGATCAGCCGTGGAGAGCTAGTTCGCATTCCAGTGCGCGATCTGCGGTTTCAGCGCAAGCTGCGGCTGGTGTACCGCCAGGAATCAACCCTGTCGCACGCGGGAAGAGCGTTTTTGAAAGTAGCCGAGCAGGTGGCTAAAGACAGAGGCGGGCGGTATTGCTTTCAGCGCGAAAAATAGAACCTGTGCGGATGGCCTCACGGGTTCCATGGCCGCATCCGCGGCAGCCAGCGGGGGACGTTCCGGCAGTATTCCTCATACTCCGCGCCGAATACTTTTCGCAGATGCGGCTCCTCATACAACAACACAAACAGCGCCACGCCCAGCACCACCAGGCAAGCCACCACGATCGCAACCAGGTTTGCCCGTCCGAAAACTACCCACAGCCCCGCCCAGCCCACGAAGAACCCCAGGTACATGGGGTTCCGCACGTAGCGATAGAAGCCCACGACTACCAGATTCTTCGGCGGGGCAATCGGAGCCGGCGTTCCGTGTCCAATCCATCCGAAGTCCCACACGCAGCGCAGCGCTACCGCGAAACCAAGCACTGAGGGCACGGCCGCAATCCACCGCCAGGGTGCGCCAGATGTTGCTTCGACGCGAAAGCCCAGCCATGAAGGCAGGAGCCAGAACCACAGCCCAAAGAATGCCGCGCCCACGACCAGGGAAGCGATTGCCGTCGGCCAGCTTGTGCCACGATCATGGTTGGTCATAGACGCCTCCATCAGCTGAAAAGGGGAGCAGCTACTTCGAACCGTCTTTTCGCCGCGATGAATCCACAGCAGGAATCAGGGGGCGCCGTAGGGGCACGATCGCGCCCTTGGAGGGATCGGCGGCGGCCGTGGCCCGCGCCAGAACTTCCTTCTGGATGTACTGCACGAAATCCTGAATCTGGCGCTGCATTTCTTCCATGCGTTCGCGCATTTGAAGAATGATGGCGATGCCGCTGATGTTGACGCCCAAATCGCGCGCCAGCGACAGGATGAACTCGAGCCGCTGCAAATCTTCATCGGTATAGAGCCGGGTGTTGCCTTCGGTGCGGCTGGGTTTGAGCAGCCCTTCGCGCTCATAGAGACGCAAAGTCTGCGGATGAATCTCATACATCTCGGCCACCGCCGAGATCATGTACGCGCCTTTGGATTTACGTTTGGTCATCGAGTTATTGCCGCTCCCATCATCGCACCGCGGAGCCGCAAAAGAAAAGAGACGGGGCAGGCCCCGTCTCTACGGTAAAGCTTGAACTGGCTGAAATGCTACGCTGCCAACTCCGGTTTCGGCGTGGCCGCTGTCCAGCCAGCCGGCTTCAGGGCATGGTTGATCAAGTAGGCGACTACGCCGGCGACGATCACGATCAAGCCGAACAGGAGCGAGCTCATGCCGAGCACGACTTCGTGTTCGCTGCGGATGATGGCAAATCCCAGCAGCAAAACCGGAGGAATGCCAACCGCAATCGCTCCAAACATGCCACCGGGCACACGGAACGGGCGCTTCAATTCCGGTTCGCGAACGCGGAGGCAGATCAGGGCCAGAAATTCGAGCGCCAGGCTGGCGCCGTAAATCATGATGTCGAGTGTGACCAGACGTTCGAAGCCGAGATTCAGCGCCAGGCCCCAGCCGACCGCCAGCGCCAGAATCGAGACCCATGGCGCTCGCGATTTCGGATGCAGCTTGCCAAAGACTTTCGGCAACATGCCATCCTGCGCCATCGCTAGCGGCAGCCGCGAGTAACTCATGACCAGCGCATTGAACATGCCGAAGCCGCTCATCATGCCGCCCGCCACGAGTGCGATCCGAAGCAGTGGTCCGCCCATCAACTGGGCGACATCGGCCCATGCGCCGGTCTCCCAGGCGCTGGCGGGAAGGCCGGTGATCCACATGGCGGCAAAGGGGAGAACATAGGTAACGCAGACAATGACCACGGCGGCCAGCATGGCGCGGGGATAGGTCCGCTGCGGACGCTCAACTTCGGTGGCGATGGTGGAAGCGTTGTCCCATCCCATGTAGTTCCACATGCAGATGAGCAGGCCGCCGAGAATGTCGACGTTCGACGTGGTCGGCTTGGTCACGGCACTGGCCAGCGCGTGAATCTTGAATGGCGCCAGCACAAAGATGGCGGCGAAGGGCGCCGACAGAGCAAAGAACAGCCACAGCGAAGTGGTCGAGACGACCTTTACGCCCAGGATATTAAGAATCGCGCACACGATCACCACGCCCAGGGCCACAGCCACTCCGCGATGATTTTCCTGGAACCAGGGGAACATGCGGGTGAGGTAGGCGACAAACAGCGTGGGATAAATCGCCATGTCGAAAATAGACGCTACCAGCGACAGCCATGCTTCCTGAAATCCCCAGAAGCTTCCCATGGCGCGCCGGACCCAAGCGTAGTAACCGCCTTCAAAAGGCAGCGCGCTGGAGAGTTCGCCGATCATGAACGCGGTCGGGAGGCTCCAGAGAAGCGGGGTGAGCAGCAGGATGAGAATCGCTTTGCCGTAGCCGGCGCCGTGCACGATGTCCTCGGTGCCGTAAGTTCCGCCCGAAACCATAAAGAAGGTCGCGGCGACCAGGGGCCAGAGGGTGAGGCGGATAGACTTTTTCCGGGGAACGACAGCGGGGACAAAACTAGGCTGCGAAAGGCTGGTGCGTGCGGTAGTTGCCAATTTCTATGGCTTCCTCCTCAAGCGACTCACTCTCACCACCGCGTCTCCCTTGACTTTCGTCACGCGGCTCCCAGGGTGAACTGCGATTTCCGGGCATTGTCGGCGAAGTTAGTTCGCACCTCTGAGATTACGGCAAATCTCCAGAGATGCAAGAATATTTTTAAGAAAATAGCGAAAATTTTTGCCCGAGGGGGCAGGCACGGAGGTAATGGGGTAGATCGAGATCCACCGCAGAGGCTGGAAAACGCAGCAAGATTTGATGTATAACCCTTCGGGGTCTTTTCAACTCGAAAATCTTCCAGGAGCCACCACCTATGAGGACTATCGCGCTCGCTGTTCTGTATGTTGGCGCAGGTTTGCTGCTTGCCCAATCGGGGATGCATCAGAATGCGTTCACCCCGGCACAGATCCAATACGGGCCGCCGCCACCGTTTGTTGCTCCCGGCGCGCAGTTAGCTGTGCTGGAGGGCGATCCAACCGCTAGTACCGGCGACTTCACCATCCGGCTCAAGATGCCCGACGGCTACAAGATTGCGCCGCACTGGCATCCCAAGCGCGAAAATGTGACGGTCGTCTCAGGCAATTTCAAGGTCGGGATGGGCGACAAGTGGGATGAGGCCAAGATGATGACCTTCCCGGCCAGCAGCTTCGCGTATCTTGATCCCGACATGCACCACTATGCCATGGCATCCGGGGAGACCGTGGTGCAGGTCCATGGGATGTCGCCGCTGCAATTCAATTATGTGAATCCGGCGGACGATCCTAGCAAGAAGTAAGCGGAAGACTGCGACCCCGGGGCGGGAACGGCTAAACCTTCGCCCACAACTCCGCCCGCGGGTCTTCGGGGTTGAGCTTGGCTAACTCGCGGAGCAGTTCTTTCGTCTTCTCGTCGCGGGGCATAGGAACGGTTATCTTCACCTCGACGATTTCGTCTCCGCGGACGCCGTCTTTGGTTGCTGAGGGCACGCCTTTCTCGCGCAGCCTCAGTTTCTGGCCGGATTGCGTCCCGGGAGGAATCTTCAGCATGCTTCGGCCGTCGATGGTGGGTACTTCAATCTTCGCCCCCAGCGCCGCTTCGACCGCCGTTACTGGCACGGTGATGTAGATATCGTCGCCCTCGCGGTGGAAGAGCGGGTGCTCGCCGATGCGGATGATGACGTAGAGGTCGCCGACTCCGCCGCCGCGCAGCCCGGCATTGCCTTTGCCAGCGATGCGAATGCGCTGCCCATCGCGGGTTCCGGCTTTAATCCGGATCTCAAGCGGATCGGTGCGCTCGATGCTGCCTTCCCCATGGCAAACGGGGCAGGTCGAAATATTCTTGCCCGTCCCATGGCACCGGGGGCAGGTAACGTTGAACTTCATCCGCCCACCGGTTTGCTCGATCGTCCCCTTGCCATGACATTGCGGACACTGGCCCGGAGCTTCGATGTATCCATTGCCGTGGCAGTTTCCGCAAACATCGCGCCGGGCGATATTCAGCTTCATTACACCGCCGCGGATCGCCGTCCAGAATGGCACGTTGACCTGGTACTCAAGGTCGCTGCCCGGTTCCGGGCCCTCGTCGGCGGCCTCGCCACGCCCGCCGCCGCTGAACATGCTGCCGAAAATGTCGCGGAACCCGCCGCTGGCCCCGCTTGAACTCTTGCGGCCGCCGGGGCGTGCGCCTTCGAACAGGTCAGAAAAGTCAAAGCCGCCAAAATCGACGTTGCTTGGTCCTCCGGGATGGCCGCCTCCAGGAAATCCTCCGCCAAAGTCGGCGGGCCCGGCCCCGGGCTGCCCGCCGCCACGCGCGTAGGCTTCCGCCGTAGCCGGATCGATATTGTCGGAGTAGAAACCGACCTGGTCGTAAATCTTCCGCTTCTTGGGGTCGCTGAGGACGTCGTTGGCCTCGGAAAGAGTCTTGAACTTTTCTTCCGCGGTCTTGTCGCCAGGATTAACGTCGGGATGATACTTTCGCGCAAGCTTGCGAAATGCCTTGCGGATGTCGTCGGTGGAGGCCGACTTCTTTACGCCGAGAACGCCGTAGTAGTCTTTCTGTGCAGTAGTGGCCATGGTCAGGTGTGAGTTTGCACCAACGGCGCAACTTTCAATTGTGTCATCCTGAGCGGAACTTTGCCATTGGCGAAGCCAATGACAAAGTGGAGTCGAAGGACCCCGCGTCTGTCAACACCACCGGCAGCCAGGCAAGGCGTTCTCACCGTGCCGCAATCGACTGCCCAGCAAACGCCATCTGTGCGCCCCACTTCTCGGCCAAATCTTGCCAGCGGGGATTCACGGCCTCGATCAGAACTATCTTCTTTGCCCGCCGCCAGCCCTTGAGCTGCTTTTCCCGATCAATCGCCTTGAGAACCTCGTCGAAGCTTTCCCAGTAGACCAGCCGGTTGCAATGATATTTGCTGGAAAAACCCTCAATCTCGCCACTTTTGTGTTGGAGCACTCGCACGTACAAGTTGTTGGTCATCCCGATGTAGAGACTGCCCGTGCGGCTGGCGACGATGTAGACCGAGTACTTCTTGGGATCCATCACTGTTTCGCTCCCTCCCCATGTCGTTGACGAGTTCGACAGCATCGTGAGAATGCCTCGCAGCGTTCATCGCAGCGCGAGCTTCTGCGGGGTCCTTCGACTCCGCGAGACCTTCACTTCGTGAAGCTCTCGCTCCGCTCAGGATGACACGGCTGGCCGGGTGCGCAAACTTAATTCACCACTTCCTTCGCTTCCTCATCTACCGCTACGGTGAAAGCCTCAAATGGGGCTGTGTCCATCGACACGGGAATCCGCTGCACTCCCGTCGCAGTTGGCGCGTAGCAGTACCAGCGTCCCTCTTCCGGGACGAAATTCACAAAAAACGTTTGTCCATTGACTTCGAATCTCAATTCGCTTTCCTCTTTCCTGCACGCGCGATCTCATATTTCTTATAAGTATGATGCAAATTGGGGGCGCCTTCGCGCCCCCAATGATGTACCTCGTCAAAAGGCAGCGAGCTTACTTCTTGTCTTCAACATCCACGTATTCGGCGTCGATCACGCCTTCGTCTTTCTTCTGGCCTGCGCCGTTTCCGCCGGACGCCGCGCCTGGCGTCGGTCCCGCCCCGCCAGCACCCGGAGTCGCCTGCGTAGCCTTGTACATCTGCTCCGCCAGCTTGTGCGACGCCGTGGTCAGTTTTTCTCGCGCCGAATCCATCGCCGCCTTGTCGCCGCCTTCGATGGCCTTCTTCGCGTCCGCCAAAGCATTCTCGACATCCCCGCGCTCCGAGCCCGAGATCTTGTCGCCATGCTCCTTCAGCATCTTTTCGATGTTGTAAACCATCGAGTCGAGCTGATTCTTGGCTTCGATCTCGTCGCGCCGGGCCTTGTCTTCGGCCGAGTGTGCGTCCGCTTCCTTGGCCATGCGCTCGACTTCTTCCTTCGACAGTCCCGAGGACGAAGTAATCGTGATCTTCTGGTCCTTGCCCGTGGCCATATCTTTCGCGGTCACGTTCAGGATGCCGTTAGCGTCAATGTCAAACGTCACTTCAATCTGCGGAACGCCGCGAGGCGCCGGCGGCAATCCGGTCAAATGGAACTTGCCCAAAGTCCGGTTCTGCGCCGCCATGGGCCGCTCGCCCTGCAGCACGTGCACTTCCACGGAAGTCTGACTGTCGGCCGCGGTCGAAAACGTCTCCGTCTTCTTAGTCGGAATCGTCGTGTTCCGGGGAATCATCGGCGTAGCCACGCCGCCCAAAGTCTCGATCGACAAAGTCAGCGGAGTGACGTCCAGCAGGAGCAGGTCTTTCACTTCGCCCTTAAGCACGCCGCCTTGAATCGCTGCACCGACTGCCACGACCTCATCCGGGTTCACGCCCTTGTTGCCTTCGCGCCCAAACAGTTCTTTCACGATCTGCTGAATGCGCGGCATTCGCGTCTGGCCGCCAACCAACACCACTTCGTTAATCTTGCTGGCGTCGACGCCCGCATCTTTCATGCACTGCCGGCATGGACCCACCGACTTCTGAACGATATCCTCGACCAACGATTCAAGCTTCGCGCGCGTCAGCTTCTTGACCAGGTGCTTCGGTCCGCTGGCATCGGCCGTAATG
>Ga0326728_10005167_pt1 | contig 37299 bp, 29 predicted proteins | sample MB3enrmetagenome_FD_207602 | JGI IMG/M metagenome (GOLD analysis project Ga0326728, IMG submission 207602) | Lab enriched peat soil microbial communities from McLean, Ithaca, NY, United States - MB31MN | ecosystem: Environmental > Terrestrial > Soil > Wetlands > Peat | place: USA: New York...
GCCGAACCACCTGCACGCGATTTTCCTGTACTCGGTGGATTCGGGCCAGTCGACCCAGGTGACCAGCGAGATGGGCGATTCGCGCAATCCGGCGTTTGATCGCGACGGGAAGTATCTCTACTTCCTCGCGAGCACGAACGCGGGAGCGACCTCCAATAGGCTCGATATGACGAGCGATCTCTATCGAGTGACTTCGAACATCTATGCGATAACGCTGGCTGCGGATGCAGCCTCGCCGATCGCGCCGGAACTGGAAGACGAAAAGGCGCCGGCGGAGGACAAGGCCGGCGAGAAGAATGATGGCGGTGAGAAGGGCGCTGAAACGAAGGAAGCCAGCGCTGACGAAAAGGCGCATACCAAGCCCGCGCCGAAGCCGGTGAAGGTGGACCTGGCGGGAATTGAAAAACGAATTGTGGCGATGCCGCTGCCGGCCAGTGTGTACACCGGATTGGCGGCGGGACTGAAGGGAAGCATCTACTTCACTGAAGAGGCGCAGTCGGGGCGGTTTGCAGATCGTGGTGCAACGCTGAGCCGGTGGACGCCGGAAGACCGCAAAACCGAGAAGCTGGCTGAGCACGTGGAGGCCTTCGAACTTTCGGCGAATGGCGAGAAGATGCTGCTGGCGCTGGGGCATCCGAGGCCGGAGGGCAGCGCGATGGCTCCGGACGGTGGCGGCAAGCCGACGTGGATGATTGTGCCGGCGAATGCGCCGGTGAAGCCCGGCGAGGGCGCGCTGTCGTTTGCAGATGTGAAGATGCGCGTCGAACCGCACGCCGAGTGGGCGCAGATGTATCACGAGGTGTGGCGGATCGAGCGCGCGTTTTTCTACGATCCTAATTTTCACGGAACGAATACCGATGCGGACGAGGAGAAGTATGAACCCTACGTGGAGTCGATCGCGTCGCGCGCGGACTTGAACTACATCTTCCAGGAGATGCTGAGCGCCTTTTCTGTTGGGCACCTGCGAGGGAACGGCGGGCAGATTCCCGACGCCAAGAAAGTGCCGGGCGGGCTGCTGGGCGCGGATTACGAGATCAAAGGTGATCGCTACTGCATTGCGAAGATCTACACCGGCGGCGAGTTCAATCCGCGCGAGAAGGCTCCGCTGGCTCAGCCGGGGCTGAATGTGAAGGCAGGCGACTGCATCCTCGATATCGACGGGCAGGAGTTGACGGCGGAGATGGACATTCAACAGCCGCTTGAAGGTACAGCGGGCAAGGTGGTCAGCCTGCGGATTGCGGATGCGGACGGAAAGAACCCGCGCAATATTTCTGTGACGCCAATTGCAATCGAAGCGGCGTTGCGGAACGTCGACTGGATCGAGAGCAATCAGAAAAAGGTGGATCAGCTCTCTGGAGGCAAGCTGGCATACGTGTATCTGCCGGACACGGGCGAGGGAGGATTCACGAATTTCAACCGCTACTACTTCGCGCAGACCGACAAGCAGGGAGCGGTGATTGACGAGCGCTTCAATGCGGGCGGCCAGGTGGCCGATTACTTCATTGAAGTGCTGGGGCGGCACATCGAGTCGTACTGGGCTCCGCGCTATGGAAAGGTCGAGCACACACCGAACGCGGGAATCTACGGGCCGAAGGTGATGATTGCGAATGAATTCTCAGGCTCGGGGGGCGATGCGCTGCCATGGCTTTTCAAGCAGGCGAAGCTCGGTCCGCTGGTGGGCAAGCGCACGTGGGGCGGGCTGGTGGGTATCGGGCCGATCCCTGTGTTGATGGATGGCGGCCACGTGACGTCGCCGAGCGTGGCGTTCTTCTCGCCGAAGGGTGAGTGGGATGTGGAGAATCACGGCGTGGATCCTGATTACGTCGTGGAGCAGGATCCGAAGGCGGTGAGCGAGGGGCACGATCCGCAGTTGGAGAAGGCGGTGTCGCTGGCGATGGAGGAGTTGGCGAAGGAGCCGAAGACGGAAGTACCACGGCCGGCTTATCCGAATTATCACAAAGCAGGGAACAGGGAGTAGGGAGCAAAACGCATGTGCAACCGATTGGTTGCGGGTTGACCCCCCACCCATACTCTGTAAAGGAGTTCTCTCTTTTCAGTGACATACAGCAGCATGCGGCTGCAAAGTCCTCTGCTGATTGAAGTTAGCTGCAGAGTCGTCTACAGAAAGGACTTACGGGCCAATGACGGTCGATGAGGCAGGCAGGCCTGGAACCGGTTGCATATATCCGAGAGCGTCCCTCAATGGCCGAAACCGCAGATTTGATTTCATGGTTGTTAATGATAGCGACTTCAGTGAAATCACCTGCAGCGAAGCTGGATTTAGATGTGCTTTGTAATCAGCAGCTTGGGAAATGAAATGCGCCTGGAGGCTTGACGGGGCCTGCCTGCCGCGAGCGGCGAATTGCCCGAGGATCGCAGTTAGAGATCATTGTGATGCAGAGAATTCCGTTTGAAGAAGTTGAGAGCCGGCTTGCGACGGTGTTGCGCGGGCTGGGAATCAGCGAGGAGCGCGCGCAGTTATGTGCGCGGTTGTTTGCTGAGGCTACGTGCGACGGCGTGTATTCGCACGGGGTGAACCGGTTTGCGCGGTTTGTCGCGATGGTGCGGAACGGGAGCGTCAATCCTGCCGCGGTGCCGCGCGTGGTGGCGCGGTTAGGCGCGATGGAGCGGTGGGATGGTCAGCGCGGGCCGGGCAATCTGAATGCGCATGCGGCGATGGAGCGCGTGATTGAGCTGAGCCGCGAGCATGGCATCGGCTGTGTGGCGCTGGCGAATACGAATCACTGGATGCGTGGCGGGACCTACGGTTGGCAGGCGGCGGATGCCGGCGTTATCGGGATCTGCTGGACGAACACGATGCCGAATGTGCCGCCATGGGGCGCGGTTGAGCCGGCGATCGGGAACAATCCGCTGGTGATCGCGGTGCCGCGCGCGAAGGGCCACGTCGTGCTGGACATGGCGATGTCGCAGTTTTCTTACGGAGCATTGGAGGTTTATCGCCGGCGCGGAGAGCTGCTCCCGATGGATGGAGGGTTTGATTCGGAAGGGAAACTCACGCGCGATCCCGGTGCGATTGAGAAGTCGCAACGGTTGCTGCCTGTGGGGTACTGGAAGGGATCAGGTCTAGCGGTTGTGCTTGATCTGGTTGCGGCCATGACGTCGCTGGGGAATGCGACGTGCCACATCGCCAGGGACCCGTTGCGCGAGACGGCGTTGTCGCAGGTGTTTGTGGCGATGCATCCAGCGGCGCTCGGCGATGCGGCGCGGATGGAACAGATTGCGGATGAGGTGATCGGCTCGCTGCATCGCGCGCGGTCTGCGGAGGCTGAGAGGCTGGTGCGGTATCCCGGTGAAAACACGCTGCATTTACGTGGCGAGAATCGCCGGGTCGGCCTGCCCGTGGACGAGGCTGTTTGGGCCGAGATTTGTGCGATGTAAAGCCACGGCCGGCCTGCGAAGACGCTGGAACTGCAGTTCCTGATTCCGAACCGAGCTCGTTACATGTCGTTCTTAACCACGACGCCGCCCTTCATCACGAATCGAACCCGCTCCAGTTCTGTGATGTCCTTCAACGGATCTCCGGAGACCGCGACAACATCGGCGTACTTCCCGGGCTCGACGGTGCCGATGCGGTCAGACCAGCCGAGCAGTTCCGATGCGGTCACTGTAGCGGTACGGATGGCCTGCATCGGCGTCATTCCGTAGTTGACGTAGTATTCGAATTCCTTGGCCTCGTTCAGGTCTTTCCAATCGAATCCACCGGCATCGGTGCCCAGGACGATTTTGACACCTTTGGTAAGAGCAAGCTGGAATGCGGCCTTCTCCGTGTCGACCATCTTCGGCCAGTTTCCCTGGCGGCCGTTGGCTACGTACGCGCCGACAGCGATCGTCGGGACCCAGTAAATACCTCGCTGCGCCATTTCCTCCATCAGCGGCGCGGTCAGGCCATCGCCGTGCTCGATGCTGTCCACTCCGGCGCGCAGGGCGGCCGCGATGCCATCGCTGCCGATAGCGTGCGCCGCGACCTTCCTGCCCAGACGGTGTGTCTCGGCCACAATGGCGTGCGCTTCTTCGTCGGTGAAGTTCACGTGGCTGTGCAGCACGCCGTCAGGACCGTAGAAGTAGCCGTGGTCAGAGTAGTACTTGATCAGGTCGGCGCCGTTCATCACTTGCTCGCGCACAGCTTTGCGGCACTCGTCGACACCGTCGACATACTGGACACCCTTGGGAACTTCGAGTTCCCACGAATAACCGAGGAGCGGATACATTCCGGTGGGCGTCATCGCGCGCGTGGCCACTTGCATGCGAGGGCCGGTGATTTCGCCGTTGGCAATAGCGTGTTTCACATCAACGTCTGCGTACATGGCGCCTTCGGTCTCGACATCACGAAGCGTTGTGAAGCCGTGAGAAAGCGCGATCTGCGCGTTGCGTGCTGCGAGGATGGCCCGGTAGGGAATCGACCATTTCAGCAACTGCTTGTCGTAGTCTTCCGCAGTGATGTCTCCGTTGAGAAGCACGTGTGTGTGCGCATCGACAAAACCCGGCAGCACGGTTGCGCCGGAAAGATCGATGGTTTTCACTCCGGCAGGGGCAGAGCCGCCGGGAGTGATGCTGACGATCTTCTCGCCCTCAACGAGGATAAGCGCATTCTTGATCGGCTCATCGCTCTTCCCGTCGATCAACCGGCCGGCACGGATCGCAATCCGAGTTGGGGCCGGCGGATTGCTCTGCTGCGCGAGAACCAGGCTGCCGAAAAGGAGAAGCGCGGAGACTGCAGCCGACAAACGAGCGCCTCGAACCATGATTACCTCCCGGGAATGCGCCAAGTTTACCTGACGGGCACGGGGTCGCTACACGGATTCTCAGGTTGGAGTTTGGCTACCAGGTCAGAAGCCCATGATGTTGTAGCCGCAGTCGACGTACAGGGTCTCGCCGGTCACAGCGCTGGAGAGGTCGCTCGCCAGAAACAGGGCGACGCCTCCGACTTCGGCCTGGTCAACGTTGCGCTTGAGCGGGGCGCGGTCGGCGGCCATTCTCAGCATCTCGCTCAGGTCACCGATGCCGCGAGCTGCCAGCGTTTTGATGGGGCCGGCGGAGATGGCATTGACGCGGATGTTTTTGGCGCCGAGGTTGGCTGCGAGATAGCGGGTTGCGGATTCAAGTCCGGCCTTGGCGACGGCCATGACGTTGTAGTTGGGGACGACCTTTTCGGCGGCGTAGTAGGTGAGGGTCATGATGCTGCCGCCATCTGTCATCAGCGGGGCGGCGCCGCGGCTGACAGCGATCAGCGAGTAGACGCTGACATCCATCGCAATGCGGAAGCCGTCGCGGCTGGTGTTGATGAATTCGCCCTTGAGGTCGATGGCGGGGGCAAAGGCTACGGCGTGGACGAGGATGTCGAGCTTGCCGTACTTGTCCTTGAGCGCGGCGAAGAGGGTGTCGATCTCGCTGTCGATGGAGACGTCGCACTGGAAGCCGCTGGCGCCGGGGAGTTCGTTGATGAGGTCTTCAGCTTCGGCGCGCATGCGTTCGTTCTGGTAGCAGATGGCCAGGGTGGCTCCGGCTGCGTGGAGTTTCTGGGCGATGCCCCAGGCGATGGACCGCTTGTTGGCCAGCCCAAAGACTACCGCAGTTTTGCCCGCCAGATTGATCATGCTTGTGTTGCTCCTCCATACGATTGCGTCAGGGGCTAGAGCCCCTTCGTTCTTTTGGCGTTTTTCGGCACGACTGAAGTCGTGCCCCGACACTTCGTGTTGATCCTGTTGCTGTTGAAGTTGGATCTAAGGTTCAACGTTGCAGGCGCGCGGGAAGGCCAGATTCAGGATATCAAGCCGATATGGGCGGGTTGGACATCCTGTGAGACTCAGCCGCCAAGGTCGACGAGCTGCACGTTGCCGGTAGGGCGTCCCAGGAACCGGGAACCAAGGCGTTCGAACTTGTCTACGGAGTCGGTGGCGAAGCAGTGCACCTCGGTTTGCCAGTCGTCATCGTTGTGTCCGCGGGACTTGGCGCGGCCATTGATGAGGCGGGCGGCGGTCGCGGCGGTGGACTCGGCAGAGTCGATCACCCGCATGCCTTCGGGGACTGCGCGCTCGATGAGCGGACGCAAGAGCGGGTAGTGAGTGCAGCCGAGGACGAGGGTGTCGGCTTTCAGCCCCTCTGCGGCGGCATCGGTGGTGAGTTCGTTGAGATAGATGCGGATGACTTCGTTGGTGACCTGGTGGTGCGTCCAGCCTTCTTCGACGAGGGGAACGAGGAGCGGACAGGCTTTTTCATAGGCGCGCAGGTTCTGCGCGGCGCAGGCGGCCCTGTACGCGTGGCTTTGTACGGTGGCGTCGGTGGCGATGACGAGGACGTCGCCGGATTTCGAGGCGGCGCTTGCGGCGGCGGCTCCAGGCTCGATAACGCCAAGGACAGGGACGGGCACGGCGTCCTGGATCGCATCGAGGGCGAGGGCGCTGGCGGTGTTGCAGGCGATGACGAGGAATTCGGCGCCTTGTTCGCGGACGAGGAACTGCGCGCTTTCGACGGCGTAGCGAGCGATGGTGCGGCGCGACTTGGAGCCATAGGGAAGGCGGGCGGTGTCGCCGATGAAGGCGAAGCGGGCGCGGGGGAGCCGCGGGATGAGTGCGGCGAGGACGGTGAGTCCACCAAAGCCGGAGTCGAATACGCCGATGGTGGGCGCGGTGGAGGGAGTTTCAGTCACTGCCTGTTTCCTTCGGTTGGTGTTGCTTCTGCGGTGAGGTAGGTACGTGTCAGGTCGGCGTGGCCGGCGAGGCTTGGCCGCTGCTGGCCATCGACAAGAAAGCGCACCTCGGTGACGCCGGGCAGGTTGGCGCGGAGCGTGGCGCAGATCGACAACACAGTAAGGGACTCAGTTTCGAGCCCGGACGGATGACTGGCGGCGAAGGCACCGGTGAGGTTGACCACCGCCAGTTGATCGCCCGAATTCCCGGAGCTTTTCGTGCCGGGCGCGGGCATCAGGAAGACCTGGGCAACGGAGGCGGCGCCTCCGGGGACGGGGTGGGTTGAATCCGGGGCGGCGTAGAGGTCGAGCAGTTTGCCCAAGACGGCGCGGGCGCGGGCGCCGGGGTCGGCGGGCAGCGGCAACGAGTGGACCTGCGGAACCAGTGAGTTGTCCATATCGTTGGCGGCAACCAGGGTGGCCTGCTCCGCCGGGGCAACCACCGGTGCTGCGGTGGGAGCGCTGGATTCGCCGGCCAGCAGGTGCTTGTGGGCGCGCTCGCGCAGTTCCCAGAGCTTGAATCCCATGCCCAGTGATGCGATCAGCAGAACCGCCAGGAGAATCTTCTGGTAGCGCGGAATCATGGCTGGCGTGCCTCCGTGCGATTCGGATCGGAACGCCATTCAAGCATGGCGGCGGCAAGCGAGGCGGCGACACGGGCCTGGTAGTCGGGTGTGTCGGGCTCGGCGGTGATCTTGTTGTCGGAGTCGCGCTGCGGAGCGATTTCGACGGCCAGAGCGGGGCAGGTCATGCTTTCGATGCCGGGCAGCGGGATTCTGCCAAGGGTGACGCTGAGGCCGGCGTGGGCGAGAGCCGAGTTGACCGCGCCGGCAAGCCCGAGGCTGCGCGTGATCCATGCGGCCTGGGCGGTCTTCCACGCCATGAAACGCGTGGGCTCGGCCGGCTGCAGCGACGAGGCGAAGAGGTGAATCCCGGTACCGCTTTCGCTTGCGTGCAGGCTGAGGCAAACGGCTGCGTTGGCGTGGTTGGCAATCGCGGCGCGCTGGTAGATGTCGACCGAGGTGTCGGCTTCGCGTGTGGTGATGACCTGGATGCCGCGGGCGGCGAGCAGTGAGCGCAGACGGACACTGAGCGCGAGGTTGACGGTCTTCTCAAACTGGCCGCTGTCGAGGTGGGCGCCGGCATCATCGCCGCCATGGGCTGCGTCGAGGACAATGACAAAGCGGGCAGCCGGTGGGGGTGGGGTTTGGGCGAAACAGGGCGGGGAAAGAGCGATGGCCGCGAGGAGGTTAACCGCGGTTTTTACACCCCACCCCGGTCTCCGCCACCCCACGAACCAGGAGCTGTTCGTGGGGGGCCCGGAGATCGAGTCCTGGGTCACCCAGCTCGGGAGCGTGTTACTCCAATGCATAGATCGTGAGGCCGCTCAGGAGCTTCGGGTAGAAATCAGTGGACTTTTGGGGCATGACCGAGCCTGCGAAAGCGACCTCCCGCAGTTGATCCATGCTGACGGGGTTGGTGAGGAATGTCACGTCGGCTTCGCCGCGCTGCACCTGGTCGACCGCTTCCGTCGCGTCGCGCACGTAGCGGATGTTGGTCTGCTCGCGCACCTTTTCGGCATCGAGACCGAGGAGTTTGTCGAGGATGATGGTGTGCAGGTGGCTCAGGTCGAGTTGGCGCTGGTTTTCGGGCAAGCCGGCGAGCACGGCTGCGGCAGGCTGCGGCTTGGAGCGCAGGAGCAGCGCGCCGGACCGCGTGACCGCGACGAATGCCGTGCCGATTTGCTTGCGCAGTGTGTCGATGTAGTCCGCCGCCCCCGTCTCGGGCAGGTTTTCAAGGGTGAAGAACTGCGCGGCGGCTTTGGCGAACGCGGCGGGATCGAAGTTGGCGAGGCTATGCACGACCCGGTGCGTGGGCAGGATGACAAGCCCATCCGAATCCATGTTAACGAAGGTCATCATGACCGCGGCTTCGGGGTATGCGGGTTGCGGCAACTCTGTCGCGCTGTGTTCCGTTTTCACTGGCGCCGCCGGAGCGTGCTCCTTCGAGTAGTTCAGCGCGGTTTCGTAGCGGTGATGGCCGTCGGCGATGATCAGCTTCTTGTCGGCCATGGTGGAGGTGAGCAGGCGGATGACGGCCGGATCGCTGACGCGCCAAACGCGGTGCAAAACGCCGTATTCATCGGTCACCTCGGCATCGGCGGGGCCTGAGCCCTCGTAAAGAATCCTCTCCACACTGCCGGCCGGGTCCGAGTAGAGCATAAAGATCTGCCCGAAGTGGGCGCGCGTGGCCTTAAGCAGATTCAGGCGGTCGCTTTTGGGCTTGGAGAGTGTCTGCTCGTGGCGGAATACGACCTGGTCGGCATACTCGTGGAGCTTGCCCAGCGCGATGAAGCCGCGGCGCTCTTTCACCTCATCGGAACCGGGAACCCGAAACCGCTGCGAATACGCGAAGATGCAGGGGTCCTTTTCCTTGACGAGGACCGATTGCTCCCGCCACGCCTTGAAGTCGCGGGCCGCGCGGGTGTAGACATTTTCACCGCGCTCAGCATCAAACAGTTCGGGCAGACCCAGAATAATGCGGACCAGATTGTAGGGGCTGCGCTGGTAGTAAGCCTCTTGCATGGCCGGTGAAATCTTGTCGTAGGGCTGGGTGACCACGTCTTCGAGTCGAACAGCCGACGGATTGAAGCGCCAAGCGCGGAACGGATAAATAGTCGCCATGCGGAAGGTCTTGCTCCCAATAGAAAAGGCAGGATTTGCGCACCAGTTGTCGATCTGCGAAGTGCCGCCAGAATTGCCGCTTAGAGTCGATTGTATCCCAGCGCCGATGACGAATTTCGATTAGTCAACGTCAAACAAAACGAGGTCGTCACTGGAGGAACGCAAGGCGTTCGCCAAGCGTGCTAATATCGCCTTCATTCCCTGGTGCGAGCAGATGAATCCACTCCCCCATCGGTCCGAGGCGCAATGCGGACCAGTCCGCATGCTTTGGCTGCCGGCGATCTGTGCGCTGGCGCTGGTGGCCCTTTGTGCCGCTCCCGTCAAAGCTCAGGATAATCCACTGGACAAGGTGCATGTGCCGCCGCCAGCCACAGCCGTTCCGGCTGCGGGGGCGCCTGCAGGGGTCGATGCTCCGGTTGCTACCGGAGCCGCTGCGGCAAAGGCGGGCTCGCTTATCCGGATGAACGTGGACATGGTGCTCGTCCCGATTACGGTCACCGACCCGATGAACCGGCTGGTCACCGGGCTTGAGAAGGAAGACTTCCAGGTCTACGAGAACAACGGCGAGCAGATGATCAAGAGCTTCTCTGCGGAAGACGCTCCTGTATCCATCGGCATCATCTTCGATCTTTCCGGGTCGATGACTTCGAAGCTGATCCGGGCGCGCGACGCGATTCTGCAGTTCATCAAGACGGCCAATCCCGAGGACGAATTTTTTGTGATCGGATTCAACGACCGGCCGGAGTTGATCGAGGACTTCACGAATTCCGTGGAAGACATCGAAGCGCGGCTGGCAATGGTGCGCGCCGGGCATCGCACAGCGCTGCTCGACGCTATCTATTATGGTGTAACCAAGATGAAGCAGGCCAAGCACGAGCGCAAGGCGCTGCTGGTGGTCTCCGACGGCGGGGATAACCGGTCGAGGTATACGGAGGGCGAGGTTCGCTCCCAGGTTCGCGAGTCGGATGTCGAGATCTACTCGATCGGGATCTTTGATCCCTACGCCGCCACTCCCGAAGAGCGGACGGGTCCGCTGCTCTTGAATGAACTATGCGAAGAGACCGGCGGCCGTCTCTTCCGGGTTGACGATGTCTCGGAAATGAGCGACATCGCCGAGAAGATTTCAACGGAATTGCGTAATCAATATGTGGTTGGCTACACGCCCAGGAACATGAATCGAGACGGCAAGTGGCGTAAAGTGAAGGTAAAGCTGAATCCGCCATCGGGTTTACCTCCGCTGACGGTCCATGCTCGAACCGGATACTATGCGCCTCTGCAATAAAGCGGTCTGTTCAATACTCCTTTCGTTTTCGACACTCGTCGCTGGCGCACAACAGGCGCAACAACCGGCTGGGCCCGCCAACTCCAGCCAAGCCCCTTCGCTCACGGTGGATCGCGATCCGGTTCGATCGCCGGACGCTGAGCAGCCGCCGACCGCGATCGGGGAGCCATTGAGAAAAGAGGGCGAGGGATACGTTCTCCACACCAACGTGGAAGAGGTGGTCCTGAACGCCACGGTGCTGCAAGGCACCCAACTGGTGCAGACCCTCAAGAAAGACAGTTTCCAGGTTTTTGAAGACGGCGTGAAGCAGAACATTATCAGCTTTCAGCACACCGATCTTCCCGTATCGATTGCGATGGTAGTCGACAACTCCGGATCGATGTCGAAGAAGCGGCCCGCTGTGAATAAGGCCGCGCTGGACCTGGTGGAAGCCTCCAACCCCCAGGACGAAGCCTTCGTGGTGAACTTCTCCGACGAGGCGTACATCGACCAGGACTTCACTTCAAATGTGAACAAGCTGCGTGACGGGCTCAGTCATATCGAGTCGCGCGGCGGCACTGCGCTTTACGATGCCGTGGTTGCCTCGGCCGACAAGCTGGTGGCCGATGCCAAGAGGCCCAAGCAGGTGCTTGTGATTATCACGGACGGAGAGGACAATGCGTCCACGCTTACGCTGGATCAGACGATCCGACGCGTTCAGGAACTTTCCGGACCGGTGATCTACTGCGTCGGCCTGTTGTTTGGCGACGAGATGAGCCGTGCCGAGGTCCGCCATGCGCGGCGTGCGCTGGAGTTGCTGTCGAACGAGACGGGCGGCATTGCGTTTTTCCCCAAATCGATCGAGCAGGTGGACGAGATTGCGGCCGAAGTGGCGCGCGACATTCGCAGCCAGTACACCATCGGTTATCACTCCACGAAACCGACAACCGAGCCCGGCTTCCGCCGCGTTCTTGTTACGGCCGAGGAGCCCGGCATGGGCAAGCTGACGGTCAGGACGCGCACGGGATATTTCCCGGCCACACGGGTTGCGAAGAAGACCGGGACGACTAAGAAATAGCGCAGGCCGGTAGGCTAAACTGGACTCCCATGGCAGTCGAAAGCCCCTCCACCACGCCCCTGCGAGTCGTAGCAGATATCACCCAACTTGTCGGCCATACTCCCATGCTCCAACTGGGAAGGGTGGTGCCCGCCGGCGCTGCATCCGTGTTTGCCAAGCTTGAGTTCCTGAATCCCGGCGGCAGCGTCAAGGATCGCGCCGCGCTGGGCATGATCCTCGACGCCGAGGCAAAGGGATTGCTGCACGAGGGTTCAACAATCGTGGAGGCGACCGCCGGGAATACCGGTGTGGGGCTGGCGCTGATCGGAGTAAATCGCGGCTACAAAGTGAAGCTGTTTGTCCCCGAGGGATTCGCCGAGGAAAAGTGCATCCTGATGCGCGGATTTGGCGCGGAGGTCGTGCGCACACCCGACGCCGAGGGGATCGCCGGGGCGATCCGGGAGGCGAACAAGGCGGCCGACGCGATTCCGGGCGCATTCATGGCGGACCAGTTCCGGAACCCGTCGAATCCGCAGTTTCATCACGACACCACGGGCGCCGAGATCTGGGAGCAGATGGAAGGCCGTGTGGATGGCTTCGTTGCCGGCGTGGGGACGGGCGGCACGTTCTCCGGCGTGGCACGGTTTCTGAAGGAGAAGAATCCGGCGGTGATCACAGCAGCCGTCGAGACGCAAGGTTCGATTCTGCAGGGCGGCGCGCCGGGCAAGCATCGCGTGGAGGGCATCGGCGTTCACTTCATCCCTGAGACGTTTGATCGCGATGTGTGCGACCGCGTGGTGATGGTGAGCGACGACGATGCGTTCACGATGGTGAAGAGCCTGGCGGCTGAAGAAGGCTTGTTGGGCGGCTCCAGCGCTGGCGCCGCGGTGCACGCGGCCGTGGCTCTGGCACGCGAGCTGGGCGCCGGCAAGCGCGTTGCGACGATTATTCCGGATTCGGCGGAACGCTATCTCTCGAAGAAGATCTTTGAGGGCGGAGTTTAACCTCGGTTTTCAAAGCAAGGGACCGGCTCTCGCCTCAAACTAACCGAGTGCCGGGTCGCGAATCGATCAATGCCCCGGAAGCGGCTGAACCGGTGGTGCAGAGATCGTCGGAGGGAGCGGCCGTGTCTTGCCGCCGGCGGCCCAGCCGATAGCCACAACCCAGCCAATAACAGTCCAACCGAGCAGGACATTGACTGCGGCGATCCACGCGGTTGCTTTGCAGTCTCGGTAAAAGGCCAGAACTGTAGGTAAGAAGTAGAACGCCAGCCCAACTGCAAATAGAAGCAGACGTACCGGCGCCAATAGGTTGGCATCGTGTCGGACCAGCCCGAATGCAATTACGACGAACGCGAATGCGACGAGTCCGGCAACCATGAACAGGCGAAGCAAATTCTTCATTTGCCACCCCCCGATTGCGCCATAGAGTGTAGCGCCGCTTCAAACGGCTGTGCAATCGAACCTATGCGAAACGGACATCGTGCGAAGTACTTGCGAGCTCAATTATTTACAATTCTTTCGGATCTCGGGAAAACGACTCTCAGCCCGATAAGCGTTGAGGTCGGCAATCATTGGAGTTAGGTGCGAACAGACCTGAAGATCGCGTCTCACAGTCTTCAATGGAAGTTGAGAACTTGAACCCCAAAAATGGTCGGAGATAGCTTGATTGCGTCGAAACTGCTTTTGATAACACAGTGACCCTTGACTCGCGCAGTTTAGAGATGCCTTCACCGTGGAGTCAAAACGCATCTCTCGTCAGCAGGCGAGCATGGCCGGTTCGAAGATAAGGAATAGCTTCGGGTTCAAGCCTTCATGCCGGAGAGCGTGCAGCCCTCGTGGCCGCAGGTGCAGACAATCTCGGTCTTGTCGCCGATTCCCTCGCAGTGGGCGCTGCAGTATTTCTCCTTGTTGGGCGGAACGCAATTGCAGGCGGGATTTTTGCATTTCTTGGGGTTGTTGGCCATTATTTCCCTCCCTGGAAGCAAGGCGGACTGTAGCGAAGTTCGATGCCAAATCGAGCCGAACGGATGGTGGCTCATCCGCCCTGTACTATAGCGCATTCATGTGACGGTTGGCTGCCACGATAATCTAGACTGGCGCAATCGATCGCCAGGAGCTCGAACTCGAAAATGTCACAACCGAAATTTGCAACACTCGCTGTGCACGCAGGGCAGGAACCTGATCCGCTGACCGGCGCGGTGAACGTCCCCGTTTATCTCACCTCCACCTTTGAATTGACCGGCATCGGCACCGACAGGGGATATGACTATTCGCGCGCCGGCAACCCGACCCGCGCCCACGTGGAGGAGGCGCTTGCGGCAATCGAAGGCGGCACGTGCGGCCATGCGTTTTCGAGCGGCATGGCTGCTATTTACGCGCTGGTAGGCACGCTCCGTTCGGGAGACCACGTCATCTGCTCGCACAATGTCTACGGCGGGACAGCGCGGCTGTTCAACCTGATCATTCGGCATTACGGGATTGAGATCGAGTACGTTGATACGGCAAATCTCGACGCGGTGAAGGCGGCGATCAAGCCGAATACAAAGCTGATGCACATCGAGACGCCGACGAATCCGTTGATGGTGCTCACGGATATCTCGGCGGTTTGCGAGATTGCGCACGTGAAAGGCGTGGAGGTGAGCGTCGACAACACCTTCATGTCGCCGGCACTGCAGAGCCCGATCGCGCTGGGCGCCGACATTGTGATGCACTCGACGACGAAGTTTCTGAACGGCCATTCGGATGGGCTGGGCGGCGCGCTTATCGGGACGAAGCCGGAGCACAAGGATCGCTTTCTCCTGGTGCAAAAGGCAGCGGGCGGCATCATGTCGCCCTTCGAGGCTTTCCTCGTACTGCGCGGCATCAAGACGCTGCCCTTGCGCATGAAGCAGCACGAGGAGAACGGGCGCGCGGTGGCGGAGTTCCTGTCGTCGCAGCCGAAGCTGACGCGGCTGTCGTATCCGGGGTTGAAGACCCATCCGCAGCATGAGCTGGCCAAGAAGCAGCAGCGCGGGTTCGGGTCGATGTTGAGCTTCGATCTCGGTTCGCGCGAGGCGGCGGGCAAGTTTCTGGGCGCGCTTGAACTTTTCCTGAATGCGGAGTCGCTGGGCGGTGTGGAGTCGCTGGCTTCGCACTCGGCGACGACGACGCACGCGGCGCTCAGTGATGAGGAGCGCGTGAAGGTAGGAATTACCGAAGGGCTGGTGCGGCTCTCGATCGGCATTGAGGACAAGGATGATCTGATTGCCGATCTAGAGCAGGCGCTGAAGGCGGTGTAAGCAGCAGCTTCCAGCTGTTGGCTCCTGGCTGGTCATACGGCGGATTGTCGGCTGCGGCGTGCGGAACCAGCATGGCAGGATGCTTCCGGCTCAGGCGCCAGCAGCGTGGTGATGAGGCTGATGCCGACGCTGCCTCCCAGATTGCGCATCGACGCTTTGAGTTCGCTGACCTCGTTGTATTTCTCCTGCTTGATTCCGGCGATAGCGTGTGAGTCGTGGAAACGCTGAAGACAGGCGACGAGAATCCGAGTGGGCGCGCGGCGCGTGGCAATGTGTAATCCTGAGAGGGAGATGCCGGAGAGTCAATCAGTTGCGGAACGTAGGGCGGAAAGCCGATTGATGGTGCTTGGCGTCGATACCTGCGGGCCGTCGGGGTCTGTAGCCCTGGCGCGGATCGAGGGCGAAAACGCGCGAATTCTAGGTCAAAAACAGCTCGCTGGACGCAGTTATTCGGCAACTTTGGTCGCTTCTGTTGGGGATTTGCTGGCTGAAAATGGCGTAAAAATGGCGTCAGTGGATGTGATTGTCGTGGTGAACGGCCCCGGAAGCTTCACGGGCGTTCGCGTCGGTCTGAGCGCCGTCAAGGGACTCGCAGAGCCTTCGCAAATCCCGGTGATCGCGGTGTCGCGGCTTGCGGTGCTCGCAGCAAAGGCAGGAGCGGGCTCAGCGGCACTGGATGCCCATCGGCGCGAAGTGTTTCTGCGGCTTGAAGGGCCAGCCGGGAGTGCGCGGGAGTTGCTGGCGGGGCCTGAAGAACTGGCCGAGCTGCATCCGCCGCCAATGCGGCTGGCCGTCTGCGATGAGGCATCGGCGGCGCAGCTGGCGTCGGCATGGAAAGCGACGGAACTGGTGCGCAGCGAGGCCCCAACGGCGGGAGATGCGATTGAACAATGCCTGCCGCGGATCCTGGATAGCGACTTTGCCGATCTGGCGCTCCTGGATGGGCACTATCTGCGACGGTCGGATGCGGAGATCTTCGGCGAATCGCCAAAAACGTCTGCGGCCAGGAGTCAGGGAATCCACGTCCGGCGTATGCAGCCCGAGGATCTCGACCGGGTGATGGGAATCGCCGCAGCGACGCACCACGCGGCCGGGTGGCCGCGCCAGGCCTACGAGAAGGCCTTGGACCCCGACGCAAAGCCACGGCGCGTTGCACTGGTCGCGGAGGAGCAGCAATCGGGGGCGCAGGCGGGCTTCGCCGTGGCCAGCGTGACGGCTCCTGAGGCGGAGCTCGAGAGCATCGCGACGGCTTTGGCGCATCAGCGGCGCGGCGTGGCGCGGGAGTTGTTTTCAGCCCTGAAGAGCGAGTTGCGGCACCAGGGTGTGCGCGAGGTGATGCTCGAAGTCCGGGCCGGGAACAAGGCGGCCCAGGGCTTTTACCGCTTTCTTGGATTTGCTGAAGAAGGCCGGCGGCCGGCTTACTATGCTGACCCGGTAGAGGATGCAATTCTGATGCGCCTGCGAATTACTTAGATGCAAGAGCTTATGCCAGGCTTTGAACAACTGTGAGCTTTGTCACGTCTGTTGAGTTAAAGAAAGGAATTCCACAGTTCCCGATCAAAATTCTTTTGCCTACCCGCTTGCCGAGTGAATGCGGGGAGGACTATAAAAATTGGATTAAGAAATGACGGAGGTGCTTGATGGATGAGATAAATGACGCCACGCTGAGCGAAGAAATTGGTCGTCTGCAGGCCGAACATCGTCGCTACGCTCAGCGGTTGGAAGAATTGCTTCAAAAGCCTTATCTCTCTACGGATGAGCAGCTCGAAGAAGTGCGCCTGAAGAAGTTGAAACTCCACGCGAAGGACCTGATCTACGCTCTCGAGCATCGGGCTCCTGTAATCGCATAGAGTTTTTTGCCGTTTGGGCCAGAGACGATGAGTTTGACGGCCACGCTGCGCGCCAGCGCAGGTTCAGGCCGTGTGCAGCATAAGAATCTGCCGTCGATATACCCGTGTCCAATTCAACCGTATAATCGTTAGGGACAATGGTTCGTGACGGTTACATCTACGGTTTGAGTCTGTTGGCGGTGGCGGGAGTGCTTGCGTGGGCTACCGGCACATGGGTGTGGGGCGTCGTCCCCTTCCTGCTCGGCGCTTTCTACCTCTGGTTCTTCCGCGATCCCCGGCGTGCCATTCCCATGGGCGTGGGCCTGGTGGTTTCGCCGGCTGACGGCCTTGTAACCGAGATGGTGCGAATCGAGACTCCCGAAGGCCCCCGGCAACGCATCAGCATATTCCTCAATGTCTTCGATGTGCATGTGAACCGCTCGCCGATCGCGGGCGAGGTCACGTCGGTACGCTATCAGAAAGGAAAGTTTCTGAACGCGATGAACCAGGAGTGCGCGGAGCGCAACGAACAGAACATCGTGACGGTGCGCGGCGAGGGCATCGAGGTCGTTTTCAAGCAGATTGCGGGCCTGATCGCGCGGCGTATCGTTTTCAACCATCGTGAGGGGGACCGCGTCGAACGAGGCCAGCGTGTGGGACTGATCAAATTCGGTTCGCGGACGGATGTCATTTTGCCGGCCGAGGCGGAGATCCGTGTGAAAGTAGGGCAGAAGGTCAAGGGCGGGTCGTCGATCATCGCCGAGATGCGGGAATCGGAACTTGCCGCGGGTGTGAGGAGCCGTCTCAGGGCCGCAAGCGCCAGCGCGGAGCCGGAAACATCAGAAGGAGGGGTTGCTTGAATTCCGCCGACTCGGCACTTGCCAAGGCCAGGAATCGCGCCCGGATGCGTCGCGGCATGTTTCTTCTGCCGTCATTCTTTACCGCTTTGAATATCGGTGCAGGATACTTCGCGATCACGCAGACCATAGATGCTGTTGCCAGCAACGAAATCAAGAATACTTCGCTCACTCATCTCGATCTGGCGGCGATCGCCATCCTTCTCGCAATTCCTTTTGACTCGCTCGATGGCCGCATTGCGCGCATGACGAACACGGCGAGCGATTTTGGCCGGGAACTGGATTCGCTGGCCGATGTAATCACGTTTGGCGTGGCGCCCAGCCTGCTGGCGTTTGTGTGGGGCTTTCATTTTCTGCCCGACACGATCAACACGGAATTGCGGCAGCACCTTGTGCAGGCCGGCGGGTTCCTCTGCTTCCTTTTCCTGATTGGCGGTGCCTCGCGTCTGGCGCGCTTCAACATCAGTCACGATCCCAAGCCGCGGAATCCTGGAAGACCTGATCGCAAGTATTTTGTCGGAATGCCGATTCCCGCGGCGGCCGGTCTGCTGGCGGCGACGGTGCATTTTTGCAGCGGGATCCCGGTGCAGGCCTGGTGGGTGGCGATTATGTGGGTTCTGCTTGTCGGGCTGACCGGATTCCTGATGGTGAGCACGTGGCGGTTCTGGTCGGGCAAGGAGATCGATCTCGGGCGCGCTCATCCGTTCCGGTGGCTGTTTGTGATGGCCATCGTGCTCTACATGATGATCAGGTTCTCGCAGGTCGTTCTCTTTGGTATCGCCCTCATCTACATGTTCTCCGGCATCTGGGCGCGCGCCGCCTATGGATGGTCGCGCAGACGGCGCCACGAACGGAGAGGGGATCTCCAGCCATACGCCGAAGGCTCGAATCCCGATCCTGACCCGCTGCATCACACTTAGACCGCAAAGAAGGAAGCCCGTGTACAAAATTGCTATTGTCGGAGCGTCTACCCTGCTGGGCAAGGAGCTGAAAGACGCTCTTGCCGAGTCGTCGCTCGCTGCCGCTGATTCTGTTCTGCTGGATGAGGACGAGGGGCTCGGCCAGCTCGATCAGCTTGGAGACGAGATCACGTTTGTGCAGCCGATCAGCCCAGATGCATTCGAGCACGTGGATTTTACTTTCTTCTGCGGCTCCGAAAACCTGACACGCAAACACTGGCGCGAAGCACTGCGGGCGGGGTCGACGGTGCTGGATCTTTCCGGTGCTCTCGATTCCGAAACCGGTGTGCTGGTGCGTTCTCCGTGGGTGGGCGCACACGAGGTTTCGGTCGATCTCTTTACGCCGGCTGTGGTGCCCGCGCATCCTGCCGCCCTGGCGCTGGCTTTGCTGATGGAGCGCCTGCAGCAGGCAGTGCGGGTTCGCGAGGCGGCAGCCACCGTTCTGCTGCCTGCCAGCGAGTTCGGCCGAGGGGCGATGGATGAGCTGCATCAGCAGACGGTGAATCTGCTCAGCTTTCAGTCGCTTCCGCGGGCGACGTTTGACGCGCAGTCCGCTTACAACCTGCTCTGCGGATTCGGAGAGAATGCCAAGGCGAACCTGAGTGGAATGGATGCGCGGATTCGCCGCCAGTATCTCGCACTGGTGGGCAGGCGTCTGGCGTCACTGGCGCTTCAGACGATCAGCGCTCCGGTCTTCCACGGCCACGGCTTTTCGATCTTCGTTGAGCTCGAACGGCCGGTGGATTTGTCGACACTGGAAGAAGCGTTAAGCGGAGAGCACGTGGACCTCGTGCTTGAGGACACCGATTCGCCATCGAATCTGGCCGCGACGGGGCAGAATGACGTGCTGGTGCGACTGCGGTTGGAGCCCGGCTCGCGCAACGCAAACGAATCCACCCGAATGTGGATCTGGGCCGCTTCAGACAATCTGCGGCTCTTCGCGCAGAATGCCGTGGATTGCGCGCTGGAACTGCGCAGGCTGAGGCCGCAGGGAACGGTGCAGTAGCCTTTCGCAGACCTTATAGAACACAGTGCCGCGTCCACAACTGCTCAATGTAGCCGTCGGTCATTCCGGCGATGTAATCGGCGACGGTGCGGGCGAGGCCTTCGCTCGGGATCTGGACCTGGTGGTCAGCAGGCAGCACGTCAGGATGGGCCATCAGGGTTGAAAAGAGCTCCTGCACCACCCGCGCCGCCCGATCATGTTCCTCCTCCATTCCCGGCGAATTGTAGAAATTCTCGTAGAGGTACTTCTTGGCGATGGTACGGTCGGCATCCATGGCGACGCTGAGCGCGGCGATGCGTTCCGGCGCACGGCGAATGTCGTCAAGAGTCGCCGCGCCCGAAGCAGTCACACGGTGGTGAACCTCTTCGATCAGATCGGTCACGAGCGCGTTCAGCATGCGATTGAGAGTCTCGTAGACGGTGGGCTTGTGCGGGGCCTGAGGGTATTGTTCGCGGACTTGATCGTGGAAGCGCCGGAACAGGAAAACGTTTGCGCAGACGTCTTCGATCTTGAGGATGCCCGAGTCCAGCCCGTCATCAAAATCGGCGGTGAGATACGCAATCTCGTCGGCCAGATCGATGAGCTGTGCTTCGAGCGGCGGGCGAAGGCCGAGGAAATATTCGGCGAGCTCGGGGTGCGCGGCGCTGGCGTAGTCGCGCGAGTGCTTGACGATTCCTTCGCGCACGCCGAGGGTCAGATTCAGTCCGCGATATGCCGGGTAGCGCTCCTCAAACCACGTGACGATGCGTAGCGCGTGCAGGTTGTGGTCAAAGCCGAGGCCGTGCTCCCGTAAGGCGATATCGAGGGCCTTCTCGCCGGCGTGGCCGAAGGGAGGGTGACCGATGTCGTGCGCGAGGGCGAGCGCTTCGGCGAGTTGCTGATTCAGGCCGAGCGCCGACGCGAGCGTACGGGAGATCTGGGTGACTTCGAGCGTATGGGTCAGGCGGCTGCGAAAGTGGTCGCCCGGCAGATCGCCGGAGAGGCGCGAGAATACCTGCGTCTTTCCGGCCAGCCGCCGAAAAGCGCGGGCGTGGAGAATGCGGGCGGCATCGCGGGCGAAGGGAGAACGATAGGGGTGCGGTGGCTCGGCATGCTTCCGCGCTGCCAGCTCTCCGCAGCCTTCAACAGCGATGCCGGCAGGCAGGTAACAGTCCAATTTGGTTTGTGAACTCATCCAGTGTCGGTCTTGGTCTGGTTATACCGCAGCAGACGAGGTGGGTGCACGGCGGGCGGCGTGATGGCGGAAAAACAATTCTGCAACGGACGTGTTCGGAGTCACCAATCAGCTCGCTGCGTGGTGCTATAAAATCCATCGTGCGACAGGATTGGACAAGGTTTGGGGTTCGGGAGTACCATCCTGCCGACTTTGCAAGTGCGCGGGGCTGAGGTTTTAATTCGCGCATTCCGAGATTCATCACGTTCGGATTGGAGGCAAGAATGAAGGCATTGAAATGTGTTGGATTGGCCCTCGTGGCTCTTGGAGTTGCATTCACGACAGGCTGCGATCGGCACTCGAACAAGGAAACTTTCTACCTGGTGTCGTCGAACATGGCTCTGCCCTACTGGCAGACAGTGGCGAAGGGCTTCAACCAGGCTGCAGCGCAGTACAAGGTGACAGCAAAGGTCGTCGGTCCTGAGAATTATGATCCGCAGGCCGAATTGGCTGAATTGCAAAAGGCGGTAGCGGCGAAACCTTCCGGCATCCTGATCTCCGTGGCGGATGTATCCGTGCTCGGGCCAGCAATTGACTCGGCGGTCGGCGCCGGCGTTCCGGTAATCACGATTGACTCCGATGCAGTGGGCACTAAGCGTTTGTTCTTCATAGGCACAAACAACCTCGATGCAGGAAGACTGGGCGGCCACCGCGTGGTTGAGCAGTTGGGCGGCGCCGGAAACGTGGTCTTCTTTACGATCGCCGGCCAGCCGAACATGGAAGAGCGGTTGAAGGGATTCAGGGACGTACTGGATACCCGGCCCAACATTCACGTCGTGGACGTCATCGACATCAAAAACGATGCGCGCACGGCATTCGACAAGACGCAGGAACTGATGGCGCTGACCGGCCCGAAAAAGATCAATGCCTTTGTCTGCCTGGAATCGGCATCGGGCAAGATGGTTTCAGACGCAGTCAAGCGGACCAATGCGACCGACCGCGTAGTGGTGGCATGGGACGTGAACCAGGATACGCTGGATGGGATCAAGGGTGGCACCATCAATGCGACAATTGCACAAAAGCCGTTCACGATGGGCTATGTCGGTTTGAGAATGCTGGATGTGATCTTCCATAATCCGCCGGCGTCGCTCAGCAAGGACTATAGTCAGGATGCGTTTTCGCCGTTCCCGGAGTTTGTGGATACGGGCACATCGCTCGTGGACAAGCGCAACGTGGATGCATACATCGCGACGGCACAGGCGCACCAATAACGAGCAGTTGTGGTCAGCAGACCAGCCGGGCATTTTTGTAGAACGCATATTTTGAGGGCGGCAGTTTCGATTCAATTGGAACTGCCGCTTGTTTTTTGTCTGGCAAATTGCGGCAGTTCAATTCTGCTTCGCACTTAACTTCCGCGGTAAATCGATTAAAAACATTTCCTCAGGTTCCACCTCCGCGAGCCCTTGACGTTGACCGGAATTGGGTCCAACATAGGCAACAAATAGGATGCGCGCGATGCTGTTGTCGGCAGTTGGGCCGATGACAGCAGCGAAGGGAATGATTGGCCGGGCTCGAAATGCGGAAGGTTTCCGCCGGAAATGCAGGACGAGCGATGGTGGTCAAGACTCAACTAAGGGGTGGCGAAGTCACCGGATTACATGTCGGCGTCAGGAACGTGCGCAGGTTCTTTCCCAAGGGGGTTCGTGTAATTGAACTGCAACTGGATCATCTGGAGATCCAGTGTGGGCTGTCGCCGGAGTTCTGGCACGGGCAGCCGGAGATACACGATCCGCGTCTTTGTGAATGGCTGGACTTCAAGATCATTCATCGCCTGGGAGAACGTAAAGAAGTCAGGCTGGCTATGACCCCGGCCGGGGAAAACACCTTCCGGCTGCGCTCTTCCGCATTGAAGGGAGACGGGATGGCCGGCATAGAGCCGGTCGCAGCAGCCTGAGTACTACGCTTTTGGCATAGAAGTGAGCTGAAGCGGCTTAATGTGTAGCTGCCAACGTACGAATTCAGAGGTGGTGCATCCACTTCAGAAATGTGTAGTTATGAAAAGGCGCTTGGAAACCGCAGCGGCCGAGGCTCTTCGAGACACTCTGAGCCAGATTTCCGTGATCAAGGTGAAGCAGATCAACGTTGAGCAGCATGGGCGCGTGGACAAAGCCCTTATCGCCCGCGTTGAAATTTACGGGCACCCCCACGTAATGGTATGCAAGCTAGCCGGCGATTGCAGTTCTGCGCACTTACAGCGAAGCTTCCTCGAATTGAAAAAACTCCAGGCACGCTTTCCGGGTGCGACAACGCCGGTTCTGATTGCCCCGGAGCTTTCAGAAGAAGCGCAGGCGCTCTGCAGAGACAGCAACACCGGCTTTCTTGATCTCGAGGGAAACGCGCGGCTCTACCTCGACGAAGTCTTCATTGTGAAGCGCTCCCTGCCGCATCGCAAAACGCTTCCGCCTCAGGCTGAAACATTGCCCACAAGCGAAACGGCCCGCTTTGCGCACATTGCATAGCGCTTGAGCCGGGTTCCTCAGCCAACGGCGGCAAACATTAAGGGCGGCCATTCAGCGGGCCGCCCTTAATGTTGTTGCTCGGTTTTTGCAGGGTTACTCGGTTTTGTTCTGGCCGGCGGTGTTCTCCTGCTTGGCCAGCTTCACTCGAGCGGTCTCGAGTTTCTTCTGAACCTTTGCGACCTCGGCCGGTTCCACGTCAGGCGCGGCAGACTTGGAGAACTCGGCAAGCGACAACTCCCACTGCGCCGCGGCCAGCCGGATACGCCCCGTCTTCTCATACAGATCGCCGAGGTGGTCGTGGACCGTGGGGTCGGTCTGGTCGCGCTCGACCGCCTGGCGCAGGTTCTCTTCTGCCAGCTCATATTGTCCCAGCTTGAAGTAGGCCCAACCCAGCGAGTCAAGGTAGGCGCCGTTCATCGGTTCCAGTTCCACCGCCTTATGGACCAGCTTCAGCGCTTCAGGAAGCTTGGAGCCCTTGTCGGCAAGCATGTAGCCCAGGTAGTTCAACACCATGGCGTTGTTCGGGTCGAGGTCGAGCGCCTGGCGGAAGTATTGTTCCGCCGGTTCATAGCGCTTTTGCCTGTCTTCCAGCCCGCCCTTCAGAAAGAGCAGATAGACGGTGTCTTCCTTCTTGCTGGTGAGGGGTGTGGCTTTGCTCAGGGCCTCTTCGGCATCCTTGAAGCGATGAATGCGGGTGTAGATCTGGCCCAGGGCTATCCAGACCTTTTGATCGTCAGAGGTGTTGTTCAGCATCCCCCTGGCCATCGCGATGCCTTCGTCTTCCTTACCCTGGTCGACCAGTTCGCCCGCGAGCATCAGCTTGAGATCGCGATCCTTGGGATTGGCCTGCACGGCCTTGCGCGAAACCTCGGTCGCCTTGTCGAACATCTTGGCATCGCGATAGACGTCGACCTGGTTCTCGTAGCCGCGCAGGGCATTATCGCCGCCCAGATCGACCATCTTCTGGTAGGTCGAAATGGCTTCATCAACCTTGTTCTGCTCGTGGTAGACCGAGCCGAGCCGTTCCAGGAAGATGGCGCGATTGTTCTTCTCGTCTGCCGTGTAGGCGCCGTTGGCGTGCGAGGTCAGGTCCACCATGTGCTCGTAGACCTGCGCAGACTCGTCATAACGTCCGAGCACGTCGAGCAGCAGTCCCTCGTTGTAGCCTGCTTCGAGCGAATCAGGATCCTTCTTGGATGCTTTTTTGACCACGGCCAGCGCTTCGTCGTATTTGCCCTGCCGGCGAAGAATCTCGCTGATGTGAACGAGATTGCCTGCGTCCTCAGGATCGGCGTCTGCCATCTCCCGGTAAACCTTCAGCGCCTCGTCTAGCTGGTTGTCGTTCAGCAGCGCCAGGGCCAGCGAGCCCATCGTGTGCACGTCTTCAGGATCCATGTCGACGGCGCGTTTGTAGGCCGCAATCGCATCCTTGGGCCGTTTCAATTGCTCGTAAACGGCTCCCAGCGCGAACTCCATCTTCGGTGAGCGCTCCGACTCCGGAACCGACTCGATGACCTTTACAGCGTGATCGAGATCGTTGTTCTCCGCATACAGCCTCGACAGATTGAGGACCACCTCTTCGGAGTCAGGATCGAGATCCCGCGCCGCCTTGAACTGTTCTTCCGCCTTCTCGTTTTGATGTCTGACCGTGTAAAGCTGGCCCAGGACCATGCGGTCTTCCACGCTCTTGGGATCGAGCGTGACAATCTTCTGGAATTCGCCAATCGCCTGGTCAAGCGTGTTGCCGTTGGGCGACGAAGAAGACACCGCGTTCTGCGCTTCGCTCAACTGGCGCAGATAGAGGCGGCCAAGCAGGCGATGCGCGTCGATGTCATCGGGAGAGGTCTTGAGCAGCCCGCGAGCGGTGGCTTCGGCTTCGCGCACCTGCCCGGTACGGAAGTACAGATCGGCCAGTTCGTCATTCAACTCCGGCGAGCCGGGATCGGCGTTCAAGGCAGTCTTGTATTCTTCAACGGCGTGACGCATGAACTCGGGCCGGCCCGAGGCGATCGCATCCTCCTCGTAAATGTGCGCCAGCGCGGAGTGGTAGTAGGCCTGGGCGCGGTCGGGTGAGGATGGTTCGGCCGTCGCAGCAGCCGATTTTTTGTCGGGATTCGCATTTGACGCCATGGCCAGGGCCGGTTGAGCAGATTTGGCCGGGGCGCTCTGCGTTTGCGCAGGAATGGCGGTTGCCGCAACAAGAGACGCGGCAAGCGGCAGCCACAGAAATGGCGATAAGCTCTTTATTCTCATGATCCTCGGGGATCCAGTATGTCTCATCAAGGAGAGGCGATTATCCTCTCCTCAATGACGGGTTGGATGCTTTATGCCGTCGTTTGCCGGCTCATCCCGCCTATTGTTAAAGACGATTTTACCTGTGATTAGTCGCAGCGAAACATCCGATTCGGGCGTTTTCAGCGGCATGGTAACTGCTTCGCAAGCCGTCGAGAAAAACCCGCTGCCCTGACCTCATCGCGCCGATTCGGAGAACCAGCCACTTTCGCGCAGTGTTTTTAACTGCCGGCGCAAAACCTCAGCTTGTCTTTCCATGCGCTCAAGTTGTCGCTCACCAGGATGATCGCCGGAGGGAACCGGTGGTTGGAGCGGGTCGAGTTTTGGCTCCGGCCAGAAGGGGGATTCGGATGCGTTTTCCGGCTCGAACTGGCCTTCGAGCCAAACCAAACGGCGCTTGACCAGGTCGAGCCTGCCTTGCACAGCGTGAGAGCGCTTCCATTCCGATTCGCCTTGCAGCGTGGCGAGCAGGGTGATGCTTTGCGCAAAGCGTCGCAGATAGGTGACGAAGGCCGAGGCAAACTGCGCAAACGGCTGGCGGCGCGGCCAGGATTCAGCAAACAGCCGCTCGAGCGATTCTTCCGAGTCGTTGTGCGCCAGGCCGGCCCTGCGGCGCGCATTGGCAAGCTGCCGGGTGGATGGGGAGCCGGTGCTCCATTCCTCTGCAAGCTTCTCCAGGTAGCGGCGATCAGCGGCAAGGCTTTCGCGTAGAAACGCGGGCGCCCGGTCGCGCTCATAGATGGGAAACAGGAACATCATCGCGAGAATGGCGATCACCGCGCCAGCCAATGTATTCAAGACGCGGATGAGAGCCAGTTGCCAGTCGCCCGAGTACGGCAGCCAGGCCAGCACGAATGCAGGCGTCAGGAAGAACGCGAAAGCCGCATAGCTTACGGGCATGACCGCGAGTGCCAGCAGCGTGAGCGGGAAGAGCACAGCCGCAATGGCCAGTTGCGAGTGAAGCACGGCTGCCAGTATTGCCGCGAGAATGCCGCCGCCGATGGTCCCGCCTATTCGCTCAAGCCCGCGGCGAAGCGTGCCGGAGACATTGGGCTGCAGAACGATCAGCGATGTGAGCAACAGCCAGTAGCCGTGATCGATGTGCAGCAGCAGAATCAGTGCAACGTCGATGCCGCAAACCAAGGCGACGCGCGCTGCGTGGCGCAACGTAAGCGAACTCGACGTGAAATTGGCGGCGAGGAGATCAAGATTGGGGCGTTGCCGCGATTTTCTGAGACGCTGGTGAATGTGCTCGCGATCCGTTGTCGACGCAGCGGGTGCGGCGGGCGTCTCAACGGGGGATTTTCCCAGTCGCAAAAGCGATGCGCTGTCGATTGAGGATTCGAGCACAGAAGCTGCCTCGGCAACCTGCGTGAGCAGGAAGAGATCATCAGGATTGGAGGAGTCGACGCAGCCAGCGAGGTAATGCGGCAGGCGATCCATCTCGCGCCATTTGGCCCGGGCGTGCGATACGGTGAGTCCGCGGCGGCGCACCAGCAGAGAAGCAATCCACGATTCGGCGGAGCGAAGATCGGCCAGGCTGGAGAGCCCGCGCTGAAAGCAGGCACAGTCGCCCGCCGTTGCGGCCCGAGCTTCAAGATGCTCCGCCAACGCAATGGTGAGGGGGATGAGGAGGTCGGCGTGTTCGAGCAGCACGACGAGCTGGCGCGCTCGCGCTGAGTCGGTCGGGTGCTCGGCCCGCACATTCGCCACGGCGTGCCAGCCCCGCTCAACGGCGCGCCTGATCCGGAATTGATGATGTTGCGCCAGGCGGTGCCAGAGGGATGCCGTCGGTCTTTGGCCGCTGGATGGTTCGCGACCGGCAAGGTCATAGACTGATCCAAGGAAGGACGCAAGTTCGCCGTAGCAGTCTGCAACCGCGAGCCGGGCCGGCCGATAGGCATCCAGCGGCCAGAGCAGCAGCGAGAGGACAGCCGCCCACGCTCCACCGGCGAGCAGCGTCACGGCCCACTGGAGGGCGGTCGTCCAATTTGCAGCCGGTGCGCCCACGCCGCAGATATAGATGACCTGGACGAGCACCCCTGCTGATGAAAACGGCTGGCCGAGGGCCGAAAGATAGCTCCAGAAGAAGCAAACCGCCACGGTGACCGGGACCGCCCAGATCAGGCTGCGGCCGGCGATGCTCCCCAGGAACAACCCGGCAGCGCCTCCAAAGGAGAGCATGGCCAGGCTGCCCAGCCGCGTACGGTAGGGGCCCCCAGTGTCGGCGAGGGTCGCCTCAAAGCCGCCGAGAGCAGCCCAGCCTAGATTGCCGAATCCGGCCAGATCGCCGATGACCAGCGGCGTGCAGAGTGCGACAGCGGCGCGCATGCCGCGGAACCAGTCCATCTGGCGCGCACGCGACGTCACCTGCGCACGCAGGCTTTTTGAGGACTGGGCAAGTGGAATCATTACAGCAATTGTCGCGCGGAATCAGTGGCGGAAGTGCCGGATTCCGGTGAAAACCATCGCAAGTCCAAGGCGATCGGCGGCGAAAATCACGTCGTTGTCCTTGACCGAGCCGCCGGGCTGAATCACCGCGGTAGCTCCGGCCGCGGCTACGGCTTCCAGCCCGTCGGGGAACGGAAAGAACGCGTCCGACGCGGCCACGGTGCCCTTGAGCGGAAGTACGGCCTTCTGGGCGCCGAAGCGGGCGGCGTCAACGCGGCTCATCTGGCCTGCACCGATCCCGATGGTCTGGCCGTTGCGCGCATAGACAATCGCGTTCGACTTCACATGTTTGCAGACGCGCCAGGCAAAGATGAGGCTGCGCAGCTCTTCCGCGGTCGGCGGACGCCACGTGACCACCTTGATTTCATCCTCGGTGACGCGGCCTGTGTCTGCATCCTGCAGCAGCAATCCGCCGGAGAGATGCTTCACCACCGGGCGCGACGGCGCGGGCCGAGCCTCGACAAGGCGCAGGTTCTTTTTTGCGGCGAAGCGCTCGCGAGCCTCGTGCGAGAAGGCCGGCGCGGCGACGGCTTCAACGAAGAGCTTCACGATCTCCGCGGCTGCTTCACCGTCGACCGTGCGGTTGATGCCGATGACGCCGCCAAACGCGGACAACGGATCGCAGGCCAGAGCCTTTTGGTAGGCCTCGAGCACGGAGTGGGCAGTTGCAGCACCGCAGGGGTTGGTGTGCTTGACGATGATGGCGGCCGGTTCATCGAATTCCTGTGCCAGTTCCCAGCAGGCGTCGAGATCGACGAGGTTGTTGAAGCTGAGCTCCTTGCCCTGAAGCTGCGTTGCACCCGCGATCCCAAGTCCGGATCCGTCGCTGTAGAGTGCGGCGCGCTGATGCGGGTTTTCACCATAGCGCAGTGATTGCGCCAGCGGCATGTTAATGCGCAATGTGGTCGGGAACGAATTGGTGTCGGGCGCGGCGGCTTCTGCGGGCAGGGGCGCGGCGGCAATCTGGTCCAGTGTATTCGCAATTGCGGTGTCGTACGCGGCAGTGGTGGCGAAGGCCTGCTTCGCCAGGCGCCAACGGGTTTCGCGGGACAGAGCGGCGCCTTGGTTGCTTTTCATTTCCTGGATGAGGTCGGCGTAGTCCGAGACACGCGTGACGATGGCAACATCTTCAAAGTTCTTTGCCGCCGAGCGAACCATCGACGGGCCGCCGATGTCGATGTTTTCGATGAGGTGGCCGAAGGCGACGCCGGGCTGGGCTGCCGTCTTTTCGAACGCGTAGAGATTCACAACCACCATGTCGATGGGCTTGATGTTGTGCGCGGCCACGGCGGCTTCGTGCTCGGCATTGCCGCGGATGTAGAGCAGCCCGCCATGAACGAGCGGATGCAGGGTCTTTACGCGGCCGTCAAGCATCTCTGGAAAACCGGTGAGGTCGCTGATGTCTTTTACCGTCAGCCCGGCCTCGCGCAGCGTGCGCGCTGTCCCGCCAGTCGAGATCAGCTCCACGCCGAAGCCGGCGAGGGCCTTTGCGAACTCAATCAGCCCGGTTTTGTCGGTTACGCTCAGCAGCGCCCGCCGAATCGGCTTTGTCGAACTTGCAGATGCACTCACAGTTCCGCTCCTTGCGATGTTTGTGACGATGATCGGCGCAGAATGCGAAGACCAAATAACAGACTACATCGAAACCCTCGGCTGAATCGGTGCGGCAATTTGGACCGAAAGCAATCGCGATGATGTGTAACTCGATGCAGGCGATAGATTACAGTTGTGGTATGAGCAGTGTTCCCCCTCCCTCGCATGGACCAGGGCCGTTCCGTGTGGGACCCGATTCAGAGCCGGAGATTCTCCGCCCCACGCCGGGATACATTCCGACCCCGCAACCGGTGGTGCGGAGACGACGCTCGTTCTGGGCAACAGCGCCCGCGACTTATGTGCTGGTCGGCATCAACTGCGCGGTTTTCCTCGCGATGCTCACCCGCGGAGTGAGCGCCATCAGCCCATCCCCAGAGCAACTTATGCAATGGGGCGCGAACAATGCCGGTTCCGTGCTCATCAGAGGGGAATGGTTCCGGATCATCACCGCGATGTTCGTCCACGTCGGCATCATTCATCTGGCGACGAACATGTGGTGCCTCTGGAACCTGGGGCTGTTGGCCGAACCTCTGATGGGTTCGTTTGGAGTGGTTGCCGTCTACGTTCTTACAGGTGCGGCGGGGAACCTGCTTTCCGTTTTCCGGAACGGCCTGCTTTACAACATTGCCGCCATCAGCCAGCAAGTGCCGCACCAGTCGTTCGATCCGCTCGCCTATTTTCCTCCCGGTGCAGGCGCATCGGGCGCAGTGTTCGGGATCGCCGGGGCGCTGATCGTGCTGCTGAAGTCGCCGCGATTGCCCGTACCGCCGCAGGAGCTGAAGAGGCTGCGCAAATCCGTCATCTACTTTGCAGCCATTAACCTTGTGATCGGGCTCGCGATCAGTTGGGATGTCGTCTCATCCCGGACCGGCATCAGCATCGATAATTCAGCCCACCTTGGAGGCGTACTTTGCGGTTTGCTCTTTGCGACGCCGATGGTGCCGCGCATCGGCAATCCGCGGCCCGCGTTCAACATTCGGCTGCAGGTTGCCGTTTGGATGATCGTCGCAATCCTCGTGCTCTTTGGCTTCTACATATCCACAGTTGCCGGATGATCTAAAGAAAACTTCAGATTCGCCGGCGCCAGGCTGTGCGAGAATCCCAGTGAACGCTGCTCGTCTTATCCCACACCCGGAGGAGGACCATGAAGCGTCGCGAATTCCTGAAACAAGCCGCCGTAACCGCTGCATCCGTTGCTGCTTCGAGTTAACTCAAAGCGAAAACCCCCACCAGTCCAATTCCAAAGCGCGCCCTCGGCCGTACCGGCGAACAGCTCTCGATCATCGCCTTCGGTGGAATCGTGGTGATGAACGAAACCACTGGCGAGGCCTCGAACATCGTGGCCGAGGCTGTCGATCGCGGGATCAACTACTTCGATATCGCTCCAAGCTACGGCAACGCCGAGGAGCGGCTCGGACCGGCGCTGGCACCGTACCGCAAAAACTGCTTCCTCGCCTGCAAGACTGACGGTCGTATGAAAGACGACTCGCGCAATGATCTGGAAGAATCGTTGCGGCTCCTGAAGACCGATCACGTCGATCTCTACCAGTTCCACGCGCTGACCAAGATGACAGACTTGGACAAGGTGCTCGGTCCCGGCGGCGCCATGGAAACGATGGAAGCAGCGAAGAAGGAAGGCAAGATCCGCTACATCGGGTTCTCAGTGCATTCGGCAGAAACTGCTGTGGCGGCGATGGATCGCTACAATTTCGACACCATTCTCTTCCCGCTGAACTTTGTGCTCTATACGCAGGCGGGGTTCGGTCAGCAGATTCTGAAGAAGGCGCAGGAGAAGAAGATGGGAATCCTGGCGCTGAAGAGCATGGCCAAAACCGTGTGGCCCGCCGACCAGAAGAAAGACCACCCCGAGCCGAAGTGCTGGTACAAGCCGGCGGCTTTTCCCGATGAGGCGTCAATGGGTCTGCGCTGGACGCTGAGCCACCCGATCACCGCGGCGATACCGCCGGGCGATGAGCGCTACTTCAGGCTGGCGATGGATGTAGCGCAGAACTACAAGCCGGTGGAGCCGCGCGAGGAGAAGGCGCTCCTGGCAGGCGCGATCGGAGTCGAGCCGATCTTCCATCTCGGAAACGATGTGTAGAACCGGTTGCGTGAAATGCCGGCCAGGTGGCAGGCGAGTCTAGTGAATGCCGGAACGCGATCCATGCTTTTTCCGCAGCGACGACCCTGTCCCACGGAGTGACCAGGCTTGCCAGAGCTTCTCCTGACTCTCGCGCTCGAAGAAGGCGTCGGTTCCTCCGCTGGCGGTGGTTGACCATGCTCCCGTCAGATTGCCGAATTCAAGGCAGCGTTCCACCGTCCAATCGCGAAGATATCCATGGAGAAAGCCTGCATCGAAACTGTCGCCCGCGCCGATCGCGTCGACAACACGTACGGGATATGCAGGGACGTGCCAGGAGTCGGCGCTCTTGAACGCCGAGGCTCCCTGTGCGCCGCGCTTGATAACGAGCAGCGGAACGCGCTGCACCAGAAATCGAATGGCATTCTCCAGATTGTCTTCGCCTGTTATCCGACACGCTTCATTCTCGTTCGGCATGAAAACGTCAACGTACTGCAGCGCGTCGAGGGCAGTGCGATCCCAGGTATTGTCGGGGTCGTCGTTGGGATCCATCGAAATTGTGAGCCCGCGGCCTTTGATCCGGCGCAGCAATTCGGGAATATCTGGTGTCAATCCACGTTGGAGATAATACGAAGCCATGTGAAAATGGCGTGCGCGGCAAACGTAGTCGAGATCGATGTCTTCCAGCGTCAGGCTGGCTATAACGCCCGCATGGGTGAACATGTGCCGCAAGTGGGCATGCTGCAAGATCACGGTCACCCCGGTTGCCCCGCCTCGGCGATCGACGGCTCGGGTTGTATCGACCTTCGCCGCATTAAGCCGCGTCCGGCAGAATTGACCGAAAGAATCGTCAGCAGAGGCGAACACAAAGCCAACAGCATTGCCGAGGCAGGACAGATTATGTGCGGAGATGGTTGCTGATCCGCCGATGCGCATCGCCATGCTTTCTGCCTGCAGTTCGCGTTCCGGGGGAAGTATATCCGGCAGTCCATACAGGACAAGGTCAAGGCAGCAATCACCCACAATGGCCACATCGAATGGGCAAACTGGCGGATTCATCGCGTCTCCAGTGCATCTCCACACGTTCGGCGGCCTTTCGAGCAGGAGAGGCCGCCGAACTTCCTGGTCAATTCTCCGAAAGCCGGTATCAGAACAGCAGCTTGAGCGCGAGTTGCCCAATACGAGGATCCCGCGCGGCTGTGGCCTGTCCGAATGTTGGTGAGTTGAAGTTTCCGTTTACGCTGGAGAACTGAGTGTGGTTGCAGATGTTGAAGAATTCCGCACGAAAATCCAGATTGAGGCGCTCGTAGAGCTGCGTGTTCTTGGACAGTGCGGCGTTGAAGTTGTTCTGGCCCGGGCCATTGAAGAAGCGGCGGCGCGCGGTTCCCAGTTGGCCGATCGTTTCCGCCGAGAAGCCGGTGGTGTCGAAATAATTGCCTTGATTTTTACGGGGATTCATCTTCCTTACAGACCCGCCGGCATAGTTTGGAGTGTCGATACCGAGCGGCAGTGGTCCCGAGTTGTCTGTACCCAGCAGCGAACGATCGTCGTTTTCGAAGATGTAGACGGGAGTTCCGTTGGAGAAGGTGGTAATCCCGCTCAGTTTCCATCCGTCGACAAGCTGCTTCGGACCGCCGAGGTGCGCGAAGGGAAGCAGATACGAGTAACTGACAACAAGGTTCTGGCGAAGATCGAAGGAGGAGAGCGCGCGGCTCAGTGGCGCTCTGAAGGGATTGACCTGCTCGCCGAATGCCGAAGAATCGTCCAGGGCTTTGCCGTAGGTGTAACCGAGCAGCAATTGCAGTGATTTGGAGGTATGGCGGAAGTCGACCTGCGCCGAGTTGTAGGATGATTTGCCGATCGACGAGAAGTAGCCCTCGCTGCCGAAGTTCGCACCGAAAGGTCCACGCAGGCTGGTGGGCTCGTTGTTGGGCGCACAGGCCGGGTTGGACGGATTCTGGTTATAAAGGGCAAGGCAGGCTTGCTGATTGACGGGATTCGCCTCCTGGGTTGCGAGCAGGCGATGGGCTTGCGTCCCCACATAGCTGATGGTCACGAGGTTTGCGGGCGAAATCTGACGCTGGATCGACAACTCGTATTGCTCGGCATAGGGAACCTTGTTGCCAGGATTAAACGCGGGCGAAGTCCCAACGACGCCGAAGGTGCTGGCAGGCACGTTGGAATCGGGATGGGATGCCGAAACGTTAGTTGGCGGGAAGCTATAGGGAAATGGGCTGGCTCCCATGGCGCCAGTTGATCGTGTCTGGTAGGGACTGGCAAGGGACGGAGGCGCCTGCGAACTATAGAACGCGCCGTATGGAGCGTCGCCGATTACGCTGAAGTCGTAGCCGCCCTCAAAAGCACTGTAGAACATGCCGTATCCCAGGCGGATGCTGGTTGCATCCTGCGCGCCAAAGAACTTCCTGGCAAATCCAGTTCCCGAAGATGGGGAGTAAGCCAGGCCGAGGCGCGGAGCGAAGTTGTTGTAACGGATTGGCGCGATGGTTTTGGGAATTCCCGGATCCCCTGGGAAGACCCATCCTGTGGGTGAGTTGGGAAATACCACGGATTGCTCATTGAGCTTGAGCGTCTCGATCTCATTGTGCTTTTCCCACCACGGAGTGATCACATCCCAACGCACGCCGTAGTTGACCGTGAGGTTCGGGCGTGCGCGCCAACTATCCTGGGCATACGCTCCGATATAGTAGCTCAGCGTGTTGCCCGCGGGAGTTTGTCCCTGCTCAAAGACGCCCGGCGCGCCAATGAGGAAGTCGGCAAAGTCGTTGCCTGTCTCCAGCGTCTGGTTGAACTGGAAATAACCGTTCTCTATGTTGTGCAGGATCTCGGACATCTGGGTAAAGTGATATGCGGCACCCAGCTTCAGGCTGTGGGTTCCGATCAGCTTGCTGAAGTTGTCGGAGGCCTGGTACGTGTTCTCCACCAGTGTCAAAACACGGCTGGGCACGCCGATGTTGAAGTTCTCGAAGTCCATTTCCGGAATGCCCTCTGTAGCCGCATCAAGAGCATAGATGCCTCCTGTCGCAGTGTCCGTGTTGAAGCCGAGCGACGAGAGGGTGGTGCCTTGCGAAGTATTGGGAGTGTTCAGATCGTCCTTCACGCGGAGAAAGCCGATGCGCGCTTCGTTTACCGCGGTGCCCCCAAACGGCTTTGTGTCGCCGATATCGATTGCCTGAGTACGCCCCTTGGTTGTTGCGCCGAAGCCCGGAACCGTGGCTACGGGATAAGGATTGTCGAGTGAGAACTGGTCGATGAAGTAGTAGCCGAAGAGGGAGCCGATTCCCAAATTGGCGTCAACGCGGCCGCTTCCTTTGTTGTCGGTAAGCCGCTGTGAATCTGCGGATGTGGAGAAATTGCCGTTGCCATCACCCAACGGAATGGCGTTCAGGCTGAGAATCTTGGCGCTGATGGGCGAGATGGCGGATTGCGGAATCTGCGCATTGGGGAAGACGCAAACCGTGGAATTGGTGCATCCGGTGGAGTAGTAGGGCTCGCCGGCGTTGACCGTATAGCCCAGCTCGTTCGAAAGCGTACTGGCCCAGGCCGCGCCTTGAACCGTCTGTCCATTCATCCCAGTCGCAACGGCCGAGAAATCTCCGCTGCGTTCGGCAGATGTTGGCACCGCAACATGTCCGGTGGACAGGCCGACAACATGGTGATTCCTCTGATAGTCGCCAAAGTAGAAAATTCTGTCGTTGCGGATGGGGCCGCCGACAGCGCCGCCAAACTCGTTCTGCTGAAAGGTGCCGCGGTGCCCCTGGTCGAAGTAATTGGCGGCGTCGATGTCCGTGTTTCGAAAGAACTCGAACGCATCGCCGTGAATGGTATTGACGCCGGATCTCGTCACAACGTTCACCTGCCCGCCGGCGAAGTTGCCGTATTCGGCGTCGAAGTTGTTGGTGATTATGCGAAACTCGGCGAGAGACTCAAGGTTGGGAATGACGGCGGTTCCCGAAAACGCGAACTCCTGCACGGATATGCCGTTCATCAGATAGCCGTTGGCAGATTCGCGCATACCGTTCACCGATTGGTTTCCGGCATTGGAATCGCCCGAGACTGCAGGCAGCTGAAAGCCGCCGCTCTGAAACGTGTTGAGGTTGGAAGATCCGCCGCCAATGCCGGAGTTGGCGTTGGCCACGCCGGGCTGCAGGGCGAGCAGGTCCGTATAACTGCGGCCGTTCAACGGGACCGCCGTCATCTCCTTGCTTTCGATGACCTCGCCGAGTTGGGTAGACGACGTCTCCACGCGCAGCGCACCGCTGGAAACGGTGATCGCCTCAGAGTTCTGGCCTATCTGCAAAGTCGCGTCCGCAGTGACCGCATCATTCACATTGAGCAGGATGCCGGTTTGCTCAAACGCTTTAAAGCCCGTCTGACGAATGGATAGCTTGTAGGTGCCCGGCGGAAGCGCAGCGAAGGTGTAGAACCCGTTGGCGTTCGTCGTAGTGTTCTGCACGTAGCCGGTGTCGCTGTTTGTGACTGTAACCGTCGCTCCAACCACGACCGCCCCCGATGGATCGACGACCGTTCCCGAAACGCTGGCCGTCACGCCCGCAAAGGCGATGCCCTGGCAACAGAGAATACTAATGAGCAGAAAGAAGGCCGGAAGATAGCGCTGCCGGAGCCAGCGCTGTTGAATTGCTGCCGATGAAGCGAATCCAGCGGGATCGCCGCCTCGCTTTGAATTCCTGCGAACGCGTGTCACGAATGCCTCCCTTTGTACGGTTGCGAACCTCAGGCACGCGGCGCTGTTCAACGCAAAAGACGAGGGATGTCCACCTTCAGGAGGAATGAGGGCAGCCCAAGCCTGCGGCCTGAACCTGACGATGCACCCAGCGGAAATTCGCAGCACCCATTTTGTACAGGTACCGGCATCTTCACCGTTAGGTATTCAAACGTTTGAAAAGCAAATTAGAACGTTTGAATAGATTCTGTCAAGCGGCGCATGGGAATTATTTTCAGGGTACGCTCGGCACCATCGAAATCACCCAATCGGTTTGAATTGCGTCCTGGCCTGGACATGCAAGCGGGCTGCCGTCCAGAATCGCCGAAACAAAGTTGTCGATGCAGGGAGAATGGACATTGTCATGTGTGGGCAGGTATTCCTCGCCCCCCGGATAGCGCAGCCCGGGGCCGCTCAGAGGATCGAGGTCCATTTCGCCGTCTGTGCCGATCACGCGGAACTGGTCCCGCTTGATACGCGAATTCCAGCGGGCATCTACCACGGCGTGTATGCCCTGTGCGTACTGGATCAGGACCGTCGCCGAATCTTCGACGGCCAGGGAGTGGATTCTGTTCGACACGATGCCTGTCGCATGCGCGGGAGATCCAAAAAGGAAGTTCAATGCGTCGATGCGATGGGATGCGATGTCGTAGAGCGGCCCTCCTCCGGCGGTTTCCGGCTGGAGCATCCAATGCCTGTGCCCTTCGGGCGCGTCCGCGTTCAGCCAACTGTGACAGCTCGCCTCGGCCAGAACCGGTGCGCCGATGACGCCTTCCCGAATGAGTTGCCGGGCGCGCAACAGCTTTGGGAAGAGCCTGCGATAGTAGGCGA
>Ga0326728_10005170_pt1 | contig 37284 bp, 20 predicted proteins | sample MB3enrmetagenome_FD_207602 | JGI IMG/M metagenome (GOLD analysis project Ga0326728, IMG submission 207602) | Lab enriched peat soil microbial communities from McLean, Ithaca, NY, United States - MB31MN | ecosystem: Environmental > Terrestrial > Soil > Wetlands > Peat | place: USA: New York...
TATGGCATTCCCAGCAGCGTTGCCAACTGCAACGTGGTGGCGGCCATGGACGAGAACAACGACGGTTTCATCACCCCGTTGGATCCTGATGCCGGAAGCCTTTTCGGCGGGACCAGCGGCGACATCTTCAATCTGGGCCGGAATAGCACGCTGACGGCTCTTACCGTGGGTGGAACCACCACCGCATCGCTGCTGGATTTGACGCCGTACGCGAAGAACAGCAGCGCCACGCTGACCACGCAAAACAAACTGGACCCGCTGGGCAACCAGAGCTACAGTGTCAACTTCGACGTGCGGCCGCTGATGCGATTGCCCGTGGGAGTGGAACTGACCTCCGGGACCAATGTGCTGCAAACCATCGACTTCGCCCCGGGATGCACCAGTTGCGGCCAGGGCGAGTTCAACGTGACCGTGAGCACCGCCAACCAGGCGCCTAGCGGCAGTTACACGCTCTCGGTTTTCGATGAATCCACTGCCGCCTCTCCCACGACGGACACCCCGACTCTGGCGGTGAGCAATGTGGTCGGCGACTTCGCTACCAACTTGTCGGCCACGGGCGGCGCCACGCCGACGTTTACCTGGCTCTATCCGGTCAACAATACCACCGCTTATACCTATCAGTTGACGCTGTGGGATGCGAACGGCAACGTGGTCTCGCAGGTTCCGGCCACGACCGGGACCGGCTTCCCCAGCACGACCCCGAACTCAATCACGCCCTCGGTCACCCTGAACAGCAGTGTGACCTACACTTGGGCCATCACCACCATCGACAGCAACGGCAATACGGCGCAGCAGAAGGCGACTTACCAACCGTAGTTTGCGCCTTGATTAGAGGTAAAACCTGCCGCCCGGAGCGCGAGTGCGCTCCGGGCATTTTTCTGCTCCAACAGAACCGGATCACTTAACTTCTTCCGTTGGCCTTCCGCTCCCAGGGTATTTCGAGCATCGTCCACAATCGGTTTTGTTTGCCGAACTTTGTGGTCTGCCCAGCGCCGCAGTCCAAGCGATACGCGAGAAAGTCGCATCCGCCCATTCGCCGCCAAATCCCGGACGAGCGGGCGAAGATTGAAATCTCGCTGCATTTGTTTCCGGAACCGGCGGGCAGGGAACCATGCGATTCGAGCGATATTACGCTCTATCCCGGCCTGAGGCGCCGCGCGGAATCCAGGAAGGCAGTGCAAAGTGTGAAGCGCATCGTGGACATCGTCGGCCGCCTGTTGGCGCTGCCTCTGCCTCTGCCGGTAAAGCTTGTGATTGCACTGGCCGTCAAGTTGACGTCTTGCCCCACCTCGTCAATGTGCTAAGAGGAAAAATGTCGCTGGGGGACCGAGACCGCCATCTCCTTATGAGGTGAAGCGCTACGACTCCTGGCACCGGCCTCGCTTTCTGGAAGCCAAGCCGGGAATCACGGGACTATGGGAGGTCAATAACCGGAGCCGTACCAGTTTTGACGACATGGTTCGCCTGGATTTGAAGTACGTGCAACGCGACTCCGTTCTGCCGTTCGGCTCGATTTGAAGATCCTCCTGCAGACATCTCGCGCGGTGCTATTCGGCGATGGTGCGTACTGACGCGTCCACCTTCGCCCAAACGTCCCTCCAACTGCACACCAAGTCGTCGCTGCCAAAGGGCCTTCTGACTTCCAAGCTTCCCTCCTTGAGGCTACCCCTTCTGCCTACCAGTAAGCCATCAAGCCCCCCTCCGACTTCTCATCTGCATCTGCCAGGCTGAGGAATTTTCAAGAACTGAAGACCAAACTGGAAACCATCTGCGAGTTGAATCCGAAGCTCTTGCGGCCCGAGAAGGACTTCTTTTCTTTGCGCTGTCGGCGTTTCTGGATATCCTCTCCGCTTGTCTGTAGGGAGTCCCTCCGGCTTTGCCGGGGACTCGTGTTTGACCGTATTGGGTTTACAGGAAGCTAATGATTATGTGCAGTTGAGGAATTAAATCCGCTTCGCCCTGCGCGCCTGGCCATACACGAAGCTGTTTTTATTCCATAGGCGCAAACCGACGCCGCGCAGCGGCACCAGATTCCTAGCCGGGGGTGGAAGGCCGCGGCTTTTGCGGCTTGGAACACCCGGATCGGCGGAATAAGAGGGCGCGCCCTGGAGGTGCGCGGAGATGGTTCGGCCTTCCTCATGTGCCAGAGAACAATTTTCCGATGGGGCCAATTCTCGCGCCCCTTCAGGGCGCAACGTTCTACTATGCCGTTCCGGGGGTTCCGTCCGCCGCTGCGGACTCCACCCCCGGCTAGGATTCGGTCACCGCTTTGAGGTTGCAACTGCCGTTGCCAACGTACCGCCTCGGAAACAGATAATCCAATTCTCGTTTCTTTTCACGACGCACCATCCTCGGCGGCGGCTGAGCTGTCCTATGCAAATTGGGACTTTGCAGCCTGCCGCCGGGAATGCGTCACGGGCCGCGAAGGGCGCGGCCCGTAAAGCAAATGAAAGCCGTTTTGCCGGTAGCGCTGGCCTCCAGGCCGCCCACGCCCTCACACGGTGTGGAAGTGCCGCTTGCACGACAATTGCGAACTCCCAGGACGGCCGGTCTGGAAGCGGATCAGGGAAGATGGTTAGTGACATTTTCGTTCGGGGAGGGTGCGTAGGTTTTTATCCTTTGCCGCTTGAATTCCCCCGCCTTTGGGTGGCGTCATGCCACCCGAAGGCGGGGGATTGGAACGCTACGGCAAGTAGTAGCGGAACGAGGTGAAGAACATATTGTCGGTTCCTTGCGGCGCGCCGCTTATCCCGGACCAAGTATTGCGGTCCACATGGGAATATTGGGGACCCAACTGCAAGGTGCCCTTCGCTCCCTTGTAGAACCGATACCAAAAGCCCAAAGTGCCCTCGATGAAGACGCGCGTATCGCCGGTGCAATTTCCCGGCGCAGTTGGGGCGAAACCACTACTTCCGGGCACAAGTTCGGTCGTGCACCCGAAATTGGAGAACAGCGGAGATCCGTATCCCACGCCGTTGCCTGCCGCGTTCACGTACGCAGTCCGGCCGGCATATTCAGTGCCGGCGTTGGTATAGATGTCGAATTTGGGGAAGTGAAACTCGATCGTGCCCAGCGCCTGGGCGCCGCGGACGAGGGCCAGCGTACCGTCGGGCCGCACGGTCGCATCCGGCAGGGTGGTGGTTCCGTAACGGCCAATGCCGTCGCCGCCTAAGAAGTGAAGGCCAACGTCAATATGTTTGTTCAGGAGAGCTACGCGAGCGTTCGCGCCTATGCCTCCGCCGGTTCTAGAGTCGTTGTAGGCCCCCGCCGCGGAAGGCGTGCCCGTGAGAGCATTCGGGAAGACGCGATCACGGAACTGCCGGACCACCCCGAAGATTTCATAGTGGCCCCAACCGGGCTCGAAGGCCGCCTTAACCACGAAATCGGGAGCGGGGTTGAAAGAGTAGTTTGCCGTCGAGTTGTAGAGACCGCCGCCGGTGCCGGCGGAGCCAATCAGGAAATTGGCGGCCTGCCCGTGTGCGGTAAAGATCGTTTGGGGATTTTCCGCCGAAAAACCCAGCCAGACCGTATTGCCAAGCTTTTTCGTGACGCGAAAGCCATACTGCCGTGCCCAGCTAAAACCAACGTTATACTGGGCATCGATAGTCATCGGCAAGGCTTCCGTCCGGTTGTCAAGGCCATTTCTTGTTTCCGTGGCCAAGCTCCACATCTGGCCACCGGTAAAAGTCCAGCCAGCAAGCGCCGCTTGTCCCCAGGCTTGGCGCTGGCGCAACGTGTAGCTGTTGCTTTGGTTGTTGTTGGAAGTGACGCCGGCCGACAAAAAGTCGCCTTCCACGTAGCCCGTCAGCTTAACGTGCTTTAGTTTTCCCTCAGCCAACAGCGAAAGGCGCGACTGACGTCCAGAGCCGAAGAACTCGGACATTTGGCTTTGGGAACTACCCGCAAAGGGAATGGCGCTAAAGGCCGAATTGACGTCGGAGGCGAGGGCTTTCTGCCGCCAGGCCGTTTCCGCCGCGAGGAAGCCCCCGGGCGTAATCGCGATTCCCTTATAGCGCAGAGCTATCGGACTCTCGTCCATCTTCTTCTGCGTCTCTTGGAGGGCGGCCGTCGTCGTCGTCACCGCCGATTTGAGATCCGTTACGTCGCTGCGCACCGCCGCTACGTCCTGCTTCTGCTCGGCGCTCTGCGAAACGGCGGTTTGAGCTGTCTGTTGCGCTTGGCTGGCTGCGCTCTGCAGTTTGTTCAGTTCCTCTTCCAGCTTCTGTATCTGCTGGTTCAGGGCGTCCCGCAATGCCTGGAGGTCTTCGGCCGTCGCCATTTTCGGCTTCGGCTCTTCCTCCTTGGCCGTGGCCGCACGTTTCTTGTTCGCTGTTGTTGCCTTCGTCGTGCTCTCCGGCGTTGCCGTCTGCGCCCACATGGCGGCGCCCAGCAAGCCGACGACCAGACTCCATCTCAAAAAGCTCCTCATGATATCCGCCCTTCTCCTGTCACCATCCGCTGCGGGTCGGCAAACGCTAAGCCGAATGTCGCTTATAGTCGGGGTTGATATCTTTTTCTAACTGATGAATGTGAATGGATTGTTACACGACAGTGAAGGACGTGTTAAAGCTAAGCACCACAAGCTACCGCAAACGAAAGGCTGGCGCAACGAAAGCGCACGTCGCGCTTCTCGCGTAGGAGAAAGGGCTGGCAACGATGGTTTTGCCGCTCCGCAAGAAGGCGTAGGCGCGATTCCTTGTCCCTCAACAAACCCTTGCGGACCTTCGGGGAGTCGCGCGGCGGGCACTCGGATTTTTGGTCGAGCTCTTTCGAACCTCGGGCCATGAAGCTAAATCTCGTAAGCCTTTTAGAATCGTGGCGTCCCCGGGGGTGTTTCGGAATGCCGAGGAATCGGTGGCATTGGCGGGTTATGAGGCGCATGCAGGCAGTAGTGGATGGTCTGTGGGACAGCGGCTGGCCAGCGAATGGCCGGCAGTTGGCCAGCAGACGAATTAGAGGGCACGTGGTAAGATATTGCAAGTAAGCGTTCCCGCCTTCGCGGAGAGGTGGCCGAGTGGCTGAAGGCGGCGGTTTGCTAAACCGTTGTAGGGGCTAATACCTCTACCGGGGGTTCGAATCCCCCCCTCTCCGCCAGTGGTTCTTTTATCTATCGCCTACAGCGCTTTTGGCCAGTCCCTGACCAGTTTCGACAAAATCCTTTGCGAATTTCCTTGAGCGTAGCAGCGGTCGCACCACGGGTGTTCCAGCCCGCTATGTCCAGACTCCTTAACGGAGAATGAGGAGCGTCATACACGCCTCATCCGCGGGCAGCGAGAATACACCCTGTCACCGAGTTTGTGCTTGATTAACCATGCCATATTTGGCATAAGAGGGAGATCGACCTTGTGAAACAGCGGCTGCAGCGCGCCATCGAAATCGACCGGGAACGGAGGAAATAGCGATGCCAAAACGCAAACGTGATTACATCGTCAGCACCGGAAACGTGTTCGCCGATCTGGGGTTACCGCACCCGGAGGAGGCGCTGGCCAAAGCCGAACTTGTCCATAAGATCACCGTGCTTGTCCGGGAGCGCGGGCTGACCCAGGCGGAAACCGCCAAACTGTTGGGCGTGGATCAGCCCAAGGTGTCCTCCCTTATCCGGGGGCGTCTTTCTGGGTTCTCGCTGGAGCGGTTGATGCGTTTTTTGCTGTTGCTCGGGCAAGACATCAAGATCACGGTTCAAGCCTGCCCGCGTTCCCGGTCCCGGCCTCGGGTTCATGTGGCATAGAGATCTTGCAGGTCAGATCGGGAACTTGGCCGGGCGCCCCCGCCGATGGTTGATGCAAAAAGAGAGGCGGCGAAAGGAAAATGGGAGACGGCCTGAACGCGGCGCCTTCCACCCCGTCAAGTGACCGCCGCGGCTACACCCGATTAAAATGGGGGACGGCGTGAACTCCGTGAATAGGCGCGGAAAGGAATGGCAGACTCGTGAGAAACGGCAAACGGGATTTCGACAAAGAAGCGCCATCCTGGGACGAAAACCCCTTCCGCCGCCAACTGGGCGAGGCCGTGGGCAAGGCCATAGCCGCGGCCGTGCCGCTGAAAAACAGCGACACCGTGCTGGACTACGGCGCCGGGACCGGACTGGTTTCCCTGGCCTTGTGCCACCGGGTTGGCTGCGTCCTGGCTGCGGATTCTTCGCGCGGCATGCTGGACGTCCTGGCCGCCAAGGCCAGGGCCGCCGGCATGGTTAACATTCAGCCCGTCTTCCTCGATCTGGAGGATCCCGCCGCCAACCCGCCGGCGGTGGACGCCATCGTCAGTTCCATGACCCTGCATCACGTGCGCGACATCCCCCGGCTCGCCAGGGTATTCCTTTCCATGCTGCGAGCTGGCGGACGCATCGCCCTCGCGGACCTTTCCACCGAAGCCGGCGACTTCCACCCCGACAACACCGGAGTGCACCACTTCGGGTTCGACGCCGATTGGTTGCGCGCCACCTTCGCTACCGCCGGATTCACCGGCGTGCGCACCACCATCGCCCATACCGTCTGCAAACAGGTCGCATCCGGCGAGACCAAGGATTTCCCAATCCTGCTTCTCACCGCAGTCAAAAACCGGTGACAAAAGCGGAAACTGGCAATCCGTGAGCTTCGATCAAGATTGGAAAACGCGTGGTGATCGGCCACAACAAACCGGCGGGAGCCGCATAGGAAACACCGGCGCGGCGGCGGCGGACAGCACTCCGGCGCATTGGCGCGATAGCGCTTGGCCCGGTCAGTGACCTGGTGTACTTGCTTCCGCCATGCCGCGCCGTAAGTTTCGAGAAACTGGTTGGTGGGAAGAGATGCGGCCGCAGGCCGCATCCCTTTTCCTGGGTTACTCGCCTGTGCCGGTCAGGTCCACGACATACTGGCCGGCGGTGCTGTTGTCCGTGATCGTCACCGTGGCCGTCCTGGAGCCCGTCGCCGTGGGCTTGAAGTTCACCCGCAGGTTGCACAACGCTCCCGGCGCCAGTGTCTGGCCGGTCGTGCAGGTGCCCGCCTGGTTGCTCAGCAGGAAGTCGCGCGGATTACTCCCCCCAAGAACCGCGCCCGCCACGATTACCGCCGAGGCCCCCGCGTTCTTGAGCGTTATGTACTGGGCTACGGTCTCCGACCCTACCGGCGTCGCTGCAAAAGTCAGCGCGAGCGACGCAGGGGTCACCGTCAGCGGCGCCGGCCCTTGGCCCGTTCCGCTCAGCAGAACCTGCTGCGGGGAACCCGCCGCATTGTCCGCTATGAACAGCGTCGCCGTGCGCGTTCCCGCCGCCGTGGGCACGAACACTATCCGCAGATTGCACTTCTCGTTGTACGCCAGCGTCGCGCCCGTGGTGCAGGTCCCCGCCTGGTTGCTCACCAGGAAGTCCCCGGAATCCGCCCCCGTCAGCGTAACTCCCGTCACCACCAGCGACGCCGTGCCCGTACTGTCAATCTGCACGTACCGCGCCCCGGAAGAAGTGCCCAGCGCCTGCGGAGTGGGGAAGGTCACGGAGGTAGTGCTCAACGTCAACGCCGCCGTCTCCCCTTGCCCCGTCCCGCTTAAAGACACCGTGTAGGAACCACCCGGCGCGCCCGCGCTGTCGATCACTAACGACCCGCCGGCAGGACCGCCGGCCGTGGGACTGAAGACCACACGAATCACGCACGTCCGGCCCGCCGCCAGGTTCATGCTGGTGGTGCAAGTGCCGGCCTGATTGCTGATGGCAAACGGACCCGACACCGCCGCCGGTCCCACCGCCACCGCCGCCGTGCCGGTATTGGTAAGCGAGATGTACTGCGCCACCGAGAATGTACCTACCAGTTGCGGGTTGAAGGTCAGCGACAACGACGCCGGGCTGATCACGAGCCCTGTGGCAGCGGGAGTGATCGTGATCGTAACCGTCTGTGTCGTTGGGGCATAATCAATGTTGTCGGTTGGCGTGAAGGTGACCGACAGAGTTTGCAAACCGGCGGGTAATTCCGTACCTGCCGGCGGCGTATAGGCGTACGTGCCCGGAATGGAAGCCACTGCGTCCAACTGCGCGCTACCCAGTGGTGTGCCATAGGGGATCGGAGCGGGAGCCGGCCAGATGATGGTTGGAACCGCCTGGTTGACGGTAAGCGAAACCGTCGCGGTAGCCGCCGTGTAGTCGGCCGCATCGGCCGGGGTAAAGGTTGCCGAGAGCGTATGCGTTCCAGCCGAGAGCACTGTCGCAGCCGGGGGAGTATATACAAAGGTTCCATCCAAAACGCTGCCGCCGACTCCTGTCGCGCTGGCGTTCAACTGCGTGGCCGAAAGTGCCGTGCCATAGGTAATCGCCGCCGGCGTAGACCACGTGATCACGGGTGTAGCCTGGTTAACGGTGAGCGAAACCGTCGCGCTAGGCGCCGTGTAGTCGGTCGCATCGGCCGGGTTAAAGGTTGCCGAGAGCGTATGCGTTCCAGCGGTCAGCACCGTGCCCGCGGCGGGCGAATAGGCAAACGTTCCGGCTACCGTCGCGCTGGCATCCAACTGCGTCGCGCTCAAAGCCGTGCCGTAAGGAATGGCGGCCGGCGCAGGCCAGCTAATAGCCGGTATGGCCTGGTTCACCGTCAGTTCGACGGTTGCCGTGGCTGTGGCGTACTTGGTCGTATCGGTTGGAGTGAAGGTTACCGATAAGGTTTGCACTCCGGCGGTCAGCACCGTGCCCGCGGTGGGTGAATAGGCGAACGTCCCGGCTACCGCTGAAGTCGCATCCAGTTGCGTCGCGCTCAAAGCCGCGGGATATGTAATGTCCGCCGGCGTAGCCCAGGTGATCGACGGAACCGTCTGGACATTCAGGGTCTCCGTGTCAGTGAACGTAAACTTCTCGTTGTCGGCGGCGAGGGCAGCGTCTAACCCAAACTCTTCATCGGTAAACGTAAAGTTCTCGTTGTCCATCACCACGGCCGGAAAGAAGACATCCTCTGCATCCGTAAAGGTGAAGGCCTCCGTGTCGGCGACCTTGGCAGACACCAGCGCCGTGGCGCCCGGTGCTTGCGCAAACACATGAATCGTGAAGTCGCGCCCGAGAGTGCTTCCGCCCACCGCATCGTCGATGGAGATTTCAAACTGATAGATTCCGGTCGCAGTGGGAACTCCTCCGACGGCAACCGTATCGGGACCGGTTTCGACAATCAATCCGGGAGGCACATCGCCGGTCACGGTCAGGTCATACAAACCCGATCCGCCAATGGCCTGCACGGAGGAACGAAAAAGCACACCGATCATTGCATCCGGAAAAGATCTCTGGGCAAAGTCAAGCGGCATGGGCTCGGATTGCGCTGTCTTTGAGGCCGGGCCCGGAAGGCCTTGCTTGGAGGCCGCGACCTGGCCGGACGCAGGAATGGCGGCCTGGTCCAGAAGAAACAACACAAGCACCAAGAGGCCAAAGCCTCGCCAAACTCTCTCCGGAAATCTCATCGCTTCCCCCTTTCCTCGCCTGGGACTCCAAGCCGCAATCGGTCCAGATTGGCTCTAGGAGAAGGTGATGGTAACTGTGACCTGGATGATTTGGCCGGCGGTCACTGCGACCGGTGTGATGCTGGCCAGGCTCAGCGGCCCGTACCAAGGCTCCGGAGACGTTTGGGTCACGCACGAGGCGGGGCTGGATGTCTCAAGGGTACTGGGGTTGGCAGTAGTGCTGTAGCCGATGTTGGCGCAGGTGCTGATAAGGGAGTAGACCGTCCCGATCGTCCCCGTCTGGTTGGCCGTGATCGAGCCCGCCAGGACCATCGAGAAAGGTCCGCTGTTAAGGCCGCCCGTACCCAGATTGTACGTGTAAGTGAGTCCCGTGGCGCAGTAATAGACGCTGCAGTAGCCGAGGCCCGGGTAAGTCGAGAGAGAGCGCGCGATGCCGCAGAACTGGTAGGTCGCGGTGCAGGGTGCATTGCCGCTCTGCGCTCCCATGACGATCATATAATCGCCGGGGATTAAATACCCTGACATCAGCCCGATCAGCAAGCCCTGACCATCTTGCTCCAGGGCATTCTCAAAGTCGCGGTGCTCAACCAAAGTTCCGTCGGGGTTCTTGATGTCGATCACCCAGCGGCCATGCATCTTGACGCCCTGACTGATGGAACCATTGCTCTTCCGGCCGCCTTCCTGCCTGCCCCTACCAACGGAGCTCAAAGCGGCGGGATCGTGAGCCGGCGCAGTGGCCGCGTTTGACCCTCCAATTGGCGCGCCGGTGGCGGACACACCACGTTGCGGGAGAACGGGAGCCGCGGTTTGCCCCCAGGCGGTTTGGCTCAAGCCGAGTCCGAGCGCTGCAACCAGGGCAGCGGTGAGGAAACGGTACGGGCGGGGGAGAACAACTGAATTCGAGATCATCGTTGACTCCTGTTGAAGTTAGAATCGGTTGCCCGGTCTGTAAAAAACAACGAACCCAATAGAGCGGCATCCGTGGGATCCGGCAAGAGAACCGCATCGCGAGTTGCCTGAGCATCTCGAATACACGGCGCGTCCGGAGGAACGGAGACGCACCTGCCTTCCGGCGACAGGCCCTGGGGAAAACCGAGACAGGCGCACTATACACAATTGCAAAACTGAAAGCAAGGGAAAAGTTTGTCCATGTGAGCTTTTCTCGAGCCTTGCGGCCGGACTACTGGTCTAGTAGGATGCGGACGGCTTTCAATACTCACCTGACAAGGAAACCTGTTCCCGATGCTCGTCTTTTTAACCCTGAGTCTGTCTGCGCTGAGGCCCATTCTCATAGTCATTCTTTTCATGACTGCTTTTTGGACAATCAGGTCCATTCGCGCCCAAAAACGAAGGCAGGCATTGACTGCTCTGGCACAGCAGATGGGGTTTACCTACGAGGGCGATGATTGGAGCGGCGAAGGCCAAGCGCCGGTGACGGAGACGGCCCTGTTCCAATGCGGACGCCGGCAAGCGTTCCACAACATCATGGTGGGAGCGTATGCGGGACTCAATGCCGGCCTCTTCGACTACCAATTCACCACGGGGGTGGGCAGGTCGTCCCGTACCTATGTGCAGACCGTGGCGGCGTTCTGGAAGGGCGGCCTCTGCCTTCCCGAGTTTGCCATTTATCCGGAAGGCATCTTCGAGAAGCTGGGCAACGTCTTCAGCCACCGGGATATCCACTTTGATGCCCACCCCGAGTTTTCGTGCCGCTACGTGCTGCGCGGCCCGGAGGAAGAGAAAATCCGACAGCTCTTTTCCGACGGGCTGGTTACCTTTCTGGAGAGCTTGGACCCCGCCCGGAAATGGCATCTGGAAGGTGCGGATACGACGATCGTTCTCTACCGGGGAGGAAAACCGGTGAAGCCGGAGCAGTTGCAGGCATTCCTGGAGGAAGCCTCGTCAATCGCCACTTCGGTCCTTAGCTGGGTGAACAATAAACAGAGCTGACCGGGTTTCGTGGTACTCTAGCGTTTCCGCTGTAAACACCACCGATTTCGGGATACTACTTTGGCCAAGACGAAACTCGAGAGCCGTTTTGCCGCGCTTTCCCGCATGGTTGGGAACACGCCCCTGCTCGCCATCGAATTCCGCTTCCGTGGCCGCAACCGGGTCATCTACGCCAAATGCGAGCAGATGAACCTGACCGGCAGCATTAAGGACCGTATGGCGCTCCACATTCTGCGCCGCGCCTATGAGGAAGAAAGAATCAAGCCCGGTGACCGAATTGTGGAAGCCACCAGTGGCAATACCGGCATCGCTTTTGCCGCGGTGGGGCGGATGCTTGGCCATCCGGTCACGATTTTCATGCCCGACTGGATGAGCACGGAACGCAAGCAGCTCATCGCCGGCTACGGCGCCGCCATCACCCTGGTCAGCCGCGAACAGGGAGGCTTCGTCGGCGCCATTCGCCAAGCGGAAGAACTGGCGGCGGCGGAGCAGAATGTTTTCCTGCCGCGGCAGTTCTCGAATGCCGACAACGTTCAGGCTCACGAGACAACCACGGGCCCGGAGATTGATTTGCAGTTGCAGGCTGCCGGCCTGCGGATTGACGCCTTTGTCGCCGGCATCGGAACCGGCGGCACGGTGATGGGCGTCGGCCGGTACCTGCGTAAGCAAAATTCCGGCGTCCGGATGCACGCTGCGGAACCTGCCGAATCGCCAATTCTGACGACTGGCCGCAAGTGCGGCCACCATCGCATCCAAGGTATCTGCGATGAGTTCATTCCGGCTATTGTTGACCTCGACCAACTCGATTCGGTCGTTCATGTTTCCGACGGAGATTCCATCCTGATGTCACAAAGACTGGCTGCCGGCCTGGGATTGGGCGTGGGCCTCTCCTCCGGGTGCAACTTCCTCGGGGCCGTGCGCCTGCTGGATGAGATGGGAGGCGATGCCGTAGTCGCCACCGTGTTTGCCGATGATAACAAGAAATACCTCACCACCGACCTGATGCGCGACGAACCCCTCCGCGCCGATTACCTGACGCCGCATATCGAGCTCACCGGCATCCGCGTGCATCGGCGTATATGCCAGATGTGCGCCGGCGAAACCATTGCCCCCGAGGGCATTCTGGCCGCCAGCACGTAAGCTCCCCGATTCTTCAACCCCCACCCCAGCGAATGTTAAGTATCTTGAAATCTTGATCGCCTTTTTGGCCCCTGCTGGCCAACGACCCAAGACCCAAGACCAAAGACCAACGGCCCCAACGTGAAACGAAAAACCAAAAAACGTGAAACGGCCTCAGTCCGGCTGCTCCAGGAGCCGGCGCAGGCATTCCTGCAGGGCGGCGGCAGCGAATGGCTTGGAGATGAAGTGGATGCCGGGATCCAGGATACCGTGGTGCGCGACCAAGTCCTGCGTATAGCCGGACATGAACAGCACTTTGATCTGCGGCCGCAGCTTGAGCATCTGATCCGCCAGTTGCTTGCCATTCATGTTGGGCATCACCACGTCGGTAAGCAGCAACGCGATCGGGCCGGGATGCTCACGCGCCAGGGCCAGGCCGGCGGCGCCCGACTCGGCCTCCAGCACGCGATAGCCTTCTTCGCGCAGCAGCTCGACAATGAACGCTCTGACCTCGTCCTGGTCCTCCACGACCATGATCGTTTCGCCCCGGGCGAGCGTGGCCTTCCCCGCTTCCGGCGCCGTTTCTTCCGGCGGCGCGGTCTCGTTGCGCGGAAAACACATTTTGAAGCAGGTTCCGTTGCCGGGCTCACTGTGCGCCGAGATGTGTCCACCCGCCTGCTTCACGATGCCATAGACGGTCGCCAAGCCAAGTCCGGTGCCCTTGCCCGCCGCCTTGGTCGTGAAGAAGGGCTCGAAGATCCGGTTCAGGGTGTCTTGATCCATGCCGCTGCCGGAGTCCGTGACCGTGATCTGCAGGTAATCGCCGGGTTTTACCTCGGCGTGGGTAGCGGCGTAATTCTCGTCCAGGGTGACATTGCTGGTTTCCAGCAACAGCCAGCCGGTTCCGGGCATGGCATCGCGGGCGTTGGCGGCGAGATTGATGAACACCTGACGGAGCTGGCCGGGATCGGCCCGGATGGGAAACGGCGCCGGCTCCAGGACCGTGCGCAGTTCAACATCCTCGCCGATCAGGCGCCGCAGCAGGGTGGCGCAGTCGGCAATCAGTTCGTTGATGTCGATCCGCTGCGGCTTGACCATCTGCTTGCGGCTGAAGGCCAGCAATTGCGAGGTCAGTTCGGCAGCGTGGTTGGCGGCCTTTACAATCTCATTGGCCCGCTCTTGGCTCTTGGAGTCGGCTGTGCCCTTGAGCAGCAGGCAGGCGAAGCCCTGGATGACCGTGAGCATGTTGTTGAAGTCGTGGGCAATGCCGCCCGCCAGGCGCCCGACGCTTTCCAATTTCTGGCTCTGCAGCAGTTGTGCTTCCAGCGCGGCCCGCTCTTGCTCTGCGCGGACCTGCTCGGAGATATCGCGTTCGCTGGCCTGCACCCCGATCTGCTGCCCCGTCTCATCGCAGGTGGGGTTCCAGTTGGCTGAGACCCAGCGCGTCTCGCCGCTCCTGGTCCGCAGGCGATAGGTTACGTTTTTGACGTGTTCGCCCCGGTAGGCGCGGTCCCAGCCGGCGAGCACCGTGTCGCGGTCCTCGGGATGCACCCAGCAGGCGAATTCCGCCACGCGCAGTTCGTCGGGCGAATACCCCGTCAGTTGCTGCGCGCCAGGATTGGCGTAGGTCAGGTGGCGCTCGCGGTCAAAGGCCAGAACCATCTCACTCAGACTGGAAGCCAGCAGCCGCAGATTCCGCTCCGTCTCGCGCAGCGCCCTGCCGGTAGCCTGGGCTTGGTCACGCGCCCGGCGATAGGCGATGGCCGCCCAAAGGGCCAACAGGCACACGCCGCCGATTGCCGCCAACCCCAGCTTGTAGCGCCAGAGCGTGCGCCGGGTCTCGCGGAGGCGGGTCAGGAAAAGCAGGTCCTGCGACGCGGGATAGCCCCAGAAGTTGGCAATCCTCGCGGCCGATCCGTCGTCCACCATGCGGTCGATCTCGGTGCTTATAGCCCGGGCGGCGATCGGCGCATCCCCGTCGCGCACCGCTCCCATAGCCACCAGCGTGCGGAGGGCGACGATGGGAATAACGCGCAAGATTGTTCCCGGACACGGATTATTCTCGATCAGCATCGAGAAAGCGGTGAAGCGTTCGCCAAAGACGGCGGGCACATCGCCCCGGCACAGCCGCGGGACCGCGTCGCGCAAGCCCTGCGAGCTCACCAGTTCCGCCTGCGGAAATTCTTCGTGCAGCAGATTGGCCGAGATGGGCATGCCGTCGTAAGCTACGCGGACATTCTTCAGGTCCTCCGCCTGGAAGTAAAGGCTGTTGGCGAGCACCAGGAAGCCGAAGTTGTGCTCCTGAATAGGCGTGGTCAGGTAGAAACGCCGCTGGCGCTCCGGAGTGATGGTCATGCGCAGCCAGAGATCCACCCAGTGCTCTTCCAGTGCCTGGTCGGTCTCATGCGGGTACTCCTTCCAGCGCAGTCGAATACCCCGCCGGCGGGCGGCCTCCCTGACCAGCTCGACCGCGTATCCGGTCGCTTCCCCATTGGGCCCGGCGATCTGGTTGGGAGGACTCGGCTCCCAGCCGATGACGAAGACACGCCGTAGCGCCCTCGTCTGCCGCAACTGAAGATAGCCGGCAGAGAGCCCGATCAGCAAAAGCGCCATTCCTGCCCACACCCACGGCCGCCGGCTCATGCCATCAATGACTCCGTTCCGCGCCCCAGATTGCCTGCCATAAACTGCCAGATTATACCGCAACCCCGCAGAATGTACCCCAGACTGGGACCGGCCTTTCATTTCAGCCCGGCGCTATTTTTCATCGGCCAACAACGAGGGTTCGGCTCTTTGTGGTGGCCCCAACTGCTGCAGGTTCGTCATCGTAAATGCCGGCGCCACATCGGGCCGGACGCGAGGCAACGGCTTGACGGCTGCCCCGCTTCGGCCTAGGATTTCAGCGGCTCCTAAAAGGCCATGCTGAAGTAAGGAAAGAATGCCGGCGGGTTTCCGCCGGCCTGGAGGCGGCTATGAGTAGCGTTGCGGTCACTCCCCCTGATTTTGCCGGCCGCCGTGGCTGGTTGATGTTCTTTGGCATCGTGCAAATCTTGCTGGGCTTGCTCTTTTCGGGAATGGCGCTTCTGTTTTTGCTTTCCCAGGCCGTTGTCCGGCACATAGGCGGCGCCGCCCATCAGCCCTTGCGCCTTGTATGCCATGCTTTCGCGATGTATGTGGGAATCAGCGCCTGCCTGCTGATTCTGGGCGCCGGTTCCATGCAATGCCGGCGCTGGGCGCGGGCGCTCACGCTGGTCATCAACTGGATCGTGCTGATCGTTGGCGTTGCCCTTACGCTGATCCTGGCGAAATTCCTGCCGCGGCTCCTGCTGGCGGCCTCCGCGAGCGGGCGCCGCCCCCTTCCGCCGGGCGCCGTGTTATTTGTCTCCGTTTTTGCCGTTGGGTTCACTGCGCTTTTCGCAGTCCTGCTTCCGCTGATCTTCGTGCTCTTTTACAGCCGCGCCAGCGTGCGCTCCACTTGTGAGCGGTGCGACCCGGTGACGCGCTGGACCGACAAGGTTCCACTGACGGTTCTGGCGATGGTTGTGCTCTGCATATGGGGCGCCTATAAATCTCTGGCCCAGGCGGTTTTCCTGCACACCGTGCCCGTGTTTGGAACCTATGTCTCAGGACTGGCCGGCGCGGCCGTCTGTCTGGGATTTACGTTGGTTCTGGCGCTGCTGGCGTTCGGCTTTTACCGCCGGGCGCTGCTCGCCTGGTGGACGGTGCTGATCGGCAACATCGTGGCCGTGGTATCGTTCCTGACTACGCTTGCGCATTCCGGCTTGGCCGAACTGTACCGCCAATTGGGGATAAGCGGACGCGGAATTGACCTGATCGTGGCCCATCAAGCCAAGGCCGAGAGCCTGATGACGATTGGAGTCTTATGTGCCGCGGCTGCTGGGACCATCTACCTGCTGATCATTCACCATCATTTTGGCGCGCCGCCTCGACTGCCGGCAGAGCTTGCGCCACTCCAGCCGGTGGAGGAAACACCGGAAGAACCTCAGGCTTAGGAAAATGGCGTGCCGCACCGGGGAATGCCCCATGACGCGCCGCTTACGACTGCCTCTTCTGCTCTTGATCGCCCTCGCATTGCAGACGGCGCGCCCCGCCTCTTCTCAGACTGTTCCCGCCCAACCACCGGCCGGCAGAGATGCCTTATGGCGGATCGTCCATGAACAATGTGTTGCCGGCATGCGTCAGCAGCACGATCCGAAGCCCTGTGCGCAGGTCGATCTGCCGCCGGCGGAAGCTGAAGGATACGCAATCCTAAAAGACCGGCGCGGCCAGACGCAGTTCTTGTTGATTCCCACCGGACGCGTTAGCGGCATTGAGAGCCCGGTGCTGCTTGCGCCGGACGCCCCGAATTACTTTGCCGAAGCTTGGCAAGCGCGTCATTTTGTCATGGAGTGCGCGCCGCGCCCCTTGTCCCGCAACGATATCAGTCTGGCGGTGAATTCGGCGCTGAACCGCAGCCAGGATCAATTGCACATCCACATTGATTGTTTAAGCTCCACGGTTCGCGATCTGTTGCATAGCCACGAAGCCGGTCTCCGCACCCATTGGTCGCCCTTCCCCGTCCCTCTCGAGGGCCACAGCTATGTGGCTTTGTGGCTGCCGGGTGAAGATTTGGGCGCCGGCAATCCGTTCAAGCTGTTGGCGGAGCAATTGCCCGGCGCCCGCGCCACTATGGGCGCCCGGACCTTGGTGGTTGTCGGCCTGACCCGCCGCAACGGGCAGGCCGGGTTTGTCCTGCTTAGCGATCAGGCCAGCCCGGACGGTCAGGATCAGGCGTACGGAGAAGAGCTGCAAGACCACGCCTGCGCCGCCGCTCCCCCCGCACCCTAAGCTGCCTTATGTTTTGCCGGTTCCGAGCCGGTGCTGTCCCCATCAACCGGCGTCCTCGGCGTTCTGCGGCCCCATTTCGGGGGACGGGGAACGAGCGACGAGAGACGCTTTCGCGCTACCTGCTGCTTGCCGCCGTTCCCGGCCAACCTGTCCCGTCCCGCCCAGCGGGGCGTGGGCGACCAATAACCGACCACCCACGGCCGTTCTGCTATAATGCAATCTGCACGCAGCGCCGTGCTGCGTCGTCAATCATTAATTCGCACGCGTCGGGGAGTGGCTCAGCCTGGTAGAGCACCTGGTTCGGGACCAGGGGGTCGGAGGTTCAAATCCTCTCTCCCCGACCACTGTTTTTCCATTCGAAACCTCCGAAACATCACTACCCTCCGAAACCTCCGTTCTTTGACACCCCCGAGACCTCCCCAACCTCCCGAACTTCGGCGGAACCTGGCCGAAGAATTTTTGCCGGCCGAACTGCTCCTACATGCCGAAATCGGAAGCTTACCTGTGTGGCGTTAGAATTACATAGGCCGCAAGGGGCGGGTAATTGTACGAGAGTCAAACGAGCGGGCAAGTGTGGTGGGGGCCCGGAAACCAGGGGCCGCCCTGTCAGCGAAGGGTGATTGACCCGAAGCGAAATCCGGACTAACCGATTTTGGAGGTTCTTGGATGGACGACATCGCACGGCATCATTACCGGCAACAGATGTTGCAGGACCCAAGGTACGCCGATCCCAAGCGGCTCCTTCGCTTTGGCGCAAAAGCATACTCACAATTCGAAGACGATGGCATGATTGTGGAGATTTTCCGCCGGATCGGAGTTGGAAATCAGACCTTCATTGAGTTTGGTGCGGGAGATGGACTTGAGAACAACACGTTAGCTCTGCTCGTCTCGGGCTGGAGGGGCTTATGGCTGGAGGGTAATGAAGCGAATGTGGCGGCCATTCGAACCCGCTTGGCCCATTACCTGGAGGCAGGCCAACTGCAGGTGGCGCAGCAGCGGATAACCCGCGATAATGTCGACGACTTGCTCAAGAGATTGGGGCCTCATCCCGAGCCCGATTTATTGAGCATCGACATCGATGGCAACGATTTCTGGGTGTGGGAAGCGATCACCTCGGTAAGCCCGCGCGTGGTCGTCATCGAATACAACGCCACCTGGTTTCCTCCGCTTGCCCTGACGATTCCCTACCGGGAGGATTATGAGTGGAATGGCACGAATTATTTCGGAGCAAGTCTGAAGGCACTGGAAAAACTGGGCTCACACAAGGGCTACTGCTTGGTTGGGTGTGACTTCGGCGGCGTGAATGCTTTCTTTGTCCGTGCCGGCCTCGTTGGCCAAAATTTCCGCGAACCGTATACCGCGGAAAACCATTACGAGCCGCCGCGATACTGGATGGCACAACCGTCCGGGCATCCGCCGGCCGTGGGACCTCTGGTTCGGATTGAAGATGGTGTAGGGCCGCAGGGTTCCCCTGGCGGACGCCCGAACTCAGGACCAGGGCCCCGGTAGCGACGCTCATCAGAAGCTCGGGTGCGGGGAACCGGGGACATCCATGACACATCCATGACACAAAAGAGTCAAACGTCCCTCTTAGCCTCACCTTTTCGTGCAGCGGCTCATCGAGGCAATTGCCGGCCACAGGTCCGGCTGATTGCCGCTGCCAGGGTTTCCTCGGTCAAGGGCTTGGAAACGTAGTCGTCCATGCCGGCAACCAGGCAGCGCTCCCGGTCGCCCGACATGGCGTGGGCGGTGAGCGCGATGATGGGCAAGTGAGTCCCGTTCCGCCGTTCCCGGTCGCGGATATGTCGGGTTGCCTCGAACCCGTCCAGTTTGGGCATTTGCACATCCATCAGAATCAGATTGAAGCATTCCTGCTCCCATCTTTCCAGGACTTCCTGCCCGTTCTCAGCCAAGGCCACCTGATGTCCCATGCGCGCCAGCAAAGCTGCTGTCAGCCGCTGACTGATCTTGTTATCTTCGGCAACCAGAATCCGCAGGGACTGCTGGGGTTGCGGGCTGGGAGCAGGGGGCGCCGGGTGGCCCGCCGGCTTCTCCGCATCCACCGGTTGGCCGGTTCCCGGCCGGGCGGCGCGGACCGTAAAGTAAAAGGTACTGCCGCGGCCAGGCTCGCTCTCCACCCAGATCTTTCCGCCCATGAGTTCCACGATGCGCTTGGAGATCGCCAGCCCCAGCCCCGTGCCGCCGTACTGCCGCGTGGTGGAGCCTTCGGCCTGCTCGAACTCTTCGAAGATATAAGGCAATCTTTCCCGGGCAATGCCAATGCCGGTATCACGGACGGAAACTTGCAACCGCGAATCCTCCATCGCCGGCGCCGGGGCCGGCTGCATGCCGATCGCCACTGCCACCTGACCGCGGGGAGTGAATTTCAGCGCGTTGCCGGTCAGGTTCACGATCACTTGGCGCAAGCGAACGGGGTCGGCCACGACCCGGGCCGGCACTTCCGGCGCCACCTCGAGAGTCAGTTCCAGTCCTTTGGTATCGGCGATGAGCGCCAATCCTCGGATCGTGTCGCCGGCCATTTCGCGCAAGTCAAAGGCAACCGGGGCCAGGGTCAGCTTTCCTGCTTCCACTTTGGAGTAGTCGAGAATGTCGTTGATAATGACCAGCAGCGAATCGCCGGACGATTTGACCATGTCCAGCAGTTCGCGTTGCTCCGCGCTGAGCGGCGTGGAGAGCACCAGTTCAGTGGCGCCGAGTATGCCGTTCATCGGGGTGCGGATTTCGTGGCTCATGTTGGCCAGGAACGCGCTTCGGGCGCGGGCGGCCGCTTCGGCAGCTTCTTTCGCCTTCCGCAGCTCGGCCGTCCGTTCCGTGACCATGGCGACCAGCGCCATCTCCCGGTGTTTCATGCGCCGAATCCGCCACCCATAGGCCCCGGCTGCCGCCCCCAGGAATGTCAGGAGGCACAGCGCCAGGAACCAGTACGTCTGATAGATGTGAGGGGTGAGATAGAACTCGACGGACGCCTCGCCCCGGTTTGATGTGCCGTCGTCGGTTGTCGCCATCACCCGGAAGCGGTAATTTCCGGGCGGCAGGTTCGTGTAGTAAGCGATTCTCCGGGCGCCGGCATCGACCCAGTCCCGGTCGAAATTCTCCAATTTAAAACGAAAGTGCACCCGGCCGGCGCCGGCAAAATAAGGGGCCGTGTAATGGAACTCGAGATGGTGGCCGCCGGGCGGCAAGCGCACGGCCCCGGTGAGGGCAATGCGGCTGTCGTCGGCCCACATATCTTCAATATGCAGGAGCAGGGGCAGGCGCTTTTGCCGCAACACCTGCGGATGCACGCGCACCGCGCCCGCCAGGGTGACGAACCACAAATCTCCGCGGTGGTCTTTCCAGCCCGCCGGGCTGCTGCCCCCGTTGCATTCGACGTTTCTCATTCCGTCTTCGGCGCCAAACGCCACCGGCGTGATCCGGTTCGTGCGGCCTTCCGCAAAATCGTTGAGCTGTTGCTTGGCCACGCGGAAAACGCCCCGGTTCGTGGAAATCCAAAGATAGCCGTCATCGTCTTCGAGGATCGCCAGCGGATTGTAATCAAAGAGGCCTTCCCGGCTGGTATAGACAGTAATCTTTCCGTCCTTGAGGCGGTTCAGTCCCTCCGCCCCGATCCAAAGTGTGCCCTGGGGATCCTCGTAGAGAGAGATCACTTGATCGGCGGAGAGGCCGTCTTCACTGCCGTAATTCACGAATCTACCGTCTTTAAGATGGCTGAGCCCGCCCAGCGTGCCGATCCAGAGCCCGCCGTCCTTGGCGCCAATGATTGTCTGGACATTATTGTTCGGCAGACCCTCGCGGGTTCCGTAGAAGGTGTAGCTCCGGTTGCTGAGCCGTGCCAGCCCGCTGTTCCTGGTGCCGATCCACAGGACGCCGTTCGGCTCTTCATAGATAGCGTGAACTCTCTGATGGAATGGTGAGGTTGCCGGGGGCGGCCCGGTTACTCGGCCTTGTTCGAAGCGGCTAAGACCGGAATCTTTGCCGAGCCAGAGGACACCGTCGTGCCCTTCGAACAGGGCGCCCACCGTGTCATCGGCGAACCCCTGGCGCGTGGAGTACACCGTCACCTTGCCGTCTTTGAGGCGATTCAGGCCGCCGGCCTGAGTGCCCATCCAGATGCTGGAGTCCCGGCCTTCCCTGACGGTCCAGGCAACGTTTTGGGAAAGTCCCTCCGGCTGGCCGAAGGGCGTGAAAACCGCGTCCCGAAACAAATCCACTCCCCCGGCGAAGGTGCCGACCCAGAGATTGCCGTTGCCATCCTCATAAAGACTCTTGACGGTGACGTCCGACAGTCCATCGGGGACAGAGAAGTGAGCGATGCCCTCCTGGTTGAGACGGATCAGGCCGTCGTTGAGGGTGCCAGCCCAGAGATTGCCGTCGCGGTCTTCGAGCAGCGACGTGATCTCCGGGCGCGGCGTGTGTCCGTCTAAGGGAACACCAGTCATTTGGCCGTTGACCAGGCGGTACAAGCCGGCATTTGTCCCCACCCAGAGGATGCCGTCCCGGGCTTCCAGCAGGACGTTAATCGATTTGCCGGGCAGTCCCTCTGCCGCCACCCGCACTTTGGCGCCGCTGGAGCCTTCGAGCGTAAGCCCGGCGTCGGTGGCAATCCAGGTATCCCCGTTGTGGGTGTGCAGGACTTCGCGCGGCAAATTGGCGGAGGTTTCTTCGCTCGATAAGGCGCGTTGAAAGGCCTCGTCTCGCCACAGGCGCACGCCGGCGGTGGTCGTAATCCACAAGGCGCCGTCCGTTCCCAACCGTAAGGTCCGGATATTGTTGCCGGGCAGTCCGTCGCGGGAGGTATAGGTGGTGAACCTTCCGTCTCTCAGGCGGCTAAGCCCGTTTTCCGTCCCAATCCACAAACTGCCGTCGGGGGTTTCCGCCAGGCTCTGAATCCGATTGTCGGCCAGCGCCGGCGCCGATTTGCGGTCGAAGACGGTGAACTGCGCACCATCGAAACGAGCCAGCCCTTCTTCCGTGCCGGCCCAGAGATAACCGTCCTTGGTCTGAAGAATTGCCAGTACGTCAGTTTCCGGCAGTCCGCTTTTGGCGTTCCAGATTGCGTGAGCATATTGGGCAATGGTCTTGTGGGGATCGAGGGCATGGCAAGGGATGCCGGCGAGCAGCGCGGCCGGCAGAAAAAGGCGCCGCAATGTGCCGAGCACAAAGCCAGCCGCCCGCCTCCGGCGCTGAGCACTCATAGTGCGCTGTCTCATGGCCCGAATACCAGTTGTACGGGCACACGGAACCCTGCCTGGTTCCATCGACCGAAAGAGTGCGGAACGTGAATTCTGTTACCGGAAGAGTTGGGCAATCTCCCCCTTTGGTCACAAGGCTTTCAATTACAAATTTCAAATTAAGAGATTACAAATCTCTCTTGGTTATCGCCTTCACTGCGCTGTCAAGCTCTTTCTAATTCTTTAGGCACCTCGGTCACTGCCCGGAAGGTAATTGTCCTAATAGTTCTAGGTATTTTGGCCGATCCCCTAATCAGGCCGCACCGGGCGAAGTAACGCGGCCACTTCAAAACAAGAGGAACTTATGGCAAGACGGGTGGTTCACCTCTCTTGTGTTCTGTCTGCTATTGTGATGGTTTTCGTGGTCTTGAGTCTGGCCTTGCCGCTGGCCGCACAAACCAGCGCGATCACGGATCCGCTCAGCGTTCGCCCACAGGACCGGGTAACCAGCCTAATCGATGACCAGCAACGAGTTACGCTGACCGGGAACCATCATCCGCTGGCGCGTCCAGAGAATGAGGCCGGTGCAGTTTCTCCCGATATGCGCATGGATCGCATGATCCTCTCTCTGCGGCCCGAGGCTTCCCAGCAGGCGGCTCTTCAGGCATTGCTGAAGGCGCAGCAGGACCCGGCCTCGCCTTACTACCACCAGTGGCTGACTCCGGATACGTACGCCGAGAGCTTTGGCGTATCGGAGAACGATGCCCGGCAGGTGGCGAAGTGGCTGCAGGCGCACGGCATGGAAGTGGAAGAAATAGCGCCCGGACGCACCGCCATAGTCTTTAGCGGCACCGCCGCGCAGGTGGAAGAGGCCTTCCAAACTCCCATCCGTCTCTACCAGGCGCAGGGGCAGCTTCATTATGCAAACTCCGCCGATCCCCAGATTCCGCAGGCTCTGGCCACGGTCGTCAACGGCCCGGTTGCGTTGCACGATTTTCGCAGCTCACCGGCGCTGGTAAATGCCGCGCCCGGCTTCACGGCCGGCAATGGCGCGCACTTTCTGGCCCCGGCGGACTGGGTGACCATCTATGACGTTGGCCCCCTTTACAGCCAGGGCCTGGATGGCACGGGACAGAGCATTGCGGTACTCGGGCGCGTGGATGTTTCGCTTACCGACGTGCAAAATTTCCGCCGCAACTCCGGGCTGCCGGCCATCAATCCGGAGATTATCGTGAATGGTTCCGACCCCGGAAATCCCGACTGCGACGACGATATGGAATCGGCCTTGGACGTCGAGTGGGCCGGCGCCATTGCCAAGAAAGCGACCATCAAGTTCGTCACTTCTAAATCCACCACCACGGACGGCATAGACCTCTCGGCCCAATATGCCGTCAGCCACAAAGTGGCGCCTATCATCACCTTGAGCTACGGCCAGTGTGAAGCAGCGCTGGGCCCGGCGGCCAATGCCTTCTGGAACGGCCTCTGGAGCCAGGCGGCCCTCCAGGGACAGACAGTATTTGTGTCTTCGATGGACAATGGCGCCGCCGGTTGCGACGATCCGAACGAAACCACCGCTACCCAGGGACAAGCCGTGAGCGGCTTGTGTTCCACTGCCTTCAACACCTGTGTGGGAGGCACAGAGTTCGACGATACTTCCAATCCGAGCTTCTATTGGGCGGCGACGGATGGCGCGGGCATGGGTTCGGCGCTCAGCTACATCCCGGAAAGCGCCTGGAATGAAAGCGGACTGGACAATGGCACCGGCCTGTGGGCATCGGCCGGCGGAGTAAGCACCCTCTATCCCAAGCCTTCCTGGCAGGCGGCGCCCGGAGTGCCCGCCGACGGCTATCGGGACATTCCCGACATGGCCATGGCGGCCGCGGGGCACGATGCTTATCTGGCTCAATTGCAAGGTTCGCAGGCTTATGTCGGAGGCACCTCCGCGGCCACACCCTCTATGGCAAGCGTCATGGCCCTGGTGCTCCAGGCCAACAACGGGACGGCGCAGGGAAACATTAATCCCGTGCTGTATGGGCTGGCCAACCTGCAGCTTTCCGACGGTGGAACCGCGATCTTCCATGACATCACCAGCGGCAACAACAGCGTTCCCGGCCAGGTGGGATTTTCCGCAGGCGTCGGCTATGACCAGGTCACCGGACTCGGCTCGGTGGATGCGCAGCTTCTGGTGAATCACTGGCACGACGCGGATGCCAGCGCCAACTTCCAGTTGAACGCCACGTCCAGCTCTTTAACCATCGCGGTGGGCAACATGGGCACCGTCACGCTGAACGTTACCGTGAGCGGAGGCTTCAGCGCTCCCATAAGCATGTCGGTAAAAGGACTGCCGGCAAAGCTTACCGGAACGTTTACCGCGGCGACCCTTTCGGCCCCGGGCTCGGGCACTACCATTCTGATGTTGACGGCCACGACAGGCGTACAACCCGGCACTTACCCGCTGATTATCTCCGCCACCAGCGGCAGCATCACTCGGGTGGCGGATGTATCCGTCACGGTGGGAACGGCTCCCGGCTTGACCTTGAAGCCTGCGGTGGACGAGATCTCCCTGCCTGCCGGAACCACTGGGCACATAACGGTGACTACCTTGGCTACGGGCGGGTTTAAGGCGCCGGTTACCCTCGCGGTTTCCGGCATGCCGATGTCTATGACCGCCAACTTCTCGCCCTCCAGCATTGCCTCGCCCGGCTCCGGGAGCAGCACCTTGATCGTGGTGCCGGAGGCAGGCATGGCGCACGGAAATTACGCGCTCACGCTGACGGCTACCGGCGGCGGCCTGACCGAAACCGCAACCCTCATGGTGGACGTCCCGAACTTCGCTCTTGCGGCGAGCGCGCAGAGCATAAACGTAACGCCCTCCGGCTCGGGGGAAGTTACTTTGACCACCGTGCCGGTGTCGGGATTCGATGCCGCAGTTGCCTTCTCAGTGAGCGAATTGCCGGCCGGCGTGAGCGCCAGCTTCTCGCCCTCCAGCATAGCGGCGCCGGGATATGGAACCAGCCTGCTGACGTTCACAGTTACGTCCAAGGCGCTCAAAGGTACGTACGCTCCGAGGGTGAAAGTTACCGGAGGAGGCATAACGCATTCCGCAATCCTCACTTTGAATATAGTTCCAGCCCCGACGTTCTCAATGTTGGCATCCGCCACATCGGTGAGCATCCTGCCGGGCAAATCCGCGTCGTTGACCTTCACGACCGCGGCCGCTGACGGATTCAACTCTTTAATCGGGTTCGAGCTGGGCGGCATATTGCCCACCGGGGCAAGCGCGGCCTTCGTCCCCTCGACCATTGCGGCTCCCGGCTCCGGAAAAACCACGTTGACCATCAACATACCGGCGAACGCCGCCGCCGCAAGTTACACGCTGACGGTGACCGCCAGCGGCGGCAATGTTACACAGGTGGCCGCAGTCACCCTGAACATACCCAGTTTCCTGCTCAACATGACGGCGGGCACGATTATCAACGCCGGCGGCAGCATCCCGCTTGCGCTTGATACCGTGCCGGTCGGCGGATTCGATGCGGCGATCGCGCTCTCGGTATCCGGGCTGCCCTCGGGGGTAACGGGCAAGTTTTCGCCGTCCACTATTGCCGCGCCCGGAGGCGGAATCAGCACCCTGAACCTTAGCACGACCTCGTCGATGGCGGGCGGGCAGTGGACACCCGTGGTTACCGCAACGGGCGGGGGCATAACGAAAACCGCAACCTTCTCGTTGACGGTTGACGTACCCGGGAGCTTTGCCTTCAACCAGTCGAAATCGTTCCTCACCATCCCGGCGGGCTCCAGCGGCCAGGAAACGGTGACGTCGACGATCAGCGGCTCTTTCAACTCCAGCCTCACGCTATCCGCCAGTTCCGTGCCGGCGGGCGTGACGGTAACGTTTTCCCCGGCGAGCATCGCGGCGCCCGGCGCCGGAACCAGCACGGTGACGGTTGCCGTAGGGTCCAGCGTTGCGTCCGGAACCTATGACATCGTTCTCACCGCCATCGGCCCGAAATCCTCCCAGGGGGTGACCCTCCAGGTCAATGTTCCGAACGTCACCGTGACATTGAGCAGCTCTTCCCTGACGTTTACGCACGGCGGCAGCGGGTCGATCACCGTCACCACGCAAGGCATCGGGAGCTTCAGCTCAGCGGTGACGCTCGCGGCAACGGGGCTCCCGCAGGGAGTGACGGCTGCATTCTCCCCCGCGGCCATACCGGCGCCGGGGTCGGGCTCGTCCACGCTGACCCTGACCTCAACATCGTCAACCCTGTCGGGGATGTACGTCCTGACGGTGAATGCGGTTGGCAATGGCGTAACCAATTCGGCATCTATACCGCTTACTATCCAGTAGCGCCCACCCACCGGATTCCTCCGGCAAGCCCGCTTTGGGCTTGCCGGAGGAAGATCCGCCGCGCGTGACAGACCCGAGCGAGATGCAGGAAACACTTTCCGCCAACGTGCGATTCCGCGGCTGCGACCCCCGTGCCGCCGAAATCACGCCGCCCGGCTGGGCGTAAGGCGAGACCCCAGGCTTCAGAGCGGCGCGGGCGACTCTGCCGGCCCGTGGGCGCTCAGCAACACCGCCGAAGCCAGAATGAGCGCGCCTCCGGCAAAGCCCGGCAGACCGAGCCGGTCGCCAAAAAGGATCATGCCCAGAATGCTGCCCAGGAGAGGCTCGAAATTGACGAAGATTCCCGCGCGGGCAGCCGGCACCTTCGTCAATCCCCAGTTCCACAGCAGGCTGCTGAGGACGGTGGCCACCAGCCCCTGCGCCGCCATGGCCAGCCAAGTGGCGGCGGAGAGGCGCCAGGGAGGAGCGCCGTTCTTGAGCCAGACCCAGGCGGTCAGCACCACGGTGCCGGCGAGGTAAACGTAGGCGGTCGCCACCACCGGCGAATACCGGCGCAGCAATCCTTTGCTGATCAGGACCCAGGCCACCGCGCCCAGCAGCGAGAGCAGCACCAGCAGATCGCCGCGGGCGGTTGGAACCGACGTGCGGGAAATCGCGTGCCGCGATCCGGCGACGATCAGAGCCGCGCCGGCCGTCGATCCCAGGATCGCGAGCCAGCCCGGTCCGTCGAGCCGTTCGCGCAGGAACAAAAGAGCGGCAAGCGCCAGCAGCATAGGGAAGGTGCCCACCATGAGAGACGCGTGGGCGACGCTGGTGCGCGCGAGTCCTTCGAACTGAATCAGGAAGACGATGGGAACGCCGATCACGCCGGCAAGGACGATGGCCGGCAGGTCACGGACCATGGGCGCGGTGTGGCTGCGCATCAGCACCAGCACCAAGCCCGCGCACGCAAACCAGAAGCGGTAAAGGATCATGTGCGGGACGGAAACCTCTTGCAGGGCAATTTTGCCAAAAACGAAGCCCGTGCCCCAAAAACACCCGGCCGCCGCCAGCGCAAGGAACGGCAGCTTCGAGGCGCTCGGCATTCGGCCAGAGGATGCTTGCATGCTCTTTGAGTTTACAGGATGGTCGTCGGTCGCCGGTCGTCGGTCTTCGGCCGGCACCGGCTGCCGGGAGGGAATGGGGGACCGCCTGAGAGGCTGTCCCAACTTCCCCGGCTCATGGCGGTGGTGAACCCGGGCTTTTGCCCAGGGTCGTTGCAGCCGCTATCGATGAGGAGCAGTTCCTCGTGGTGAGGGCCGATTATTGGCGCGCCGCCGTCCAGGTTCCGGAGTCCGGACCGGTGATACAGCCGCCGCCGGCATCGCCGAAGCTGCCAGTGATTTTCGTTCCATCGGTAGAAAGCGCACCAGTAAAGGCGACGCACTCCGCGCTGTTTGACCCCGCCACCGCGGATGCCTCGCAAGTGCTGGAATTCGTTTGAAGATTGACGAAATGGCCGTCAACCGCTCCGGTAATCGACGCTTGGCCGATACATTCGCTCCCAAATGACATGGTCAACGTGCCCGTAACGGTGGATCCCGACTGCAGCAAGGCCGCCGTGCCCGTGTTGCTTCCGTACGCCTGTCCGGTCGTTGTGAAGTTCCAACTTCCCGCGAGAGGTCCCGAAGACTGACTGCTGCTGCTACTTCCGCCGCACGCCGCGAGCGCAGCGCACAGCACCATGACTGCCATGAACCGATTCATCGTGTCACTCCTTAACAATTGTTTCATCCACACCTGTCCACACCTGTCCACCCAAAAAACCTTGCCTCTTCCGCGCCAACCGGAATATGGTTTGAAAACACCCGAAGGATACCTGATGCTGGTCTGCTGCGCAAGCAGAATCAAAGGGCAGGAGGGGGTGCTGGATGGTGAGAACCGCGTAGCGGTAAGGTTTTTAGCCGTGTACCGAGCAGGCTCGACAGCCAGGAGGTGAAAGTCCTCCACCGAACCCGATGGAGCTGAGGGGTTAGTGAAGCGCAGGGACGTCGCCGCGAGGCGGGGTCCAAAGGAAGCGCGGAGCCAAGGGGCGAATCGATGGACAAGAACGGGATAGAAGGCCTGAGTGCCGGGCGAGGGGGCGGCTAGCCGCGAAGCCCATATCCTTGCCTGCTGGTTTGGCCTCCTTGCGCATTCCGAAAGGCCGTTGGCGGGCGGCATCTCCAACAGTCTTAAGGATCGAGTGCCGGACGGCCCGGCCCAAGATGAAGCTATGCGAATGATGGGTTCCGGCGGCCGCGTTATCGGGCGCTGCCGATTCCGGTGGAGGATTGGCCGGCTTCGAGCCGGACGCAGGAAGCGCCCCACTCCGGGCCAGGCTTAAAACCGCAGCCGCTGGGGAGAAGCACTCCGCTTCGCTGAAATTTGCGTGAGCGCGATTGGCTTCCGGCATTTTGCCTCCCCTTGGGCGCCGGCCCCTAGCTGCCAGCCCCTAGCTACTAGCTACTATTATGTAACGTTATACAACGATATAAAATCGATCGCGAGAGAAAAACTTGATTTTTTTCAGGCGAGGCCCCGGTGGCCGGCCCCGGCCGCCGGGCAACAGAAATCTGACGATCTGGCGCAAGCGCGTTTCGACGGACAGGATGCGCCCTGGGCGTCCCCTCGAATGGCCAAGTGTGGTCCTAGCCGATGCTTAAGCGCCAAATAGTTCCTCAAAAACAGGACCACACCCCGGCTCTGCCGGAGGGCGCCTACGGCTATCTTTCCTAACGCTCCCGGCCGCACCCCGGAGAGGCCTTCTGCTCACTAAAAAAGGCGCAGTTGTCGCTGAGGACCTTGAGATTCCTCTTAAGGAAGCCATCATCCGGAGGGCCCAGGAACCTCTGGTCCAATCGACTCTTCTCCGCCTCAAGTATCAGTTCCAACTCCCTTTCTGCATCTGCCGCCGAACTCGGCATCCGACACACATAAGCCTGCGCAAGGTCCCAGCGAATCTCGTCAAAGAATGGGTGTTCTATGCCGGTGGGATTCTGAGGATCCTGTTCTAAAGTGTGCTTCAGCACCTTAACGGCATTCTCCGCATCGCCGCACGCCAGCTCCACTTCCCCGACCGTTGACTCGATAATCCTGTGCCGGATTTGATCTCCGCCCTTCTCCGTCAATCGACCTGCTGTCGCCGCATACTCCCTTGCACGAGCGTACATTTCTGCATCAGGGAAGGTCGAGGATTTCGGGTTAAGCGATGCTTCAAGGTGCCATAAATAGAGGGTGTAGGCAAAGTTATTAAGCGCGTCAATGTAACTTGGCCCCTCGGTTATCGCGGCTGCATAATTTTCCAATGCCTCCTTGAAATTCCCTCCATGCGCAAGAATCAGGCCTCGGGTATAGTGTGCTGCCGCCGAATGATCCAGTGTTTCCAGCGGCTCCATGTCATCCTTGTCCAAGCTTACCCGGGCCATCGCCATGCCGCAGGAAGCGTCCGAGTCATCAGGATCCAATGCTATCGCCTTCGAGTAGTACCTCACCGCGAACTTAAGATAGCCACTCCGAAGCACCGGCTCGTCACAAATCCATCTTTTCCGGGTCCGGGCCGGTCCGCCGGCCAACTCATCATCGAGGCTGTGGCTTAATATGTATCCGATTGCGTTCACCACCCGTTTCTCATTAGGCCTCACCCTGACATCGGCGCGGAGCGCTGAAGAGAGCTTAGAATACAGATACTCGGCTCTTTTGCAGTAAAAGAACTGTCTATACCGGTGCATTAGTCGCGGAGCATTCGCTCGCCGGTCCTTCGTGAATGGTTTATCGCCATAAACCCGTTCGTTTCGACAAAGGCCAGTGTACGCCTCTGCCCGATCGGTCAAAGAAGTGTCGGGCTTCAGTTCGCCGAGCACGTGATTCAACAAATCCGTCGTCTGACTATGCCGGCTTTGGGCCGGTAGCAATTGCAGGGCGATGCCTGGATTCTCCGAGAGAGACGGAGGAGAGGGGTAGAGGTACCAATCGTAATAAGAGATAGCCTGTGCAAGGGCGATGTAACCGGCCACGAAGTGGGGGTTCACCCTTATGCTGTTTCGCAGCGCGTCGATTGCCAGAGCGGGTTGGCCATCCGGTTCGAGCGCGAGGCCAAGCCGGTAATAAGCGAGCGCAAAGTTGGGGTCTTTGTCGAGCGCCGCGCGGAAGTACGCAATGGAACGAGAAAGGGCAGCATAATTCGTCGTGCTCTCGTAGAATCGCCATTGCTCCAAGCCGGCCCGATAATCCGGGATGGCTTTCCATACGGAAGTGACCCCACGTTTGGTCAAATCGGGGTTGGAAGTAGCGATTCGATAAGCGAGTTCCTGGGCCAACTGGTCGAGAATCTCTTCCTGGGTACAGGCCGCAGCGGCCGGAGCATCCGTTTGGGTATTGCTCGCTTTGTGGTCTTGTACAGCCGGTTGAGAATGCGATAAGCACGTGCTTGCCGCTCGCGTTTCGTCAACTCGCCAGGTTTGGCCGTCGGAAGAATCTGCAAGTAGAGTGTAGTCCGATCCCTCTTTTTGGACATGGCCACGAATGACCGTAACGCCAAGTGCCGCTCTCAGAGGCCGCTGAATTGGGGTTGCGAAGAAACCCAAGGGAATGGAAATAGATGTGCCGGGTATCTGCAGGGTGTTGCCCCCGCCAGCTTGAATTTCGCCCGCCTGGTCCATGGTCGTGGGGACCCACTTTGACTCGTTCAAGCCCGAAATCAGAAGGTCGGGTCGAAGTTCTTGTTTAAGCAGGCCGAGGGTGTTGACGATCCGGTCAGCTACGACCTCGCCCAGATCTCCACTCTTTGCGGATTCCGGGCGAAGGCGATCAGCATTCCGGCGTGAAGCCGATCACGATTCCGGGCTGATGCCGATCAACGTTCCGGCGGGAAGCCGATCACCATTCCGGCGGGAAGCCGATCAGTAATCGGGTTTATCCGGAACGGTGATCGGAATCCCGGAACGCCTGTGGAAAACGTCTTGGCGACGCTGGACACCACCAGCGGGTACTTTGCTTTCGAGAGGAGGCAGAGGTGCCCGCAGAAAGAGTGTCCATGCGTAAAACCCGAGAAGTCCTGCGTCTGCATTTTGACCTGAAGCTGAAGCAACGCCAGATTGCCCGGAGTGCCAACCTGAGCCAAAGCACCGTACATCAGTATCTCCAGCGGTTTGCGGCGGCGGGGTTGAGCTGGCCCCTACCCGCCGAGATGTCCGAACTGGATCTGGAGGCGGCGCTATTCCCTACGGATTGCAAACCGCGAGTCGTTCCTGCGCGTGCCCTGCCGGACTGTGCTTACATCCACCAGGAACTGCTGGATCACAAACACACCACCCTACAGTTGCTGTGGGAGGAGTATCGGCAGACTCATCCCGACGGCTACCGTTACAGCCAGTTTTGCCACCACTATCGCCACTGGAAGCGTGAGCGGGACGTAGTGATGCGCCAGGAGCACCGTCCCGGCGAGAAGCTGTTCGTGGACTGGGCCGGCGACACGATCCCCGTCCAAGACCCGCATACCGGCGCCGTCCAGCCGGCCTCGCTGTTCGTGGCCGTCCAGGGCGCCAGCAGCTACAGCTACGCCGAAGCCACCGCCGATCAAACGCTGTCTAACTGGATCGGGGCGCACATCCGCGCCTTCGAGTTTTTCGGCGGCGTGACCGAGTTGGTGGTTCCCGACAACACTAAGACAGCCGTCCGGAAGCCCTGCCGCTACGAGCCGGACCTGAACCCGACCTATCAGGAAATGGCCATGCATTACGGCCTAGGCGTGTTGCCGGCGCGGAAGCGAAAACCCCGGGACAAGGCCAAGGTCGAAGTCGGGGTGCTGCTGGCCGAACGCTGGATACTGGCGGTACTGCGCCATCGCCAGTTCTTCTCGCTGGCCGATCTGAACCGCGCTATCCGCGAGCTTCTGGACAAGCTGAACCAGCGGCCGTTCAAGAAGCGGGATGGCTGTCGACAAAGCCTGTTCCTGGAACTGGACCGGCCGGCGCTGCGGCCCTTGCCCGCCGAACGCTTCGAGGTGGCGGCGGTGTGGCGGTCGGCCAAAGTGAACATCGACTATCACGTGGAGGTCGATGACAGCTTCTACAGCGTCCCCTACCAACTGGTGCACCAGCAGGTTGATGTGCGCGCCACGCCCACGACGGTGGAGATCTTCCACCAGGGCACCCGCGTGGCTTCTCATCCCCGCGCTGCTAAACCCTATACCCCAGTGACCAACCCGGAACATCGCCCCAAGTCGCATCGCGCCCATCTGGAATGGCCGCCTTCCCGCATGGTCCAGTGGGCGCAGACGGTCGGGCCCCACACCGCCCAGCTGGTGACCCGGATCCTGGAGAAGTATCCGCATCCGGAGATGGGTTATCGCTCCTGTCTGGGCGTCATTCGCCTGGGCCGGCGCTATCCGGCGGCACGGGTCGAGGCGGCGGCAGCACGCGCCTTGGCCACGGGTGCCGTGAGCTACAAAAGCCTGGATTCCATCCTGCGGCACGCGCTGGATCAACAGCCGCTGGCGCCTCCCACCCCTTCTCATCCCCGGCCTGCCCACGACAATGTTCGCGGCGCCGAATACTTCCAGTAAGGAGACCGACGATGCTTCATCAACCGACCATCGACAAAATGTTATCCCTGCGGCTGCAACCCCTGGTAGACGCCTGGCGCGGCTTGGACCAGGACGAGAACACCCAAGCCCTCAGCTTCGAAGAAAAACTGGGACTGATGGTGGATCGCCTGTGGATCTGGCGCCAGAATCAAGCCCTGGAACGGCGGCTACGTTCTGCCAAACTGCGCACCAACGCCTGTGTCGAGGACATCGACTATCACGCGGCTCGTGGTCTGGATCGCAATCAGGTGCGCTCGCTGGCCAGTGATCCCGGCTGGGTGCAAAGGCACGAGAACATCTTCATCCTAGGCCCCACCGGGGTGGGTAAGAGCTTCTTGGCATGCGCTTTGGCCCAAAAAGCCTGTCGCGACGGTTTTCTGGTGCTCTACACACGAGCCTCAGCGCTGTTTCGCGATCTCGCCCTGGCACGGGCCGATGGCAGCCTTCGCAACCTGCTGGCGCGCTTGGCCCGGGTAGATGTGCTGGTAGTGGACGATTGGGCTATGGCGCCGTTGCAAGAAACCGAGCGCCGGGACTTCTGGGAAATCTGCGAGGAACGCTACCGGGCCCGTTCGACCATCCTTGCCTCGCAGGTCCCGGTGGCGCAGTGGCACGAGCAGATTGGCGATCCGACCTTCGCCGACGGCATCCTGGACCGGCTGGTACATAATGCCCACCGCATCGAGCTACGCGGCGACTCTATGCGGAAGCTTAAAGCTTCGCCCAAACCGAAATCGCGTTAGTCAGCAAACGCCCATCTTCGCTAGAGAGGATGCGGGGGATAAAGGGGGCGGGCAAAGGCTTTGCTGCCACTGGCTCACTGCTCTGCTCGCCCCCTTTCCCCCGCACCCCCAAATCCCCGGCAGCAAACCTCTGCCTCCGCTTCGCTCCGGACCCGGCCAGCGCCTACTGCTTGACTGATTCCGATCACTTCCTCCACAATCAGTTCGCCAGCGTCGCTTCGCTCCGATCCTGATCGGAATCAGGCCGGAATGGTGATCGACTTCAGCCCGGAATCGTGATCGACTTCCCCGGAATCCTCACTCTTTTCATCATGCGAGTTATCAGGGTTGGCGAGGTTTGTCGTGAACGGTTCCACGATGGTCTTACCGGTATTGCACAACTCCGGGACAACAACCAATATGACCAGGATCAGGATGCTGGCAAAAAACACACGCACAGAGCTTTTGGCCGGGGATCCGTTCTTTGTGGACGTCTCGGCTGGATGTGTCGGCCCATGAAAGCGTTTTGCAACGGCTGCCAGGCGGCTGGCGGCCGCGAGGCTGAGTTTCCGCGAAAAGTTGCCAAGCGGGTATTTGTTGGTACTCTCCTGAAGCACGAGCCAGGCAAGGACCAGGAGCGTTACATCCCAGCCTGGATCAACGGTGGTGAAATGCGAAACATCCGCGATGCATCCGCCTAATACCAGAAGCGCGGCGACGGTGATTATATCGGCAGCGTGCCAATCTCGCTTCAGATCTTCGAGCAGCCCCGCCCGCAGGGCGGGACGAAGGCGCGGAATCAAACCGAAGAGGAGGGCTGCGACCCAAACGGCCCACACGATTGCCGGCAGGAGCAGGGTCTGCTCGGCAACAGTCGCCCAAAGCGCAGTTCCCAGGCCGACAACTCCCGCGACTATAGAAACGACGATTTGCACCACGCGCCTAAGCCAACCGGCCTTGCGCAGGGCGATCCAGGTGAGCAGGACGAGTTCCATCGGGATGCAAACGCATGCGGTGATCCACCACAGGTAGAGAGTGGAGCTGTCGGCAAAAAGAAAGCCGCTCCGCGCCCGCTGATTTGCCCAAAGAGCGAAGTAGCTCAATAGGAACGCGATTCCGCACATTCGAACCGCCCGGTCCCTGATCTTGAGCGTGGTGAAGATCCAGTCGCCTATGCAAAAAACAATCCATGCCAGAAATCCACAACTCCAGAGATCGACGCAATAGATAGTAAAGGGGTTGTGCCTACCGGCGTTCAGATGCCAGGTGCGAATGACCGTCCCTATTGCGACGATGGCTCCCAACAGGAGCATCGGCCGGAGCCGGGATTCTCGATTCTGACCGGAGCGGAGCGAATGCAGGGCCATCCAGACGGCGAATGGAGTGAGGAGAATCGTCGCCAGGCACCACATCCAAGCAACCGCGCCCTCCGCCAAAATCACATTGTATTCCGGGCTGATGATGAGCGAGCCTGAAGCGAACAGAAAATAGGCGATGAATGCGGAAACGGCCAGAAGGAAGTTCAGGATTCCAAGGGACCGCTGGTCAATGGTGAATCCTCTTCCGAAGAGGAGCAAGGCACCATGCGCTGTAACCAGAGCGAGTGCCGTGAGCATCAGCGCTGCAGGTAACCAATCCATGAGACACCTCCCATTCCGATTGATATCTTTTAGTCCGGCTGCACCTCAAAGTAATCTGGTCCAAGGAATCAGGCTGCGTCATAGCGACTCCATTGGTGTTAGTGGGGGGCCTGTTGTTACCGAGCAGACACCTTATGTCTCTCCGCCCGTCCGCGGACGAGTGGTGCTGCATGAGCTTCATCCGGTGCGCAACAAAACCATATCGAGGCGGGCGGCCACCGCAATCAAAATCTCCGATTTGTTCCGAATTCGGAACAAGCGCCAATGCAATGGGATTCGGCAGAAATTTCGCCCGCCAGGCGGGCTTAGAGGGCAGCAATCTGCGATCAGCTATTGGCCGTCAGCCAGAATGCAATTCCTTAGCTGCGCGGTAGGCAAAACGGTTGGGCACACAGGGCCCCCACGGCGAGCCGGGGCAGGCGCCATCCCGCAGAGCGGGCGGGACGCTGGCACTACCTGTTTCGGACTAGCGTATTGCGCTGTCGACGCGGGCCCGGTCCTGCCCTGCGGGACTACAACATTTTGCCCGCGGTGCGGGCTTGCCGGGTTCGGGATTCTTCCGGCAGGTTCGCGAACCTGTTAACCAAGGCGGAGGCGAGAGGCGCAGGGCTCGGCCCCTGCTGGACTCACTGCAGGAGTGGCTGCGTAAGTCGCTGGGCAAGCTGTCGAGAAAATCGGACACGGCGGCGGTGAACTACGCCCTTTCCCAGAAAGCGAACTTCTGCCAAACATCAGAGAGAAACCAGAGTAAGCCGGCTAGGCGCGCCCATACGTTATATCGTCCGGCCGTTTCCGCCGGTCCCAAGCATTCAGTTCTCCCCAAACATCGATGACCGGCGGAAAGGACGGAGCACGCAGGTTCATGGTTGTTCCGAAACAACTCATTTCTCCGTTTCTATTCATGCGAGCGGCGATGCCTCAAGCTGCGGTCTCGCCGACCTTCCCAACCGTGTCTGCCTTCAGCGCCTGCATGGCCTGCTCGAGTTGTTGGAGCGATAGGCCACCAGGAGTCGTATTCTTCGCGGAGATCCAGTCAGGGTCGGCGATGGCATAGGCTTCGTCCACAAACTTAGCGAAGAATGCCCAAGTCATGGTGTAATAGCTGCCCCACGAGATGACTCGCGCTCCCGCCGCGTCATAACCAGCCAGCACCACGGCATGGCCGCCTACAATCTTGTTATCGGCGGCCGGATTCACGTCCCAGACAGGAAGCGGATTCTGCTCCGGAGGCATGATGTACTGAGGCACATTGAAGCCGATGTAGGCCACTCCGCAGTCGTAAATCGTCCGCTTGATATGGTCGGTGTTCTGGACATCGACCTCGACGAAGGCATCGATGTGGTGCCGTTGGTTACCCGCAGGACCGAAAGGCGCACCTTTTTTGAGGATGAAGGTAAGCACGTGCTGTTCGTTTCCGCCCGGTCCCTCGCCACCCTGCGCAGGATTGTAGCCACAGGCC
>Ga0326728_10005171_pt1 | contig 37282 bp, 33 predicted proteins | sample MB3enrmetagenome_FD_207602 | JGI IMG/M metagenome (GOLD analysis project Ga0326728, IMG submission 207602) | Lab enriched peat soil microbial communities from McLean, Ithaca, NY, United States - MB31MN | ecosystem: Environmental > Terrestrial > Soil > Wetlands > Peat | place: USA: New York...
AAAGCCGAAAGAATGATCCGGCTTTAGCCGCGGGCCTTTCGCTATCGTTTTCGGCACGAGAAAAGAGCCCGGGCCCTCCTTCCAAATGCCCTCTCAGCCGCGCAGGTGAAGCGGCATTGGGTCCAACGGCCCATGTGAGGCTGAACTGAAGGGATACTCAAGCGGCGTTGTTACAAGTCGCCGGCGAACGGGATTCTGCTCGATATAGTGCACACAGCCGAGGAACTTCTCTTCCGTCGCGATCTGGCTCTCATTGAAACTGCGCTCCCACACCTCGAACTGGCTTTTTAATCGAAAAGAAAAACCGCCCTTGATGAACTGCAGGGCCTTCTCCAGCGAGACGTTGGGCGCGGGCGTAAGCAAAGCATGGAAATGCTCCGGCATAATGACGAACGCATGGAGGTGGAATCTCCCCTGTTGGCGGTAGTCGAGGATGGTTCCTTCGAACAATTCCGCCGTGGCCGTGACCTGGAAGAGACTGCGGCGTCCAGCCGTCACCGCAGTGACGAAATACGTCCGTGTCTCTTGCGGCGCCCATTTCATGGCGGCAGCATACACGAAAGAGCGAGGCTGAGGACGATTTTTTAGTTCTGTGTTCCGGGGCTGAAGGCCTCGGGAGGCCGTCAGAGGGAGCAGGAGCCTTCAGGCTCCTGAATACAGAGCCCATTAGAGAGGCCTTCAGACCCGGACCGGATTTTCAAAACGAGAAGGAAAGGCCCGCGGCTAAAGCCGGTTCTCGTTTATGCCTCCATTCAGGGGCCTGAAGGCCCCTGCTCCCTCCGACGGGAAAAAGCCAAAGGACTTTGCTCGCAACGGAGGATGGGCAAGAGTTGGCATTGGTTCAGGTTTTGTAGGGTGATTGTGTTTTCGCCGAGGCCGGTATTTCTCTTATCTCCGGATTGCCGACCGTACTTTCGGAATTCGGAAAGCGATATGATTTGTGGATGCCTAGCCTACGCGTTCAGATTGTGCGCTTCGTAGACGCGGAGCCCCAACCGGGAATTGTCGAATCGCAGTTTCGTGATGCTGAGGGAGATGTACATTCGATCATCGACAAGATTCCTTTGTTCACAACGGCAGACATCTGGTCCGATTCTGATTACCCGCAGCCCGGATTTATAGAATGCCGCGTGATTGAGCGCATGAAGGGCCCGGGCGGAAACCGTGCACGCATCGACATCGAAACCTACCATTTTGAGTGGACCAATGAAAAATCAGAGTTCGTGGTCAGCGAGGCCGAGCTTACCGATTAAATCGCTGCGAGACCAGATTGGATGACTTGATTGGCTGTCGTGGTCGAGTCAGCGGTAACTCATAGAAAGCGTCTGAAGACCGAACAGCCCGCCAAGGCCGGCGGGCTGTTCCTTTATGGCGCGCGAGAAAAATTACTTGGCGAAGGCGGCGGCTTCGTGCTCCAGGCTTTCGTCCCAGTGCTTGGGCTGGTAGATGCAGCAGGGTTCCGGGGCCAGCGGGTCGCCAGTGAGGGCGTAGGCGCGGGCGCGGGAGCCGCCGCAGATCTCCTTGTACTCGCAGGCGCCGCACTTGCCTTCCAGCTTGCTGGTATCGCGCAGAGACTTAAAGATGGGGGAATTCTGGTAGATCTGCTGGAGTGGCGTCTCTTTCACATTGCCGGCGTGAATGGGCAGGAAACCGCTGGGGTAGACGTTGCCCACATGGGAGATGAAGAGGAAGCCCTTGCCGTCGTTGACGCGGCGGGTGGCCCAGCCCATGGTGCGGGTCTTGGCATCGGCGCTGGGCGCACCAGGTTCGTAAGCCGCAGCGGCTGCGCCGGGATGGCCGTGTCCCATCTTGCGCTCTTCCAGGTTGTGCTGCAAGAGGTAGCGCCGATAGTGCATGGCCTCGGTGGTCTTGATCTGGAAGTTGACCCGATGCGAGAGCTCGTAGATTTTGGCGAAGACCTGTTCGAACTCCTCGCCCGAGGGCAGATCGTCGAGCTGGCCGCGGCCCACGGGGATGAGGAAGAAGACATTCCACATGACGATGGCCAGTTTTTCGAAGAGGGCGCAGAGGTTGTCCAGATCGTGGGCGTTGTGGCGGCTGATGGTGGTGTGCACTTGGATGGGAACGCCGGCCTCATTGGCCCACTCGATGGCCTGGATGGTGCGGGCATACGCGCCAGTGAGGCCGCGAAAGGCATCGTGGATCTCGGCGGTCGAGCCGTCCAGGGAGATACCCAGGCGGACCAAGCCTGCTTCCTTGAGCTGGAAGATCGCCTCGCGGGTGAGCAGCGGAGTGGCGGAGGGGGTGAGGGCAACGTGTACGCCCTTGTCCGAGGCATAGCGGATGAGCTCGAAGACGTCCTTGCGCTTGAGCGGGTCGCCGCCGGTGAATACGAAGATGGGCACTTGCATGGCGGCGATCTCGTCGATGAGCGTCTTGCCCTCGGCGGTGCTGAGTTCGTCGGGATGGGCGATGGGCTGGGCGGCAGCGCGGCAGTGCTTGCAGGCCAGGTCGCAGGACTGGGTGACCTCCCAGATGGCCAGAAAGGGTGTCTCATCGAAATTCAGCCCGCCACGGGCGGGGATGTTGTGCATCGGTTGCAGCATAAGACCTCCATTTGATCGTAGCCCAAAAGCGGATGGCGCGGCGGGGAGGCCGCGGACCAGCGCAACGAAAGGGATTCCCAGAGACCGGCCGGCCAAGCAGAGCACGTGCTCCAAGGGGAAGAACGGCTCCGGCGGGTGGCGTTGGGAAGCCCGGTAACGGAAGTACCGCCGTGGGGGCAACAAAGTCAGAAGAACAGCGGGGAGCGGGCGTACGCTGTGATTTAGATCACTTTTGCCCGATTATTGGTCCGATTATTGGTCCGGCCAGAGTGAATTGGGGGAGTGTATCCCACCTTGGCCGCACAAACAACAGCGCGGCGAGGGTAGGGCATCCCATTTGTCGCATGTCATTCTAGCCGGATCGATAAAGTTTGGGGGAGAGTTTCCCGGGAGTGATGCAACTCACAAGAGCATGTGCTGCGCAACACCGTAACAAGTTCACAACTCTGCCACTGTAATGCCGCACGCACAAGATAGGAGGTTGCCATGGCCGCCGCAATGAAGCCGGGATGGAGCAAGCCCTCCACCATCCTCTTTGCCACCGAGATTCCCTCTAACGAAAAGGCATTCGCCTTCGCGCTGGCGCAGGCCTCGGAGTTTGGCGCCGATCTGATTCTTTTTCACGCCTATGACACGCTGGTGGTGGCGGCGTCGGAGACCTCGGGGATCCGTTATTACGATTACGCCGCGGCCGCGCGGGCGGAGATCCATCACCTGGAGCCGCTGGCCGAGCGGGCACGGGCGGCCGGCTTGCGTTGCGAGATCGTAGTGCGGCCGGGATTGGCCGCGGACCAGATTTTGGCTTTCCTGCGGGAGCGGCAGATCGACCGCATCGTGATGGGCACGCATTCGCCGGGGCCGATCGGCAAGCTTCTGGTTGGTTCGGTTGCGGAAGCAGTGCTGCGCTCGGCCAAGACGCCGGTCTTCATCGTTGGCCCGGAGGTGGTGGACGGCAGCTATCGCAACTTCGCCACCCGCACTATTCTCTGCGCCGTGAGTTTGCAGGAAGCCAGTTTTGTGGTGGCCAGCTTTGCCGCGGAACTGGCCGCACAGCACCAAGCGCGCCTGGTATTGCAGCACGTCATTCGCCCCCAGGACCGCATGGAAGTGCTGGCTGCGCGTACCATCGAGGAGCTGGAAGCCGACTTGGCAGCGCTGGTGCCGCTGGAGCTGCGCGAACGGATTGCCATCCAGGCTATCGTGGTGCCGGGCGACCCCACCGAGGAACTACTCTACCAGAGCCGCGCGCAGCAGGCTGATCTGATCGTGCTGGGCGCGCAGGGAGCTACGGCCTTTGCCGCCGTCACCCGCCACGGGGTGGTTTACAAGGTGCTGGCCCACACCCACTGCCCAGTCATTACCCTGTCGCCGCTGGTGTTGGCAGAATGCGGTTCCAAGGGGGAAAAGGTCCATGCCGCCGAGGTCTTTCTGGCTGGCGTCTTCTAGGAAGGCCTCAATGGCAGGGACGTATTCGATAACGCCGGGGAGAATCGCGATATTCTCCCCGGCGTTGGTTTTCAATAAGGGCGAAGGCCGGGTCTGAAGGCCGCGATCAATGCTCCTCTTTTCAGGGGGCGGAAGGCCCTTGCTCCCTCCGCACGCGGCGATTTATCTGGCGTGAAGAATCAGGGCTTATCGGGCGTGGCGCAGGGCTTTCCGGCGCAGAGGGCGGCGGTGATTCCCTTGCCTTCCACGAGGGTGTAGATGCGGTCTACGGCGGGCAGCTTGATTTTCTCTACCTGCCCCGAGGGCCAGTGGATTTCGGCTTCTCCGGCGTCGGTGGCGTCGCCCAGGCCGAAGTGGGGACGGCGGTCGTTGGCGGAGATATAGCCACCGCTGGCCAGCACGTCCTGCCTCATGCGCATTCCGTTGGCTTTCAGGTAGGCGGTGGCGCAGGTGGCGTCACGGGGGCTTTTTTTACCGGTTTTGGGGTCCACGCCGCCCACCAGTTGCATCTCGACCCAGTGGTGATGGTCGGGGTTGACGTTGCGCAGCAGGGTCGGCGCTCCGTCGATGGGATTGATGACCACGTCGATCTTGCCGTCGTTGAAGAGGTCGCCGTAGACCATGCCGCGACCCGGTGTGACCACCGCCAGGCCGGTTCCCTTGACCGGGGGAATGTACTCGAATTTTCGTCCCTTGCCGTCCGGCACGTTGTGGAAGAGCAGCGGGCGTTCGGCAAAGCTGGTGCCCCACTGGTGCTGATCGACCTGGGGATAGACATGGCCGTTGACCATCATCAGGTCGAGCCAGCCGTCGTTGTCGTAGTCGAAGAAGCCGTCGCCCCAGCCGACGAAGGGAATGGTGGTCTGGGCCACGCCGGCTTTGTAGCTGACGTCGGTGAAGCTGGCGTCGCCGTCGTTGTGGTAGAGCACTTTGTAATCGTCGCCGAAGTCGGTGACGAATAAGTCCACTTGGCCGTTGTTTTCGTAGTCGCCGGGCGCGATGCCCATGGAGGCGATCTCGCGGCCGTCTTTGTTCAGGGCAAAGCCGCTGATGTAGCTCTGATCGTCGAAGGTGCCGTCGCCCTTGTTGATGTACAGGTAGTTGGGCTCGGAGTCGTTGCCCACCACCAGATCCGGCCGGCCGTTGCCGTTGAGGGAGATGAAGATGGTGGAGAAGCCGTAGTAGGCGTCCTTGTCTTCCACTCCGGCCTTGACGGTGACATCGGTGAAGGTGCCGTCGCCGTTGTTGTGGAAGAGGTGGTCGGGTTCTCCGCGCAGGCCGCGGGGGCCGCAGTTGACGCCCACGCCGCGATAGAGGCAATAGGCGTAGCCGACGGCCTTGCTGCCGGCGATGGGGGGATTGTCGCGATCGAAGTGGACGTAGCCGGTGACGTACAGATCCAGCCGCCCGTCGCCGTCGTAGTCGCCCCAGGCCGAGCCGGCCGACCAGTTGCCCAGGGTGACGCCGGCCTTTTCCGCCACGTCGGAGAAGGTGCCGTCGTGGTTATTGTGATACAGCCGGTTTTTCCCGTAATTTCCCACAAAGATGTCGGGCCAGCCGTCGTTGTCGAAGTCGGCCACGCTGACGCCGTAGCCCCAGCGGTCGTTGGTGACGCCGGCCTTTTCCGCCACGTCGGTGAAGGTGCCGTCGTGGTTGTTGTGGAAGAGCGCGGCGTGGGGCGGTTCCTCCTTGCCGTCGAGGGCGTCGAAGGTGGAGCCGTTGAGCAAGTAGATGTCAAGCCAACCGTCGTTGTCGTAGTCGATCAGCCCCAGGCCGGAGCCGTTGGTTTCGACGATGAAGTTTTTCTCTGGCACGCCCATTTTGTGTTGCCAGGTGGAGAGGCCGGCTTTTTTGGTGATGTCCTGGAAGACGATGGGGCCGCTATCGACGAATCCGCCGGCGGTGATGGGGCGTTTTTCGGCATCGTAGACGGGTGCAGCGCCGAGGCCGCCGGCGATACCTCCGCCCATGCCACCGCTCTGCGGCGGCCGGGTGGGCGCAGGGGGCTGGGTGGCCTGGGCCAGGAGCGACTCCCCGGGCAGCTCCGGGCGCACCGGCAGCGAGAGAACCTGCGTGGCTGCTTGCGGTTTGGCGACAGGCTGCTGGGCGCGGCCAGGGCCAGGCAAGGCAAGATAGGCAATCAGGACACAAGAAACGAACTTCTCCAGGCGCAACCGCAAGATTCCTCCACCGCTGAAGTCTATCGCATGGGGATTGAATCTGTTTGCCGGCGCGGCCGCCCGCCGCAGTACAGCATTCACACAAAATGCAACAAGCGGAGAAAAACCCCGCGTATACTGATGGACAAGGCGGCGTGCCGGCTCTGGCGCCGTGGAAACGTGAGGTGCGTCTTCCGCAGGGACTCCGGTTCACTGACGTTCGACGTTCCACCATCGGAGACCACCCGGTGGCGCGCCATCTCCCGTGTGCTCCGAAGTACCTTGGACGCCCTGAGTTGCGCCCTCCTACCCGCCTCCTGCCATCTCTGCGGCTCTCCCCTGCCGCAACTCTCTTTGGTGCCAATTTGTGCTGCCTGCTGGGCGGAGTTCCCGGTCTCCGAGGGATGCGGTTGCGCCCGCTGCGGCGACCGGCTCAATGCTCCCGCTTCTACTTCCGGTGTGCCCCTGTGCCGCGTCTGCCGTCTGGCGCCGCCGCCGTTTGTGCGCGCCGTGGCCAGCGGTCCCTACCGGGGGCGGATGCGCGATACGATTCACGCCCTGAAATACGACCGCATCCAGCCTGCCGCACGGCGGCTGGGGGGGATGCTGGCCGTGGCCATCGCGGCGCTGGCCGAAGAGGCTCCGGATGGAATGCTGGTGGTTCCGGTGCCGTTGCACACGGCGCGGCAGGCCCGGCGCGGTTTCAATCAGGCCGAGGTGCTGGCGATCCAGGCTCTGGCCGCGCTACGCCAGACACATCCCGGCTGGCGGCTGACACTGGCCCCGCAAGCGCTGATGCGGCCGCGGCCCACCTCCATCCAAGCTGGACTGACCGCCCGCCAGCGCCGCCTCAATGTGCGCGGCGCCTTCCGCGTGAATGACGCGACCGCTGTCGCCGGCCGGCAGATTCTGCTCATCGACGATGTTTTTACCACCGGGGCCACGGTTCGCGCCGCCAGTCAGGCGCTCTTGCGCGCCGGCGCGGCCTCGGTGCATGTTGCCACCCTGGCCCGGGCCGGACGCGCTTGGCCGATTCATCGCGGTTGCGACCTTTTCTTTGACGATTTCGATAGCCATACGAACCTGCAAACCGCTGGCCGGGAAGAACTCGCGCCGGAGGCGACTTTGTTTCCAAACCGCATTTATTCATCGCACGGCCAATCATCTTTTTGACGAGGGAGAAGAGATGTCGCTGGGAAAAGCCATGATTCATGCACGCATGCAAAAGTCCATCGCCCGTAGCGCGGTCGCCCTGCCGGAGCCGGCCACGCAGTTCAACGTTCACGCCAACCAGATGCTGCAGATGCCGGTGCTGGTGCTGAACGCCTCCTATGAGCCGATCAACATCTGCGGCGCGCGGCGGGCGCTGGTGCTGGTGCTCAAGGGCATTGCGCGCACCGAAGAGGAGCACGGCATGACCCTCCATGCCCAACGCAGCCGCGTCCCCATGCCCTCGGTGATTCGCCTGCTGGAATACCGCCGCATTCCCCACCAGACGCGGGCTCTCTCGCGCAAGAACATCCTGCTGCGCGACCGCAACACCTGCCAATACTGCGGCGTGATTCTGCCCCCCGGCGAATTGACCCTGGACCATGTCATTCCCCGCTCCCGCGGCGGTAACTCCACCTGGGAGAACCTGGTGGCCTGCTGTCACTCCTGCAACCGTCGCAAGGGGAATCGCATGTTGAACGAACTCGACGACATGAAGCTGGCCCGCGAGCCCCGCTCCTTCAGCCTGCACACCAGCCGCCAGATCATGCGCATGTTGGGCCGGGGCGACGATAGGTGGCGCAAGTACCTGTTTTATTAGGGAATGAGGGAAGTGGGGGATCATTTGTGGAGTTTGTCCATCATTGGGATGAGCAAACGGCTAACCTCCGCCGAGAGGTTCTCGACAGGAGCGAACGATGATACCGATCCAAATCCCAGTGCACTCGCTATTGCCAGCTGAGTCTGCAACTCGCAATTTGAGCCGCGAGCATGACCGAGAAACAATCTGTATTCGCCCGTCGATGATCGGCCATATCCCTCGGCGATATTGCTGGCGATAGAAACGGCGGCTCGACGCAACTGACTGGTCAAGCCGAATCGCTCGGGGTCGGGAAATGTCGAAGTCAACTGATAGATTTCCACACAGTGTTGCATGGCCCGCTGGCAAACGACGAGATCCTTGAAAGAATCGCCCATGTTCAATTCAGGATGCACTGAATCGGTAATGGATTGGCTCTGCAATTGGCCAGGAGGACAAGAATAAGAGCGGGACTCCCTGACCACCAGGCCCTGCTTTCTGTTTCCTAGTCCCTGAGCCCTGTTCTCTGATCCCTGTCTTTCTACTTCTTCTGCTGCGGCACCTCGCCCTCGAAGGTGATGGTGGTCGTCGAGGTAAAGCGTTTGTAGTCGGCGTATTTGATGGTCTCGCGGATGTGTGCGTCGTTGGCGGGGTAGCCGGGGCCGGCGGCGAAGTGCAGAATGCCCTCGCCCTTGGTGTAGACCGGGAACCAGTACTTGCCGTCGATCTGCTGCCGCCAGGTCATGAAGGGCGGGTGGAGATCCTCATGGCCCTTGCGGGTGTCGTCGGGAACCATGCGGCCGTTGGTCACCACAATCTGCAGATCGGTGGCGTCGACCCAGATGCGGCCGAGAAAATAGCGTTTTTTCTTTTCTATTTGTTTGGGGCTGGCGTCGAAGACATAGCAATCGACTTCATCGACCCGCTGTTTGCCGATGTACTTCAGGTTGTATTGCACAATCTCCTCGGTGGTCAGGACAAAGGAATAGCCATGCTGAATGTCCTGAAGGTCGGAGGGGGACATCTGCACCCGTTGGAGGGTATTCTCCGGCGCGAAGACGGTCTTTTCCATACGGTGGCCGGTGGAGTCGAAGATCACGTCGTCCACCATGTACCATTCGCCGTCCACCTTGTTGTCGTCGTCGAGGGTCTGCACACGGGCGGTGCGGCGGTAAGTATAGTGGGCCAGCGCCTGGGCGAACTGGCTCTCCTTGGCGGCGAACTGGCGAACGATCTCGTCGGGCGGCACGGAGGGCGTGGAGAGATCCATGCGGCCGAAGCCGGCGTCGAGCGCCATGGGGGTAAAGCTGTCTTGGTCCCGCTGCGCGGCGGCGGTCAGCCCACACCCCACCGCCAAAACCATGGCTATGCAAATCCGACTGTGCACGTTGCTCTCCTTGTCTCGATCCGGCCCCCGAATCGTGTGAACGATCTGCCATTCTTTTCGCGAAAAACACATCGAGGACGGGGAATGGAAGTGTACAGCAACAGCAAGACGCCCCCTAGGAGCAAGAATTCCGGTTGAATCAAATCAGCAAGTCAGCTCCGCTGGCGCGGGATAGCAAGTTGGCTGGTCAGCGGATGTCCATTCCAGCCATAACTTGCGGTCGCGAGGCGGGCTGCTCTTATCGATCTGGCCAGAGTGAATTGTGAGGTTGCATCCCGCCCTGGCCGCAAAAACAAGGGCACGGCGAGGGTGGTCACCCCGTTAGTGCACCCCGTTTGTGCGACAGCGCTGTTGGTTCCCGTCAGATTAGACGGGAGCGGGGCTCTGGAGTGACCAAGAGGACTCACCCGGCGGCGTCAAGCCGGTTTTCAGGTGTTTTTCGAGCGGCACGGGGCGGCCCAGCAGAAAGCCCTGCAAGAGGTCGCAGCCGTGGGCCAGCAAAAAGTCGCGCTGCGCGGCGGTCTCCACGCCTTCGGCGATGGTCTCCAGTTCCAAGCCGCGGGCCATGTTGAGAATCGCCTCGACCAGCCGCCCGGCAGCAGGGTTGGCGCCGATCTCGCGGACGAAAGAGCGGTCCACCTTCAAGGTTCGGAAGGGGTAGCGTTGCAGATAGCCGAGCGAGGAATAGCCGGTGCCGAAATCGTCGATGGACAGGCGAATGCCGAAATCGGTGAGGCGCACCAGGTTGTCGACGACTTCGGGGCGCTCGTCCACCACCACGCCTTCGGTGATCTCGACTTCCAGATCCTGGGGGCTCAGCCCGGCCGCTTGCAGGCAGTGGATGGTCGCCTCGGCAAAGCCGGAGTTGCGCAGTTGGCGGGGTGAGACGTTGACGCAGATGCGGGGCTGGGTGGGGTAGGCGGTGCGCAGGCGCAGAGCATCGCGGCAGGCCGTTTCCATAGCCCAATCGCCGATTTCTTCGATCAGCCCCACATCTTCTGCCAGGGGGATGAAGTTGGCGGGCGATTCCAAGCGGCCATCGGGCTGGCGCCAGCGCAGCAGCGCCTCGAAGGCAGCCGGGGACGGCTCACCGGGAGCGTAGATGGGCTGGTAGTGGAGGACAAACTCGCCGCGACCGACGGCGCCGCGGAGTCGCCGTTCACAATCCACCCGGTACTGGATGCGGTCGTTGATCTCGGCGGTGAAGAACTGGGAGCGGTTGCGCCCCAGGTCTTTGGCGCGGTACATGGTGGACTCGGCGTTGCTGAGCAATTCCGCGGCGTTGCCGCCGTCGCCGGGATAGACGGCGATGCCCACGCTGACGGTGACAAAGTGGGTCTGCCCGGCGATCTCGAAGGCCTCGGCAAAGGCCCGCATCACGCGCTCGGCGACCCGCTGCGCGGCATGAGTTTTCTGGATGCTGGGAAGCATGATGAGGAACTCGTCGCCGCCCATGCGGGCCAGCGAATCGCCGGGCCGGTGGCAGCCGCCGAGGCGCTGCGCCGCTTGTTGCAGCAACTGGTCGCCGGCGCTGTGTCCGCAGCTATCGTTGACGCTCTTGAAATCGTCCAGGTCGATGAGCAGCACCGCGCACTGGGCGCCGCTGCGCTCGGCGGCGGCGACGGCCTGCTGCAGGCGGTCGACGATCAAGACGCGGTTGGCCAGACCGGTCAGTCCGTCGTAGTGGGCGCGGCGATAGAGCTGATCCTCGTAGATCTGGCGCTGGGCCAGATCCTCTTCGAGCGCGGCGTTGGCGTCTGCCAACTCGCAATTCACGCTGAACAGTTCGTTGGATGTCTTGCGGAAGGACTCGACCAGCAGATCGAGTTCGTCGGGCTGGAGGGGCGGAGTGCGGTGCAGCTCCAGCCGCGGCGGGGAGAGCAGCGGGTCGTACTGGCGCAGATAGGCAGCGAAGGCGATCAGGTGGCGAGTCACCAGGCGGTGGAAGAGAAGCAGAACGGAGAAGGAGACCACAAAGGTTTGCAGCCCCTGGGCCATCATGATCTCCAGCGCCAGCCAGGAGAGATGGCCGTAGACCCCGGCCAGACTGGCTTCCACATGCAGGGTTCCGAGCAATTGGGGGCTACTGGCCTGGGTGCGGTGAATGGCAAACTCGCGCACCAGATCGCCCCGGCTCGGGGAGGAGTTTTTGCCTACCCGGATGCACTCCGGGAGGCCGACGATCCGCACTTCGGCCATGGAGACGCTGGGCAGCAGCAGAATCCCATCGAGCTGGCGGCGAATCTGCTCCTTGTCGAGGTTCCACAGGCTGGCCGCAAAGCTGGCCTGGGTGCTGGGGCCGATCTCCTCCAGGCGCTGCTCGATCTCTTTCACTTCGCGGTGGAATTCCAGGTTGAGCTGAACCAGGGTGGAGAGCAGGGCGGCCAGAGAGCTGAGCAGAACGATCCACACCAGCAGGCGGAGGCCAATGCCGGTTCGCGAGAACATGACCCGCAGGGTGGCTCCGGTGCGGGTCAAGACGGCGCCGTCGTCTGGGGAATCGGCTTGGTCGGGCGCCTGCGGTGCTTGGTACTTCCATTTCATTCTTTTTCGCCTGCTGCCGGTTCCGGAACCCGGCTCATTTTGGAACCGTTGCATGGCAGAGTGAAACCTTTTATGAGGGCACATCTCTAGCCTTGGATACTAAGCTGCTGAGGGTATAGTAGGGCAAGAGTCCCTTTGGCGCATATGGCATTCGCCCGGCGGCAGTTGCCAGCGCATGGGCCAGGGGGATACCTGGCCATGGGGGGACTGGCGGACCCCAGGTGCGGAGAGCGCATGATCGGACATATCGAGAGACTCCGCAGGCCGGGCGGCGGCCTGTCTGCATCGCCACATGCCTTTCACCCTGTTGCGCTGCTGGTGGCCTACCTGCTGGCGCTCTCCATCGCCTGCTGCCCGCACCCGGCAGCCGCGCAGATTCCTGCCTCGATCCATGCGTGCAGTAGAGGCGAAACCGACGGGGAGTTGCCCCCCTTGGCTTTTTACCAGCGCGTCGATGGCCGAGTCACGGCTGCGACCACCGGATACTCGGTGGACTTCTTGCGGCTAATCGTGCGTACCCAGGGTATCGAGGCGAAGGTGGACATGATTCCCTGGAAGCGCTGCCTGGCGGAAGTGGACAGGGGCGGATACGAACTGCTGCTGGACGCCGCGGCCAACGAAGAGCGGGAGAAGAAATACCTCATATCCAAGCCCTATTACACGCTGCAGGATGCCTACCTCTACCTCCGAAGCCGGCCCGTGGGTAAGGTGGAAAGCGCCGTCGACCTGCGCCGCCTGCGCGTTTGCGGGCAGGCGGGGTATACCTACCGCAATTGGGGGCTGGAAGACGCCGAGATCGACACCGGGGCCAGAACCTTCGAGCAGGCTCTGCAAAAACTCCGTCTGGGACGCTGCGATGTGGTGCTTATACGGCTGGAAACGGCGCGAGGCAATCGCATATCGGAGGGCGTCGAAGGCATTCACATCGAGGATTTCGCCTGGAAAAAGATGCCGGGAATGGTTCCGCTTCCCTTTCACATGATGGTCAGCCGCAATCTTCCCTACAGCCAGAAGTTGCTGGCGCTGATCGACGCGGGAATCGAGCGCATGATCCGGACGGGCGAGGCGAAGAAGCTGGAGGGGCAATATCTGGCTCACTGAATCCGCGGCGGCGCCACGCTTCCGGCCCCCGCCTACTCGGGGTTTTCCAGCATCCAGTAATGGAATCCGTCGACGATGGCCATCAGCGCCGCCTGGTTCATGTCGCTGCTCACGCCCGCGGTTACCCACGGTTCGTGACCGTCGGCGTGGAAACTGACCGTGACCCTCACATGAGCCGCCGAGTCGTGGGCGGTAACGTCGATGGCGGTGACGCTGAAGGTACCCAAGCGCATTTTGGCCAGGGAGGGGAACCACTTTTGCAGTTCGTGGCGCATGGCCTTGGTGAGCGCGTCCACTGGGCCTTCGCCCTCGGCGCGGGTGGTAGCCACGGGGCTGTCGCCGATCTGCAGGGTCATGAAGGCCTGCACGAAGCGGTTGCCGGCTTCGTCGGACTCGTCGAAGACTCTCCAACTCTTGATGCTGAAGCGGTGGCGCAGATCCTTGCGGACCCTCATGCAGGCCAGGCGGAAGGATTCTTCGCTGGCGGTGAAGCCGCCGCCCTCGAGCATGGCCTGATTGGTGTCTATCAGCTCCTGCGCCTGGGCGGAGTTCAGCGGCGCTCCCTGGGTCTCGGAGAGCATGATGATGTTGGCCCGGCCGGACTGTCCGTTGACTCCGATCAGCGGCGTTGCTCCCACCCGTGTGGGATCGCACCAGAGGTAGGCACCGGGGTTCTTGCGCTCGCTGCTCCCATGCATTCCGGCCCAGGTGCCGAAGGCTCCCGGACCGACGATCGGGGAGCCGTGCAGCGGTTCCAGTCCAAAGGCCGCGTAAGCCGCGTGGGCCAGGCTGGTGAGCCCGGTCAGCGCCGGCGCCGAGACGAACTCGGCTTCTTCGCGCAACTGCATGGAACCCACCACCGTGGTCAGGTTCACATTGCCGCAGCGCTCGCCGGTGCCCAGGAGAGTACCCTGGGCCTGCACCGCTCCGGAGAGAATCGCCGCGCGGGTGTTGGCGATGCCCAGACCGCGGTCGGTATGGCCGTGAAAACCGAATTTGGCTTGGGGGAAATCACGGGTGAGGGTGGTGAAGACCAGGGAAACCTCTTCCGGGCTGGCCCCGCCGGTGGTATCGCAGACCACCATGCGGCTCACCTTCTGGCTTACGCACTGGGCGGTCAATTCGTGGAAATACTGCAGGGAGCGGCGGGCAAAATCCGGGTCGCAGGGGTGGCCGTTCTCGCGCCGGCCGCAGTTGGCGTCCATGGCGTGCTCCAGGTCGACGATGACTTCCAGGCCGTGGTCGTGCAGGCAGGCGATGGTCTCGTAGGCCATGAGGAGGTTTTCTTCCGGGGTGGTCTCCAGGGACTTGACCACATCCAGCAGGCGGGACTTGACCACAACCACGGCTACGGGAACGCGCTCCTTGCGTTCCACGATGAACTGCACATCGGGCCACTCCTGGACCCGGGCTCCACGGCCGCGGGTTCGGCCGAAGAGGGCGAGTTTCATGGCTCCGGTATCCACTGCGCGCAGGGCGGCGGTCAGATCGGTGACGAACTGGTTGGAGCCAGCAAAGCCGATCTCCGCATAGCCCACCCCGAAGGCAGCCATGCGCTGCAAGAGGAGCGCGGCGTTGGGAACGGAGATCTCCAGGTTGGGCTGTTGCAAGCCATCCCGCAGGCTGGTGTCGAACAGCTCGACTTTGCGTATTTCCTTCATCTGCTCCTGCTCCCGGTAGACGGCGGGTTCGCGGCGAAGAGGCGGCCCGGAAATGAGGTTTCCCCCCATCATACCGCCCCGAAGAGTTTTCGGGATCGCGCCGCGGGGCGCAATCGAAAGCAGAGGCCCATGATCGCAGGACTTGCTATGTCTTTGACCGCATGAAACGGTATTTCAGTCCGTACTTTCCCCGGTCTCAGAAACGAGACCGGGGGCACCCTCAGCAGGGATCGGGGGTTATGGGCCAGGGAGCAGGGGTCAGTTTGAGTTTCCCGGCCGGCGTGGCTGACCAGGGCCTGTTCACGCTACCCCGGTGGGTGGCGCTGCTGGTGAAAATCGATGCAGACAAGGCGGAGGCAGAAGGCTTTGGTGGTTCCAACGTCGAGACCGACAACGCCGTATGGCCCGATTTTCACCGCAGCCCAAGGGACGAGGCCAATTTTCCCCATCTCTTCGTCCATCGTCGCTAGGATACACTTGGCATCCGTCGCTCCTCACTCCTCGATCTGGTAAATTGGCTCCCGTCGCCGCCCACTGGGGTAGTGTGAACAGGCCCTAGCGTTGCAGCAGATCGATGGGCTGGGTGAAGTCGGTGACGCGGATGTGCCGAGCCAGGGAGGGATGCTGAAGCTTCAGGGCCAAGAACATCTCCCAGGCCACCCTGCGGTAGCTGAAGTGGCCGGCTGGCCCGGAGCGCAGTTCGCTAATGTACTGGGCTTCGGCGTAGTCCATCTTGAAGAGCGAGCGGACGCGGGTGGCCAGGGGCAGCAGGTAGAGGGCGGAGTGCTCGGCCTCGGGCGCGGCGCAGGCGGCAATCCGCGCGCTGGCGGTGTGGGCGGCCTCCAGGGCTGCTTGAAACTCGACCAGCACGCCCGCTTCTTCCAGGATGTTAACTCCCTCGGCGAGGTCGCCGCAGGTGGGGGTTTCATAGCCATGCAGGGTGGTGAAGGGCTGGACGATCTGGGTGCAGCGGCGATGGCGGTGCATGTCTCGGAAGCCGCCGATGTCCATGAGTATGTCAAAGCGCAAGGCGGCCCCGGCGTGAAAGGCGCGCAGGGCCTCGTCGTGTTGACCGCGACGGCGCAGGCCTAGTGCGACGATCTCATCGATGCGCGCCGCGGGCAGGGCGGCCACCAAGTCGCGGATCTGGCGGTAGGGATGGTGGCTGACGGAGTAGAGCAGGGTGGCGGCCAGTTCCGCTTCCAGGCTCTCACCGCGTTCCACCAGATCGACTACGGGCGCGGCGGCGATGGGCAGGCCGTGGAGGAGTTCTGAGGCGGCTTGTGCAAGGTCGGCGCGCGTGCGGGCTTCGTACTCGTTGGGCTGGGCGTATTTGACCAGGGTGGGCGCGGTGCGGACCTCGCGGGCCAGCAGTTGTGCGGCCTCTTCGGCCAGAGCGGGTTGGGCGGCGGCGATCTTGGCCAGGAGTTCCTGGCTGGCTGGCCCCTGAACATTCCAGGCCGGGCCGGTGGCGGCCGAGCGCAGCTTCATTCCCAGGTCGCGAATCTCGGCGATGGGGTTAGAGAGCAGGCGTGAGACTTGGGTCTCCAGGGTGCGGGCGTTGACGATCTGGCCCAGGGAAGTATTGGTGGCCAGGGGAAGCAGGTAGCGGGCCACGTCGAAGGCGCGGGCCTTGAGGGTGCGGGCGTAGGCCTCGGACGGCAGATTTTCCGGGCGGGGGATGCGGCGCTCGAGCGCGGCCAGCACGGCGGCGGTGGTGCGCTGGTAAGCGGCAAAGAGATGGTCGATGGTGGCGACGTAGAGGCTGGCGGCAGCCTGCTCGGCAGCGAATTCCGGGAAATACCATCCCGATTTGAGAAAGTTCTGATAGCGTGTGGAACGCTCCTGACCGTCCCAGCGCTGCTCATCGACCAGCACGATGGCGGCTAGCAGGCTGAGCCGCTCGACCGCGAAGGCGATGTGCGCCAGATCGGCGATGGAGCGGTGGCCGTATTGAAAATAAAAGGTGTTGAGGAACTGTTCGGCGCGCTGGGAACTGATCTCGGTGAGCGACTCGCGCATCGACAGGGCGGAGCGGGAGTATTTGGCCATGGCGTAGGCCAGGACCTCAGGGTCGGCGCCATGCACGGCGAAGACCTCGGTGGTATTACGGGCGGTGGGAGAGGCGAAAGATTCACTGGACATAGGTATGGGCTCGCGACCAGAATACGGCATGGAGGGTCGGTCGGGCCGGGTAAGTTTGCGGCTGGAGGGCGCGCCCCATGAATGACGAGTCCAGGAGCAGCCGGGCGATGCAGGAGTTCCGGGTGAAAACATCGGGCAGACCTCGGCCTTTGCCATCTGGCCGCTGGGCGCTGACCCAGCGCTGGAACGATCTCCTCTTCGCCCATTGGCCGGTGGCTCCGGTGGAGCTGGCAGAGCATCTTCCCGAGGGGTTGCAGATCGACACTTTCGATGGCTCCGCCTGGCTGGGGGTGACGCCGTTCTGGACCGATCGCATCAAAATCCGCGGCGTACCCCCCATTCCCGGCCTGCGCAGCTTTCCGGAGTTGAGCCTGCGCACCTACGTGCGGGAGCAGCGCACCGGCCTACCGGGCATTTACATCTTTTCGCTGGAGGCGAGCAGTCTTCTGGCGGTGCTGAGCGGGCGCATGGCGCAGCACCTGCCCTGCCACTGGGCGGAGATGCGCGTCGAGCAGCGTGAGGAGCGGGAGATCGCTTATTTCAGCCGCAGACGTCTTTCCCTGCGGCCGGTGATCTTTCAGGCCCGCTACCGTGGCCTGGGGCCGACCCGCAAGACGGTCGAGAATCGCGCCGGCTCGCTGGAGTTCTTCCTTTGGGAGCGTTCCTGCCTGTTTACGGGCAGCCCCGCCGGGCCGACGCGGCGCGCCCACCTGCACTATGTCTCCTGGCCGCTAGAGGCGGCCGAGGCGGAGATCGAGCAGAATGGGCTGGCCGATGCCATCGGCATCCACCTGCCCTTGCAGGCTCCGATATTGCACTATTCGCGGCGTATGGCGGTCTATATCTGGCCGGCGGAATCGCTGCGCGCCAAGCTGGCGGTGCCTCCGGTGCGAGTAGCGGTGACGCCGTCGTAGAAGCCAGTCGACAGCGATCCGCCGACAGCCGGCAGTTTTGAGTTGGTTTCGAGCGAATGATCGCCTGCTTTCATTTGGGTCGCGGCCCATGGCTGGCCGCAAGCAGGATTGCGCAGACTGGCGGCTGCCAGCGAACCGTATAATGGCTCACGGAAGGGTGCGCCGGATGCACGTCCGGGGTTGGAGAGATCGATGGTGAATCTAAAAGGAAGAATTGCTCTGGTGAGCGGGGCTTCTCAGGGCATCGGGCGGGCCTGTGCGCTAGAGTTGGCGCGCGCCGGGGCCACAGTGGCGCTGGCGGCCCGCAATGAGGCCAAGCTGGCCGCGGTGGCGGCGGAGATCGAAGCCGGCGGCGGTCAGGCCGCGGCCTTTGCATTAGATGTGGCCAGCGAGGAATCCATCAAGGCCGGTGCCAAGGCAGTACTGGAGCGCTTCGGCAAAGTCGAGATCCTGGTCAACAACGCCGGCATCACCCGCGACGGCCTGGTGCTGCGCATGAAGCGCCCCGACTGGGACGAGGTGCTGGGCACCAACCTCACCGGCGCCTTTCTGCTTACCCAAGCACTGCTCAGCCCCATGTTGAAGAATCGCTGGGGACGGATTGTGAACATTTCCAGTGTGGTGGGACGTACCGGACAGGGCGGGCAGGTCAACTATGCCGCCTCCAAGGCCGGTCTGATCGGCATGACCCGCGCCCTGGCCCGTGAAGTGGCATCGCGGGGAATTACGGTCAACGCCGTCGCCCCCGGTTACATCGAGACCCCGATGACGGCGGTGCTCGAGGAGAAGCAGCGCACCGCCATGCTGGCCGGCATTCCACTGGGCCGTGCGGGGACGGATCTGGAGATTGCCCAGCCGGTAGTGTTTCTGGCCTCCGATGCCGCCGCATATATTACCGGGCATGTGCTCGACGTCAACGGCGGCATGTTTATGGGAGGTTAGGCCCGTATCGGGAAAGCTGGCGCGGGCGTTTGGCCGCACAGACCGCTTTTTCTCCGGTCTTGCCGTTAAAAACAGTAGGCTGGGTGGGATAGAAAATGGCAACGCAATCCGTATGGACGAAGCTCGCCGATTCCGGGGCCGTAGAGCCGGGCGATGGATTGCGCACGGTGGTGCGCCAGGCAATTCTGGATCGTCTGGGCCGGGTGCATGGATACAACCTGCTCTTCCGCACTGGAACCGCAGCGCTGCTCACCGAAGAGCGCGATCTGGCGGCCCGCGCGGTGATCGACGACGCCATGGTCTTCGGCTTGGAGCAGTTGACCAATGGCTTGCCCGCCTTTATTCCCTGCACCGCGGAGGCGCTCAACGAGCGACTGGTGGATGTGCTGCCGGCCAGCATGACGGTGCTGCATCTGCATGAGAGCGCCACGCCCACGCCGCGGCTGATCGCGGCCTGCCAGTTTCTCAAATCTTCCGGCTTTCGCCTGGCCCTGGGCAGCTATTGCAAGGATTCCGCCTATCAGCCGCTGATCGAGCTGGCCGATTACATCAAAGTGGATTTTACCTGGATGGATGCCGCAGCCCGCGCGGTTCTGCAAAAGAGCGCCAGCCGCGTGGCGGCGGCCTTGGTGGCGGAGAAGGTGGAAACTCAGGAGAACTACCGCCAGGCCTGCGATGAGGGCTTCGGTCTCTTCCAGGGCTATTATTTCTGCTTTCCGGAGATGCTCCGGAATCACGCAGTGGCCGCCAACCGCATCTCCCAGATCAAGATACTGGATCTGCTCGCGCACCATCCGATGGATCTGCACGAGGTGGCCAAATGGGTCAAGCTGGATACTTCGCTGACCTACCGTTTGCTGCGTCTGGTCAACTCGCCGATTACTGCTATCCGCCAGGAGGTGGTCTCCATCGAGGCGGCGCTGATGGTGGTGGGTGAGGCCATGTTCCGGCGCCTGGCCACCCTGGCCATCGTTACCGAATTGAACACCAATCAGCCGGCGGAGATTCTGCGCATGGGCTTTGTGCGCGGCCGCTTCTGCGAGTTGGGCGCCGCTTACGCGGCGTTGAATCCCAACGAGGAGTATCTTTTGGGCCTGCTGAGCATGTTGCCGGCCATGCTCTGCGTGCCCATGGATCAATTGACTCCCGGCCTGCCGCTGCGCGATGCGCTGCGCTCGGCGCTGCATGGCGCCGCCAACCGGGAACGCTGCCTGTTGCGCTGGCTGGAATTCCACGAGCGCGGCGACTGGGCGGCCTGTGACGCGGTGGCCCGCATCCACGCATTGGACCAGGCGCGCCTGATGCAAAGCTATGCCGAGGCGGTGGTCTGGGCAGAAGCGGCGCTGCATGTGGTAATTTAGGCGGGTAGGATATGGAGCCGCATCTGGGTCGCGACAGCGGATCATTGGCGGTTTGTACGGAGGGTGAAATTTGCTCTGGAGCGGGAACCGAGATTGAGTTGGGGTGGTGGAATGGCAACACAAGCGACAACGGTTAAAAGCCCGGAAGCGGTCGCCGCGGAGTGGGCCGGCGGTTTGCGCTATATGGCCCGGCAGCCAATTCTGGATCTGCGCGGCAAGGTGCACGGCTACGAGTTGCTGCTGCGCAGTGGCCCGGAGGCGGGCTTCCACGGCGATAACAATCTGGCTACCCGCACCATGATCGACAACACGGTCATGTTCGGCTTCGAGAAGCTCACCGGCGGCCTACCTGGTTTTGTCAATTGCACCGCCGAGGCGCTGACTGGGCAGTTGGTGGATATTCTGCCGCCCAAGCTGACGGTGCTGGAGATTCTGGGCTCGGTGGAGCCCACCCCGGCCTTGCTGGAGGCCTGTCGCAAGCTGAAGTCCCTGGGCTTCCGCATCGCCCTGGACGACTTTACCTGGAAGGCGCAGTTGCAGCCGTTGCTGGATCTGGCCGACTACGTCAAGGTGGACTTTGCCACCAGCGGGGTGGTGGGCCGCCAGGAGATCTTCCGCCGCGTCTTCGGCAAGAAGACCACGCTGATCGCGGAGAAGGTGGAGTCGCCGCAGGAGTACCAGCAGGCCCGCGAAGAGGGCTTCACGCTCTTTCAGGGCTATTACTTCTGCCGCCCGGTGCTGCTCAAGAACCGCAGCATCCCCTCCAACCAGCTCTTCCACATCCAGATTCTCAAGCTACTCCACGACGACCCGCTGGACTTCCGCAAGCTGAGCGAGCTGGTCAAGCTGGACGCCTCGCTGACCTACCGTCTGCTGCGTCTGGTCAACTCGCCCATGTGCGCCATCCGCCAGGAGGTGCGCTCCATTGAGACGGCTCTGATCGCGGTGGGCGAAGACCACTTCCGCCACATCGCTACCCTGGCCATCGCCAGTGAGCTGAACGCCAGCCAGCCGGCGGAGATTCTGCGCATGGCCTTTGTTCGCGGCCGCTTCTGCGAACAGGCCGCCGAGCAGTGCGCGCTGGCCACCGGCGAGCAATACCTGTTGGGGCTGCTCAGCCTTCTCCCGGCCATGCTGCGCGTGGCCATGGACGAGCTGACCCCCTCGCTGCCGTTGCGCGAGCCCATTCGCCAGGCCCTGCACGGGACCAGCAACCGCGAACGCCGCCTGCTGGACTGGCTGGAATATCACGAGGGCGGCTGCTGGGCAGCCTGCGACGCCATCGTCCGCTCCAATAACCTGAACCAGGATCTGATGGTGCAGTCCTATGCCGAGGCGGTGATGTGGGCCGAAGCGGCGATGAACTTCTCCAAATAGGCGCTGCCCGCGTCGACTAGACACCCTCTTTTGCTTTTACCCCTGGCGGGGCGCGACTCTCACCGCGCCCCGCTGCACTTTGCGGTCGCAATTTTCCCGGTTGCGGCGGCGGCGGAGCTTTATCCTCAACGCCAATCCCCTACAATAGACCGATGCCGGAGCTGCCCGAGGTCGAAACCATTGCGCGCGGAGTCCACGAGCGGGTGCGCGGCGAGCGCATCGTCGAGGCTTGGTTTGGCTCCCATCGTGAGCCCTTCAAGACGCCTCCCGCCGAACAGGCGGGGCAACTGAAAGGGCGTGTCCTGCTCGCCATCCATCGCACCGGCAAGCATATCGTCTGCGAATTGGGGTCCCAGGCCAAGCCCGTTCCCGTTTCTGCGACAAAGCCAGGCGCGCTACCCGAGGAAGCTCCCGAGGCGCAGTGGATTGTGCATCTGGGTATGACCGGGCGGCTGCTGGTTTGCGATCCCGCCGATCCGGTGGCCGCGCACACCCACGCCCGATTGACTCTATCTGGCGGCCGGGAGCTGAGGTTTGTGGATGCGCGCCGTTTTGGCCGGCTGGAGTTGCGCGACCTGCGCCATGGATTGCCCTTTTGCGCGGCCGGAGCCGAACCTCTTGGCATCAGCGCCGAAGCGTTTGCCGCGCTCTTTCGCGGGCGCAAGCTGGCCATCAAGGCGGCCTTGTTGAACCAGTCGCTGCTCAGCGGGGTGGGCAACATCTATGCCGACGAGAGCCTCTTCCGCGCCGGCATCCGGCCGCGGCGCAGTGCTGGGAGGCTGAGCCGGGCGGAGTTGGAGCGCCTGCGGTTGGCGCTGCAAGAGGTGCTGGAACACGCCATCCGGCTGGGCGGATCCTCGGTCTCGGATTATGTGGACGCCAACGGGGTGAAGGGATTCTTTCAACTGGAGCACTGCGTCTACCTGCGCACCGGCCAACCCTGTCGGCGCTGCGGGACGGAAATTCGCCGCCTTCTGGTGGGCGGGCGGGGAACGCATTATTGTCCCCACTGCCAGCGTTGAGCGGGCCGAAAGAGCCCGGGCGGGAAGCTCCGGGGCATCGGTACTGTTCCGGCCATCGAGGCAAAAGCGCATCGAGGATGGGGCGGGGCGAGTTGTGGGACAGCGGGGTTGAATCTGGCGGAAGCGCGGCGCGGCGAATCAAGAGGCTGTCTATGGAATCTGGTAGAACTGTTGTCGAATATCTCCCGAAATGCAGAACGCGCCCGAAGCGGAACCATCGCAAGCTCCTGAAATATATAGATCGGCACTTTGGCATGTGGATTGCATATAGATAAGTGCCAGTGATTATCGGGCTGCCAGCAAGCGTAGCAGCCAGGAAGAATCGCAGACGCCCGGCAAGAGTCAACGCCAAAGAGCCGCCCTGCAAAGGGCAGACCGGCTGGGGAGTTTGCAAAGGGCACAGCGGATACACCGCAGGTCCGACAAGAAGCTGGGAGGCCAGTGACCAGCACGAACGGCGAGACGCCACTTCCCCGGAGGTGGCGTTTATTGCGTCTGGGGTGCTAATTGGTCAGTCCGGCGCGGATCAGGCAGCTTGCTTGCCGGATGCCTTCGGTGTCAGCGGGCGATGGGAGCACTTGCCAGCCGCCCCGCCACGCTGTACTATCAGACTTGCCTATCGCGCGGCTGACGCGGGCCACCCCAACCGGGTAGAGCAAGCTCGCCGTACGCAAGGAAAATCCGCAGGACGGGCCGCATCTCTGCGGCAGCCGGTTGCGGATGTTCCCATAGGAAGGGCATTACCTGAAGAAACCACTGGCCGCACCCTATCGATCCCGGCAGCCGAACCAGGCAGTTGCAGGGTTACCGTGTGGAGTTGGGCGAGGCCTCTGGAAACGAGGGTGGGTTGTGCGCGGAGCGCTGCTCCGTCATTCCACTCGATAGCCTGCCAGGACAAGGACCGCCGGTTGCCGCGTTTCCCGTTCTCGCATTCCCATCGTGGCGCACTTAGCCCCTGGATGGGGAGGGAACGGCGGCAGTTGCGGAAGCGGACGCCCTCCGGCAGACGAATGCAATCGCAGTTTCAGAGTTGCTGTTGAACCAGACGAAGAAGCGTGGGCAGGGTCATCCCGGCCTCGCGGGCCGCGGAGATTCGCCGGCAGGTGGACTCGGAGATTGCTTTTAAAGCCAATGCACGCAAGATCAAAGTGCCAGGAAGTACACGCATGACGACAGAATCGACCGAACCCCAGTCCGAACTGGGGTCGTCTCCGGCCGCTGGCCAGGGACAGTCGCAGGGGCATCGGCGCCGCCGGCGCCGCCGCAAGAACAAGAGCAGCCAAACCGCCGCGCCGCAAGCCACGCAGGTCCAACCGGTCCAGCAAGCCCCGGCGGCCGTAGCTCCTGCGCCGCCGCCTGCGCAGGCACGCCCGGCCAAAGCTGCATCCGCTCACCAGAGCCGGGAGCAGGCACCGGGACGGAAGAAGAAGAAGACTTTTCAGAAGAGCGCTGCGGCGCCGGCCTCGCCGGGCAACAGCCTCTCGTCTCCTCCGCAGAACAAGCGCAAGACCGGGGCCCGGCAGAAGGGACCGCGGGAGTTTGTCGGTCCCATGGACCACAGCTACCGCGTCGCCAACGGCAACCTCGCCGACGGCCCGCCCTCCACGGTGCAGTTGGGCAGCAACGGCCAAGGCGTGAACTATCAGGACAATTTCACCCCTTCGCCGACCATTCCCGTGCGCGAGGGGGCTACCACCCGCATCTTCTGCTTCATCGAGGATCTCTTCTTCATCGCCAAGATCCAGGAGACGGCGCGCAAGCTGGGAGTCAAGGTGGAGTTCGTCAAGGGCGACAAGGAGACGTTGACGCGGTTGACCGAGATGTCCGAGGCCGAGCGGCCTACCTTGGTGGTCTTCGATCTGAACAACCTCAGTGCCAAGCCCATGAGTCTGATACCCAAGCTCAAGGCGAAGCTGAAGAAGGCTACTTCGATCGTGGGGTTCCTCTCGCATCTGCAAGGCGACTTGAAGATGAAGGCCATGGAAGCGGGTTGCGACACGGTCATGCCGCGCTCGGCCTTCTCGCAGAGCCTGCCCAACATGCTGCGCCGCTATGGATTGGAAGAAGAAGAAGAATATTATCCGCAGCCGGTCTAGGTGATAGGCTCCAGGCGGGCAGAAAGGCGCTTCCTACGGGGAGCGCCTTCTGCGTTGTGCGCAATTTATCCAGGAGGCCAGCCCAGCGGGCGACCGCCAAGCAGATGGAGGTGCAGATGGTCGACGGTCTGGCCGCCGTCCTCGCCGGTGTTGACCACAACGCGATAGCCCTTGTCCAGGCCCAGATTGTCGGCGATCTGCGCGGCCGTCCAGAGCAGATGGCCGAGCAGGGGGCGGTCGCCCTCCATACAGTCGGCAATGGAGCCAAGATGCTCGCGGGGGGTCACCAGCACATGCACTGGAGCCTGCGGATGGATGTCGGCGAAGGCGTAGCAGCGATCGTCTTCGTAGACCGAGTGGGAGGGGATGCTCCCGTCAACAATCTTGCAGAATAAACAACTCATAGCGCGTCCAGTGTACAAGAGTGGGCCGCCAAGGAGGGGTACGCCGGCAACAATTCTCTGCGCGCCGGCTCCGGACGCGGCGCGAATGGCACAATGGCGGGAGTTATTACAGACGGGAAAGCCTCCGGCTCTGCCTAGGAACGAGGCACAGTTGAGATCTTTGGCTTCCCATCCTCGAAGCAAAGTACGACCGCAGGGCCATCGACTTCGCTGCGCTCCGCTCAGGATGACAGGGCACGGAGTTTTGCGGGGCCGCGCGGTTCATCCCAGCCTAGCCGCAAGAACATCAGCGCAGCGAGGCTGGGGCACGCCATTTGTCGCATGGCATTCTGGCCGGATCGATAACCGGGAAACGACTGTCAGCGGGGGGCTCCAGACCAGAGGCAAAGACAGGACGCACAAGCGGGACGCGCAGCCAGCCGGCGCTTACAATGACAGCATGCCGGCACCTGAGGCTCCATTACGCGTAGTGCGCGCGGTCTGCTCCCACGACTGCCCGGATTCCTGCGCGGTGCTGGTGACGGTGGACGCTGCGGGGCGCGCGGTCAAAGTGGCGGGCGATCCCTCCCAGCCGGTCACCCAGGGCTTTCTCTGCGGCAAAGTGGCCAAATATCTTGACCGGGTCTACGCGCCTGAGCGGATACTTTATCCCCTGAGACGAAGGCCAGGAGCGCAAAAGGGTTCACGGCCCCGTGGACGGGAGCTGGAGGCTTTCGAGCGCATTGGCTGGGAGCAAGCCCTCGGGGAGATCGGCGCACGGCTGCAAAGGATCTCGAACGAATATGGGCCGGAGTCGATTTTGCCCTACAGCTATGCCGGAACCATCGGTGTGCTGGGCTATGGCTCGATGGATCGGCGTTTCTTTCATCGCCTGGGCGGCAGCCAGTTGGACCGCACCATCTGCGCCGAGGCTGGCGGGGTGGCATGGAACCTGGTCTATGGCAAGAAGCTGGGCACGCCCACCGAGGACTTCCATCTAGCCAAACTGGTGCTTGCCTGGGGCGCTAATATCCACGGCAACAACATCCACCTGTGGCCACAGATCGAGCAGGCGCGCCGCAGCGGGGCGCGGCTGATCGTCATCGACCCCTATCGCACGCGCACAGCGGCGCTGGCCGACTGGCACATCGCCATCCGCCCCGGAACCGATGTCGCCCTGGCGTTGGGCATGATGCACGTGATTCTCGACGAAGGGCTGGAAGACCGCAGTTATATTGCGGCCATGACCCACGGCATCGAGCGGCTGGGCGAGCGGGCGCGGGAGTATACCCCGGAGCGCGTCGCCGCCTGGACGGGGATGACCGCGGCCCAGGTCGAGCAACTGGCCCGTGAGTACGCATTCACTCGCCCGGCCGCCATCCGCCTCAACTACGGGGTGCAGCGTTCCGAGAACGGCGGCGCCGCAGTGCAGGCCATCGCCATGCTGCCGGCATTGACCGGAGCATGGAAGTATCGCGGCGGCGGTGGGCAGCTCTCCACCTCGGGAGCGTTTGCCTGGAACAAAGATGCTCTTGAACGCCCCGATCTGGCTTTGACTTCGCCCCTCAAGCGGCTGGCGCGAACGGTGAACATGTCGCTGCTGGGGGGAGTCTTGAATGGAACAGGGAACGAGGGAACAGGGAACGAGGGAACAGGGAACGCGGGAACAAGGGAGGAGGGTCCGCCGGTGCGGGCGTTGTTTGTTTACAACTCCAACCCGGCGGCGGTGGCGCCCAACCAGAACGCAGTGCGGCGCGGACTGATGCGCCCGGACCTGTTCACCGTGGTCCACGAACTCTTTTTCACCGACACTGCGGACTACGCCGACTACATTCTGCCCGCGACCACTTTTCTGGAACAGACCGACATCCAGGGAGCCTACGGGCACTATTTCGTCCAGCTCTCCCAGCAGGCCATCGAGCCGCCCGGCGAGGCGCGCAGCAATGTCTGGCTCTTCGGGCAACTGGCGCAACGCATGGGCTTCGGCGAAGCGTGCTTTCGGGATACGGAGGAGGAGATGGTGGCCCAGGCGCTAGGGATCGGGCCCGACGGTCATTCGACCAACCCCGGCATGGAACACATTACACTGGCGGATCTGAGCGAAAAGGGGCACTTGCCGCTAGGGATCCACCGCGAGCCGGAGACGGCCCCGTTTCTCCCTTACAGCGATGGGCCGAATTCGACCGGCACGCTGGCCACGCCCAGCGGCAAGATCGAGTTTTTCTCCGAAACCCTGGCGGCACAGGGTCTGGACGGGACTCCGACTTTGTCCCGCCGTATGAATCTCGTTGGGGTAAGGGGGCAGCACACTTTCCGCTGGAGTTTTTGAGCCGCAAGGCCGACAACTATATGAACTCGACCTTTGCTCACCTTGACGGTCACCGCAAGATGGAAGCCCGCACCGCTCACAAACTGGAGATTCACCCGCAGGATGCGCAGCCGCGTGGTATAGCCGAGGGCGATCCGGTGCGGGTGTGGAACGAGCGCGGCGAACTGCGGCTGACGGCGCTGCTCAACGGCAATCTTCCTCCGGGAGTGGTGGCGGCGCGCATGGATTGGGCCAAGCTTAGTCCGGATGGGGGCAATGTAAATGCCTTGACCAGCGAGCGGCTCACCGATATGGGAGGCGCGCCAACTTTTTATTCCATTTCAGTGGAAGTTGTTCGCGCATAAGGGTAGGATCATCCATCAAGACCGATTCTCGGGAGTTTTATGTACTGGCCCCCCATTCTGACTCTGCTTGCCGCACTGGCGGTGCTTGCCTGGTTCAAGCGCTCCGGGCAAATGTCCGCCAAGCCTGCCATCGAGCACCTGAAGAACGGCGCGTTGCTGATCGACGTGCGCAGCGGTGGGGAGTTCGCTGCCGGCCACCTGCCGCGGGCCATCAATTTTCCGCTCGATCATATCGAGAGCCTGTTGCCGGAGCGAGTCCACGAGAAGCGGCAGCCGCTGTTGCTCTATTGCCAGAGCGGGATGCGCAGCGCCGTGGCCCGCAAGAGGCTGCTGCGCCTGGGCTACACCCAGGTCTTCGATCTCGGCTCCTATAGCCGCGCCACCGTGCTGGTGAAATCGGCGTTATGAGCCGGGGGTGCCCGCCGAGCAGCGCCCGGCGCAGGGCGGCGGTGTATCGGCCTCCAGCGTATTCAGAAATGGTGTAGAGCCGTAACAAATTTCTAACCAAATTCTTTCCGCTGAAAAGCACGGAGAGAATGGGGCACGGAAGTCTACAGCAAAAGCAAAAGCGCTCTGGCTCAGATGGTCGTTACCGCATTGCAATCGGGAGTTTGAAAGGTTGTGGCGGGAACACCGAGGCCGGGGCATTCTCCGCCCGCGCGAGAACTTCGACGGGAAGAGAATGCTGGGCCTGCATGGTGCGGCGCTTACTGTACGGTCAGCGCGATGGTGGTGGTGTGGGTGGTGGCGGTGACGCCGTTGCTGGACTGCGCGGCAATGGTGACGGTGTAGCTGCCCGCGGGCGTGGCCGGATTCACATCCGGGCCATGGTTGAGATAGTTGTAGCGCGGATTGCAACCAGTGGTTCCCAGCACGAGCAGCAAACCTGCCCCGGCAACCATGGAGAAGCGGCTCAGCCAGCGGCGGCGGCGCGCTCCCCAGGCTATTCCGGCCAGGCCCAGCGCGCCAGGAAGGATCAGCGCAAAGGCGATGGCGTGGAGGTTGGCCCGCGGTTGATGCAAGCGGGCGGCAGATCCGGCGGCTTGTGTCACAAAGGTCAGGGTGCTGGATAGTGCGCCATTACTGGTGGACTGGATCTCGACGGTCGCGGGAAATGGGGTGCAAGAAGACTGATCGGGAAGGCCCGTGCCGCAAGAGAGGGTAATGAACATCGGCGACGTCAGCGAGGCGGCGTTGATGGGGGTAATGGTTGCCGTCACCGCGTTGTTTTGGGCTTGGCCTGGGGTCAGGGTCAGCGTGGCCGGAGAAACAGCAATGGCGAAGTCCGGCGTGGCCGAGGCTTGCGTCTGAACGCTGGCGGCCCTGGAGAGCGAACTGCGGTGGGTTGCATCGCCGGCATAGACGGCGGTCAGCGCATGGCTTCCGCCCGGCAGCGACAGCGTTGTCTGGGCCTGGCCGTGCTCGTCGAGCACCACCCCGGCCAGCGATTTGCCGCGATCCTCGAGGGTTACGGCGCCCGTGGCGGCCAGTCCATCGGCGCCGAGAACGGCTACGGAGACAGTCGCTTCGGAGCCTCCGCCGAGCGCACGGGTGGTGGTCGCCAGCGTGGTTTGCGTGGCCATACCTTGCGAATTCTCCGCGGCGACCGCCAGCGCGGGAATCGCCAACGCGAGCCCCAGTCCTGCAACCAACTCCAGCCGCAGACCGCGGCAGTTCATGCCTCTCACGTTTACCTGCTCCAAATATCCTGAAAAATCGTGCTTCGCCCACTTCTCGCAGCGTAGAAACCTATTGTATCCGGCGGAGGCGTGCACAAGCCATTCGCGGATGCTCTTTGGACGGGATTCGCCACGAAAGGACGTTCTGACGCTGGGCAATTCTAGCCAAGATCAAGGAGCAGGGAGCTAAAATTAGGCACCATGATCGCTCACCTGCGCGGCAAACTCATTTTCAAGCAGCCCAGCCAGGCCATTGTCGAGGCTGGGGGGGTGGGCTACGACGTGGCCATCTCCGTTCCCACCTTCACCGCCCTGCCAGGGGTGGGGGCGGAAGCCTCCCTGCACATCTACACCAAGGTCAGCGAAGAGCAGATCGCCCTCTTTGGTTTTCTCGAAAGAGAAGAGAAAAAACTCTTCGAGCGGCTGATCACGGTGAGCGGCGTCGGGCCCAAACTGGCCATCGCTATTCTCAGCGGTCTCTCGCCGGAACGCACTGTGCAGGCCATCCGCAGCCAGGACCACGCGCAACTGGTGCGCATCCCCGGCGTGGGTAAAAAACTGGCCGAGCGGTTGGTGGTTGAGCTGAAGGACAAGCTCGACGATTTCGCTGCCGCCCCCGTGGCTTCGGTGGTGCAGGGAGTCGCGGTGGACGACGTGCTCAGCGCCCTGGTCAACCTGGGCTACCAGCGCCCCGCCGCCGAAAAGGCCATCCAGAGCGCCGTAGCCAAGGAAAAAGACCTCGCCGCCGACTTCGACGGCCTCTTTCGCGGCGCACTGAAGGTAATCCGGTAATCGCCAGCGGTTAGGTCAGCAGCTTTCATCGTGGATTCCTCTGGCGAAAGATTCTGCTCGGGGCGATAATCAGCCTATGGCGACAATGCCCATCCTCGATGATCCCGAGCCGGAGTTCATTTCGGTGCGTGAGTATCTCGGCACCAGCTACCGGCCCGATTGTGAGTATCTGGACGGGCGGTTAGAGGAGCGCAACTTGGGCGAATACGATCACGGGCTGCTGCAACTTATCCTTGGGCAACTATTTATGAATAATCGGGAAGCCTGGAAGATTCGCGCCGTTACCGATGTCAGAACCCAAGTGAAAAGAAGCAGATTCCGGGTTCCAGATCTTTCCGTATTGCGGACCGACGCGCCCAAGGAACAGATCATCACCCATCCGCCGCTGATCGTGATTGAAATCCTCTCCCCCGAAGACCGGCTGAGCCGCTTCCAGGACCGCATCGAAGATTATCTTGCCTTCGGCATAGAACACATCTGGATCATCGATCCAAACCGCCGCGAAGCCTACACGGCGACCGCCAGTGGACTTCATCCGGTTCGGACCAATGAACTGACCGTGCCCGAGACGCCGATTCGCGTGGTGCTGAGCGAACTCTTCGCGGAGTTGGACCGAGTCTAAGGGTAGGACATAGGCGCTACCGCCGCCGACTTCGACGGCCTCCTCCGTGGCGCCCTCACTGTGATTCGGTAGGAGAATCAGCACATGGCTTGGCAGGTTGCGGTTGTTCTGGACAAGGATACAAACCTCGACTCGATTCAGATCCTTCTTGGACAAATGCCAGTTTGGGCATCGGCAACAGATGAGCGAAAAGAGGTGCTTCATCAATTGAACGCCGCTTCTTGCGGGGCTCCAGAGCCGGGATTTACGGTGTTTACCCGTCTTTTCCCTGAGGACCCCCTCCGTGATCTCCACTACATGCTTTCAACCATTGAGGAACACCATCCTTCCCTTTCTACAGTTCGTCTCTTCGGGATTATTTCTTCGGCGCAATTGACAGAGGAACTTCAGGAGTTGGGCTACCATCCTCTTTTAGAAACAAGTTTGGATGGCCTGGGATTTGCCAAATCCTTGAACCAGCTTAAGAACGTCCCAGAGATTCGCTTGGATGCCGCAAGTTGGCAAACTGCTGACGATTTCTACCTTGCGTTTTTCGAAGCTGTTGGTGCACCTTCCTGGCATGGGCACAACTTCGATGCTTTGAACGACAGCATCGGAACCGGGACGATTAACAAAGTTGAAGTCCCATACCGTATCGTTGTGCAGAATTCTGCCGCCCTGAAGGGAAGTCTCCTGGATTTTGCCGAGGATTTTCGAGATTTGATTCATCGGCTGCAAGACAAGGGCTGTCCTGTGGATCTGGTTATCGAGCGTCCCTAACCTCCTCCGCGCTACACTCCTCTTGTCATGGCAATCAAGAAATCCGAAGCTGTTGTCTCTATTCCCGCCCATCTTCGTCCCGAGGGGCTGAAGTTTCTGCGCGGGCTGGCCCGCAACAACCACCGCGAGTGGTTTATGCCGCGCAAGGCCATCTTCGAGGCGGAGCTGAAAGAGCCCATGATGGCCGTCATCCGCAAGGTGAATGAGGCGATGGAGGGCTTTGCACCAGCCTACGTGCGCCCGGCGGAAAAGTGCCTCTTCCGCATCTATCGCGACACCCGCTTCAGTCCCGACAAAAAGCCCTACAAGACCCATATGGCCGCCTGGTGGATGCCGGAGGGCATGGAGAAGACCAGCGGGGCGGGCTTCTACTTCCACATTGACGCCAAAGAGGTGGTAGTCGCCGCCGGCGCCTGGATGCCGGCCAAGGATCAGTTGGCCGCCATTCGCCACTGGCTGCTAGAGAATCACGATTTCTTCCGGGCGTTGATTGAAAATCCAACTGTACGCAAAGTCTTTGCTGAATTCGAAGGCAATGCCCTGGTTCGGGCCCCCAAGGGCTTCCCGACAGAACACCCAGCGTTGGATCTGATCCGCTGTCGGCAGTGGGGATTGAGCACTACGCTGCCCGCTAGCGCGGCGCTGGAAGCGGATTTCGCCGCCGTGCTGGGGCGCCATTTCAAACTGGCCGCACCGCTGGTCGAGGCTCTGAACACGCCTATTCTGGTCGCGCAGACGCCGCGCAGGAAGGTGCTCTTCGGGCTGAAATAGGGGTATTTGGGTCGGTGAGCGGGGAGGCCGGCGGAGTGTCCAAAAAGGCTGCGGAACATATATTTTCGTGGAAAACCGGGTAAAAACCGGCATTTTCAGACAAAAACAGCATAAAACCTGAGATTTTTGTGGAAAAGCGCCGATTGGGCATTGACTTTGCCCCTTCCAAAGTCGCATTGTATGCAACGACGGGGTCTCCGGACCCGCATGAACACAGGGGTTTTACGCCAGCGTTGCCTGGATCGCCAGCCCCCATGCGGATTGCGGAAGTTCAACCCGAGGCAAGACCGGCGGCCCCGAGGGCGCGCCCCAAAGAAGGAGAAACAATGGCAACTGGATTGACCAAGACTGCTCTCACCCGGCTGATGGCCGAGAAGATGGAAATGACCAACAAGCAAGCCGCAGCCTTCCTGGACCTGCTGGCCGAGACGGCCATCAAGGAAACCAAGAAGAACGGCGTCTTTGTGATCCCCGGCATCGGCCGCCTGGTGAAGGCGGAGCGCAAGGCGCGCATCGGCCGCAATCCTCAGACCGGCGCCGCTATCAAGATCAAGGCGAAGACGGTGGTCAAGTTCCGGGTGGCCAAGGCCGCCAAGGACGTCATCGCTCCCACCAAGAAGTAGTCTTTCGCGGACTGCGCGGGCAGTTCAGCAACTCGGCCTCCGCTTTGGCGGGGGCCGAGTCGCGTCTGGGGCTCTCTTACGGGTTGAAGCAGGAAAAATCCGTAGCCTGGAGCATTTCCTCTATTGCTGTAAAGTCCGCCCACCCTAGCCGCAAAAACAAAGACGCGGCGAGGGTGGGGCACCCGGTTTCATTCTCTGTGGGCGGGCGAGGCCGGTGGACACGGACACTGACACGATTCCTGCACATCCACGATCATCGGGAACCTATTCCAGCACGATTTTGACGAAGACGCCTTCGGGCAGCACACCGCCCAGCAGGTGGACGACGCCGTTCTTGACGTAGCCCTCCAGCACTTGGCGCTCCGGCTTGGTTGGCGCGGGAGGCGCGGGCCGACTGACGGGCGCGCTGGCGGGCCTGCTAGCAAGAGGAGCCGCTCCCCGGCTAACGCCGCTAGCTCCGCCAACCCCGCTTCCAGCCTTCCCCATGCCCCGGTCCATGGCTTCGTTGGCCAAGCGGTCGGCAACCTTATTGCCGCCGCGCAGGGTGTGGCGCATCTCCAGGCCGGGGATCTGGCGGGCCATCTTCTTGGCCTCGTCAAAGAGGGGTTTGAGCACCGGACTGGCCACCTTGTACTTGCCCTGCATCTGCTTGACCATCAGCTCGGAGTCGGAAACGACCCGCAGGTGCTTGGCATTGTTGGCGATGGCCCAGCGCAGCACGGCCAGCAGGCCGGAGTATTCGGCGTAGTTGTTGGTCTGTATGCCGAGGAATTCGCTCAATTCGGCCAGCACGCGGCCCTGGGCGTCTTCGACCACGGCACCATAACCGGAGGGACCGGGATTGCCGCGCGAGCCGCCGTCACAGTGAGCAACAATCAGGTCGGCAGCGGAGTCGGGAGTAGAGGGCGTAAAAAGATTTCCATTCATCGCTCTCTAGTTTATCCCTCTCTGGGGTGGGGCAGAGGCCGCGGCTGGTCCGGTCTGCTTACGTCACCGGGGGCGCCGCGTCTACTTGAAGGCAGATTGATTTTCTTTCCGGAGTGAAGATTCTGATGGCGAGCGATGCAGCAGTTCTCTCCACCTTTCCGGCTTTAGTCCCAGGGACTTTGGCGATTCCGCCTGTCAGGAGGGTACAATCCTCCCCAGGCATGGCAGGATTGACCGCAAGCAACGGAGCCAGCCCGGCGGCGAGCCGGGTACAGGGCAGATTGCAGGACCGCGCGCCGGAGATGGAGCTGATCCGCGAGGCGCAAGCCGGTTCGCGGGCGGCCTTCGACGCGCTGGTGCGGCAATATCAGCAGCAGGTGCTGCGTCTGGCCCTGCACCTGACGGGCAGCGAGCACGATGCCGAAGACATCTATCAGGAGGCTTTTCTCAAGGCCTACCGGTACCTGGGCAACTTCCGCTTCGAGTGTTCGTTTTACACCTGGATCTACCGCATCGTCACCAATTTGTGTCTGGATCAGATGCGGCGGCGCAAGACCCGGCGCGAGGATCATGCGGTGGTGCTGGATCACAGCGGCGGCGAGATCGACCTGCTGGCTTCGGTCTCCGACGATCGCGCCTATGCCAACCCGGCCCGCGAGCTGGACCGCAAGGTGATGAGCGAGAAGATCCAGGTCGCACTGGGCAAGCTGACCCCGCGGGAGCGCATGGTCTTCGAGTTGAAGCACTACCAGGGTCTGCGCCTGCGCACCATCGGCGAGATGCTGAACACCACGGAAGAGACCGCCAAGAATACGCTCTTCCGCGCCACCAAGAAATTGCGGGCGCAGTTGGCGGAGTTGAGATAGACGCTGCGGGCATCCCCGCAGTTGGGGAGCCGGATGGTCGAAGCGTCGATGCGTTGTCGATTGAGGCTAAGAGGACGTTGCGATGAATTGCGAATTGGCGCATGAGCGGATTGTGACCGCTGCCTATGGCGAGTTGCCTGACGAGTTGGTCCACGAACTGGAGCGGCACCTGCTGAGTTGCGCGGCGTGCCAGGGCGAGCGCGAGCAGTTGCAGGTGCTCAAACTGCTGGCCGACGCTTATCCGGTGCTGGAGCCCGAAGCCAACCTGGTGGCCCGATCCCGTTTGCGGCTGGACGAGGCATTGGATGCGTTGCCGCCGCGCGGATGGTTGGAGCGCTTCGGGCAGCGGGTGCGCAATGGCTTTGCCAGTCTGACGGCGGCTCCAGTGGCGGCATCGCTGTTGCTGTTGGCCGGGCTAGGCGCGGGCAGCCTGGGCGGATTTCAGGTTGCGCAGAATCGGGCCGCGTTTCTGTCTGCCCGGCAAATGGCTCAAGCCCCCAAAGTACAGACCACGGCAGCGCCGGCGGAGATTGCCAATATATCCAGCATTGTGCGCCAGCCCAACAGCGGCTTGGTCGAGGTGCGCTACAACCAGGTGGTACCGCAGCAGATTCAGGGGTCGATGGACGATCCGGCGATTCGCCAATTGCTCATGCTGGCCTCTCAAAATGCGGCTTCGGCGGGAGTGCGCGACGACTCGGTGGGGCTGCTGGCGGCCGAGTGCCGCGCCGGGCACGGTTGCCAGGCCACCGGCATTCGCGATGCCCTGATGCTGGCGCTGCGTTACGACAAGAACGTGGGAGTGCGCGAGAAAGCGCTCAAAGGGCTGGAGCCGTACGTCAGTCAGGATCAGCGGGTGCGCAATGCGGTGCTGGAGGCGCTGCTGAACGACTCCGACGCCCGCATCCGCACGGCAGCCATCAATCTTTTACAGCCGGTCGGCGCCGACACCAGCGTCCGTCAGGTGCTGCACACGGTGGCCACGACGGATGAGAACCCTCACCTTCGCACGGTATCCCGGCAGGTACTGAGCCAGATGCCGGAGATTCAGTAATTCCCCCCCCCTATTTCCTACCGCATCGTTCGAACAAAGTGTGGGGGTTGGGGAGAGTGACAGGAGCAGATCCATGAAGAACTCGATGAGGCCGTATCGGGGTTTGGTTGCCGGGTTGGCGATAAGTGTGGGGATGGTCTGGGCGGCCAGCGCCGCCGCACAAGGGCGCACGCTGATCCAGTTCTTGCAGGGCCCCAGCCCGCTGCTGCTGGGCCACTCCGGCTCGCAGGGCTATCTGGGCGTGGATCTGGCCGATGTGGACAACGACAAGGCGCAGGCGCTCAAGCTCAAGGAAGTGCGCGGGGCGCTCATCACCCTGATCGATCACGACGCCCCCGCCGGGCAGGCGGGATTGCACGTCAACGACGTGGTGGTGCAGCTCAACGGACAACCTGTGGAGAGCGCCGAGCAGTTGCGGCGCATGTTGCGGGAGCTACCTGCGGGGCGCAAGATCGGCCTGGAGATCAGCCGCGACGGCAATCTGCAAACCCTCTCCGTGCAACTGGCCGACCGCCACGCCATGGAACAGGAGATCTGGAATCGCCTGGGCAAGGGCGGCAGCGACGACCTTCCCTTTGGGGCGGGTCTGGGGATGATGGGTGGGGGCGATACGCCGCTGCCCGGCGGCTTTCACATGCCGGGCTTCGGCAGTGGGCTCAATGTGGGGGCGCTGGTCGAGCCTCTGACCTCGCAGATGGCCGAGTACCTGGGCGTCCCCAGCGGACTGATGGTCAAGCAAGTGGCGCACAAGAGCGAGGCGGCGGCGGCTGGCCTGAAGGCCTTCGACGTGATCCTCAAGGTCGGCGCGGAGTCTATCGGCACCCTTTCGGACTGGGACCGTGCATTGCGCTCCAACCTAGGCAAGCCGGTGCAAGTCACCATTCTGCGCGACAAGAAGCAGCAGACCGTGACCCTCCAAGTGGATTCCAAACGCCATCAAGGGGAGCTGAAGCCAGAGGATATGTCCGGCGCGGAGCCGCCCGAGATGGCGGGGCTGGATACAGAACCCGATGGGGGGCTCGATCTGGACCGGCATCCCGAGCAGATCGAGGGACTGCTCTCGGCGCCGACTGCTCTACCGGCGCCGGGTTCCACTATGGCGCAGCCATCTCTGCCGCCCGCGCTTCCGCAACTGGCTCCGCTGCCTCTGCATCCACCCTTCTCGCCCCAGCAGGCCGAACAACTGCGTGAACAGATGATGCTGCCGGGGATCGATCCCCGACAGATGGAGCAGTTGCGGCAGCAAATGGAGCGGATGCGGCAGAACTTCAAGCCGGAAGATTTCCAGCTCGATCCCCGCCAGGGGGAAGAATTCCAGCGGCAGATGGAGCAGCTCAAGCGGCTGATGGAAGAGCTGAAGGCGCAGGGTTTTGGAGATCGGGTTTAGCATTTAGCGAAGATTTTTACCGAGTTGCCGAACCCCGTTCCTTCACCGGCTGCGGAGATTGTGGAGTCAGGGACTTTTATCCTATTCAGGCCAGATTGGATCGCGAGCTTGCATCCCACCCTAGTGTAGTGTCTCGTTATTAGAGTCCATTCTCCGCGAGCTATAGTGGGCAGAGTTCGCTGAACCAAGATTCCCTCAGTGGCTAAAGCCGTCTTGATTTTGCAGGCTTTATGTA
>Ga0326728_10005173_pt1 | contig 37274 bp, 31 predicted proteins | sample MB3enrmetagenome_FD_207602 | JGI IMG/M metagenome (GOLD analysis project Ga0326728, IMG submission 207602) | Lab enriched peat soil microbial communities from McLean, Ithaca, NY, United States - MB31MN | ecosystem: Environmental > Terrestrial > Soil > Wetlands > Peat | place: USA: New York...
CTACAATCACCCCGGTAAATGTTGGGACGACTATAAAGATAAGCCTGGAAGACCACTGGAGGCGATGGCGTGGTGCGTTGAAAAGGGCAAGAGCTGGACCTCGGACGAACCCGACCGCGATATCCGCAGTGTGCGAAAGCAGGTCTTGAACCAATCCGAGGACTATCACCACATGGAACCCGTCCTCGTAAACAGGTTGTATCTCTACGGGAACCAGGTCTACGATCTTCAATTCCCCGTCGATTATGAAGGACGGCCGATCTGGGAAGGCTGTGAGGATATGGTCGTCGCCGTTGTAAAGATTCATTTCGAAAAAGGCTTCATAAGGAAAGGAGACAGTTCGACAAAGGTCATAAAGAAGCTTTCCCGCACTCTTGGCACTCAACTTCTTTCGCTCCACATCCGCGAAACTCTGGCCGGCGCACAACAAGAGCTTGCGCGTCAGCGCTTGCAAAGCTGCAATGTGCTGGCCCATGAGCTCAGGAATACCCTCATAAAGCTTGGGTTTATCTTCTCGGCGATAAACGCGGAAATCAGTTTTCTGAGGGAGCAATGGGAGTCACAGATTTCCCGGGCTTTCCCGGAAATTGAGAATAAAAGCGCCATACTGGACAGGCTGAGCCGGTTGATCGAAGCGAATCTTCATTCTGAAAACGGTCCAAACAGGCTTGGCGCTCTTTGCGAAAAACTCATAGCTGAACAGAGCGAACTCGCCGGGCTACCGCTCATGCCTGCACTCGGGGAAAAATGGGTGGAAAACAGGCTCCTGCCCAAGTGGAGGAAACTGATGGCTGAAAGCGAGGCTTTGCAGGAAAATCGCGAAGAGATCAAGTCGCTTCTCAGCCGTCTGAAAAAGGCCATGTGGCTTGGCACGAATAAAGATCTTGCGCAGAGAATCGAACATCTGCCGGAAGATCTAAGGTTGCTCTGGCCAAAGCTTGCTTATGTAGACTTTACTGTCGATAAGCTGGCGATGCTCGATCAGATTCTCGAGTTCCTGGACCATCCTGAACTGAACATACCTCACAAACTGCAGACCAGAAGAATCTTGACCTCCCTCAAGGCGCTCGTCGAAATGATTCCTGAAGTGGAGGAAAAGACGAATCGCATTATCGTTTCTCTCAGGAACGGTTCGTTCGATAATCTTTAAATTATCGGGCCCGAATTACCAATCGTAGAACAGTTCTTCTCTGGTAAGAAGCTCACAGCCGGTTTCAGTTACGCGGACCATATTTTCGAGTCGTACGCCTCCAAACCCGGGCAGATAGATTCCCGGCTCTACGGTAACTATCATATTCTCTGCAAGCAAAGTGGGTTCCACTCTTCTGAGGCCGGGCTTCTCGTGGACGGCAAGCCCGACGCCGTGACCCAGCCCGTGGCCGAAGTTGTCTCCGTACCCTGCGTCCATGATGAGATCGCGAGCCGCCGAATCGACGGAAACCGAATCGATTCCTGCGCGAATTTTGTCTTGCGCCGCAAGCTGAGCCTCACGCACCGTTTTGTATATCTCCCTCAATTTGGGAGATGGTGACCCGGAAACCCATGTCCGGGTCATATCCGAGCAGTAGCCGTCCACTTTGGATCCCAAATCCAGAATTACGCTTTCGCCTGCGCCGATTTCACGATCTTCCGGAACCGCATGAGGAAGAGCGGCATTTGGGCCTGAGGCTACAATAGGCGGAAAGGATACTGCCTGTGCCCCTCCTTCGCGAATCGACTTTTCTATCAGCCAGGCGGCATCTTTTTCGGTCATGCCGGGGGCCAGAGCGTTCCACAGCGTTTGAAGCGCCTTTTCCGTCAGCCTGACCGATTTGCGAATCTTCTCGATCTCATCCTCATCTTTTATTATCCGGAGCCGCTCGACAAGGTCGTCAGTAGCGATCACCACCCCGGCGGAGCTGACTTTAGCGAGTGCTTCCTCTACCTCCCTGAGTCTTTTGACTGTTATAAAATGCTCCTCGATCCCCAGCCTCTTGCACTGCAACTTGGAAAACAAGTCGGGCAAGATTTCCCTGATCCCCGTCGAGTAAACGGCGAGGTCGAAACCGGCAGCCTCTTTTTTCGCGGCCTCTTCATACCTGGGATCGGTCAGCAGGTATTGCGCCGTTCGGGTTATCAAAAGGTAACCGGAGCTTTCGGTCAACAAAAGATCCTCGGCTTCAAACCCACTAAGATAATAACGATTTTCAGGCGCCGTCACGAAGAAAGCATCGAGTTCCTGCTGTTCCATGATGCCACGGAAGCGCCCAAGCCTCTCCAAAAAAGGATTGCTTTGCATACGACAGTTATGCCTCTTTGAAAATCAAAGTCGTTTCCCGCGCCAAACCGGATCATTGTCCGGTTGCGCGTACGAACCGTCCAGGCGCCCGTTTGCCTGGAAGACCGTCAAAAGTTAAGGCGCTTATTACTTTTTGCCAAGGACTGATTCTATATGTTGCTGGATCTGCTCGAGTTGTTCGATGGGTGCGTGGGGCTGCAAGCAAAAGTTTTCACAATCTAGGGCGTCAATCAACCCTTCACGATACATTTTTAACCAGAACGGCGTTGAAGAATGTAAACCGGTCGAAGAATCGGGCGGATCGCCGAATTCTATAAATACGGGTCCCCTGAATATATGCCGGAGCCATCTGAGAGCCTCCCTGCCTAAACCACAGCCTTTCTTGCCGCAGACCTCCAGATGGTAGAGCGTGATTTCCTTGCGCCCATCGTCACACAGACAAAGGTTCAACTCTCCCTTAAACCGGTCCGGGACTTCGAACCTCAGAAGCTCCATAGGTCCGAAACCTTTGAGCGTAGTGAGCAATTCAGCAATGGTGAGGCTGCTGGCGTATGACTCCCATATGGCCCCTTTCCATTCGATACTTCCCATGTGAGTAAACTCCTGGAATCGGTTTCGAAAGCTCCTCCGGTGATTTTGAACCCGGCACGCTCATCTTCCCTTGGGCTGAAGACAGCGCGCATTTCACCAGCGGCTCCCACGCGGGATCGAAGGAGAAAGCATCGCTCAGGTCGTCCTGGACAACTACACAAGAACTAAGGGGAGGATCTCTTCTTAAGCATTCCATGCTCTCGAAAAGACTAATTCAGAAGCGTCTGCCCTTTTGGATCACCACGGGATAGATTCCCAGCTTCTGAATCTCAGGAAAAAGCTCATACAGACTGGACTTTATTTCGTCAGATCGCAGCATCGAGGTTCCTATCGAAGATTAGGTGGAGGAACAGTCTGGAATCACCGGCGCTGCATTTTCAGGGCGCCGGAACTTGAGCCGTCGTGAAACAATTTATCTACTCGCGCAACTGCCGCAAAGCTTCAAAGAGAGCGATTCCTACAGTGGTTGCAAGATTCAAGCTTCGTACCCTCGTCCTGTCGATTGGCACCTTTACCACATAATCGGGGTGGGAGACAAGCAAATCTTCGGGCAGACCTCTGGTCTCCGAGCCAAAAACCAGGCAATCTCCAGGCTTGAATAAAAAATCATAATAGGGCAATTGCGCCTTGGCAGAAAAGAAAACCATGCGGGAGTGCGGTATGTCCCGGCGTGCAGCCTCGAAATCCGGATAGAGCTTCGTTCTCACGTAAGGCCAATAATCAAGGCCGGCCCGTTTAAGCTGTTTATCGGTAATGCTAAAGCCCAGCGGCCCGATTAGATACAATGGCGTGCGCGTAGCGGCGCACGTCCGTGCAATATTTCCGGTGTTTTGCGGTATTTCCGGCTGAAAAAGAAGGATGCCGAGCCTTTCGCGCACACGTAAAAAAGGCCGATCGGCAGAATCCTTGATACGGAGGTCCTGATTGAAGGTGTCAAAAGTCAATCCGCAAATCTCACTGCATCGATCCCTTCGATATACTCCCCTTCATGTGGCCACCGCTGCGGGACATGGGCCGAGAACGGAGAGCATGCGGAAAAGTATACCCTATAGTTAGGAAAAACGAAAGGCATAAGGGCAGGCTGAAAAGGGGTTTGCGTCGAAAAGCCCGCCAATGCCCATGATTGTGCCGCCCTGATACTTTTTTCGTCCCGGATGCCTTTGAAGGTGCTCGCCTCGTAGCCACCCTCGTCTTCCCTTCCGTGTTTCGTGCTGATGCGCGTCGGCATGCAGATGTTTCCGCCCCATGTTCGTGAACTTGCTCCAAAAGATCCTGTTTTTGTGAATGCGTGCGGGTATCAGCATGTTTGTGTTTATGCTCTTTTTTGTTTTGCATGCAGCATCTCTTGACAATCATTTAATCGAGCGTGCCCGTTCATTTCTATTTTGGTCGTACGAGTGGAACACTCCGTCAATTCGCGAGTTTTATGTTTATTTACGGTCTGCTGCATAAAAGGGCGGAAAGGGGTGCAAAAACTTTGGCAGCCGCTGAGAAAAACTTTATCTCTTTCCAGTTGCATGCCGTTAATTTGTTGAGCGGATTAGGGGATCGCTGCTTGACCTGCTTTGTTGATACCCGAATGTTCTCCGCTTCAAATGGGTAAAACGCAATGAAAGGACCGTCAAAGGCGATGTCAATAATTGTTGCAAACATTTAACGGTCTGCTTTATGCTATAAGCTCAGTTCACAAAGAACTCCTATAGCTATGAACTTCGATAGAACGAAGGATTGCGGTAAATGTCCGTCATTCCGCTGGATGAAAAAGAAATCCGGTACCAGGTTGCGCAAATCAAAGAGCTTCCTCCTTTACCCCTCTCACTGAGGCGGCTGATAGAGATAATTTATTCCGAGATCGATACCCCTGGAGAGCTGGAGAGCATTATCCACTATGATCCATCACTGGCCGGCAAGGTCCTCAGAGTTGGCAATTCGACCTATTACGGATTACGCAGGCGGGTAAGTTCAATTCCACAGGCTATAACTGTTATAGGAGCAGAACAAGTAAAATCGATCTGCATTTGCACCTTGCTGATGGGGCTGCTTTCCAACGCCAATTTAATCAGTGCGGCTCATCGGCAAATGCTCTGGAAGCATGCCTTTGCCAGTTCGAGGATTGCCGGCGAGATGACCACGAGACGCCCCTGGATGAGCCGGAACGATGCCGCGGTGCTCGGCCTCCTGCACGATCTGGGTTGGATAGTAATGGCCGCCTACTTCAATGAACAGTTTGTCGCCATCTTTGAACGTGCTCAAAGAATCAATATTCCACCATGGTGTGTTGAAACCCAGTACGGCCTCGACCACTGCCGGCTGGGCAAATATCTTGCTTCCCGATGGTCTTTACCGGAGATATTCCAGGCGGTGATAGAATTCCATCATTATCCTGAAAAGAGCGACTCTTTCAGCACCGAGACCAGGTTGATAAGCTTGGTCAATGTTTTGAGCCATTCGCGCGAGTTTCCGGAATTAGTCAATGAAGAGAGCACCCTTTCCCGATGCCGGGATCTCTACATCTCCGAGGAAGAATGGCAGGAGTATCAGGAGAGCGTAGAGACTATCTGGCCGGAAATTGACCAGTTGTGGAGTTTGCTCAGTGAGTGAATCGGTCTGGACGGACAGGTTGCAAAGGTGTAGAACGAGAGGGAAACATGGATCCACTGGTTGATGAAATGATGAAAATGGGCATCCTTGGCGCAATGGGTCAAAGTGAAGAAATCAGCCGATTTCTGACCCTGATAGAACGCTTTGCCGAGGTGGTCTCCCATGGTCCGGATACAACCGGGGCATGTAAGCATTTCGTGAGGATCATAATAGAGGAAACCGGTTTCGAAAACTGTTCGATCCTTCTCCACGACAGGGATGCGGGTCGGCTTTCGCTGGCTGCCGCGTACGGACTCGACGACCAGTTCGAGGTTATTTCCAAGCGTTACAGACAAAACCTGAGCTTTGGTATAGGCCAGAACATATCGGGCCAAGTCTATGCGTCTGGAAAGCCTGTTTTCATCGAAAATACTGCGGAGCAGCCAATCCCGGAGATTCCAGGTGCGGTTGTAACACCGGTTTCGCTCGCCTGCCTTCCCATTCTTAATTTAGGCGTTCTCAACCTCAGCGCATATCGTCCGCAACAATTCACCGCCCGTATCAAGCACAATTGGGAGATGATAGGCAATATTGCCGGTTATCTGATAGGTGGAATGCGGGACGGCGAAGAATCCAACGGCCAGGGCCGGGCCAGCCGGGATGAACCCATAGCGGCAGCTCAGGCGGCGCAAAGCGGGAATGGAAATAACATTGCCGATCTGGTTCTGGATAGTATGCCTCAAGGCATCTGTATTCTCGATGCGGAAGGCAAAATCAAAAGAATCAATCGCAGCATTGAAAAAATACAAGGCGGACAGACTTCTGAGATTGTCGGCCGGTCGCCCGGAGTGCTTTTTCAGGACCCGGCAAATTTTGAAAAGCTTCTCGCGAGGGCGTCCGTACCTGATGCGGCGAGGGTGGAAAAGAGCGACGTAAACCTGGTAAATTCAAAAGGTGAGACTTACCTGGCCGATATCCATATCGTGAGGATTTTTGATGCGGGTGCATGCGTCGGCTATCTCATGGTTATAGAAGACATAACCAGAAAAAAAGCCTTCTCGGACAAAATAATCCAGTCCGAGAAACTTGCCGCTCTCGGCACCATGGCGGGAGGCGTCTCACACGATTTCAACAATCTCTTAATGGCGATTCTCGGCCATATTCAGCTCATCCTGCCGCAAATTGAAGATGAGGAGATCCGGCGAAGACTCCAGAACATGGAAAAGGCCGTATATGACGGTTCAAACACCGTGCGGCGGCTGCAAAGGTTTACCGAACGGGAACGAGACCCCAACGCGGCGGCGTCTACAGTTGATGTCGAAGAAGCCGTCAGAGACGTTGTCGAGCTGACGCGGCCACGCTGGAAAAATCTCATGGAAAGGTCCGGACGCACTATTGATATAAAGACCGATATCCCGAAGAACTGCGTTGCCGCGGTCAATGCTTCGGATCTGCGCGAAGTCCTGACCAATCTTCTCCTCAATGCCATCGACGCAATGCCGCAGGGGGGAACTGTCATCTTCCGGGCGCTGTTGCAGGCTGAAAATGTTATCCTGGAGGTCAGCGACAGTGGAGTCGGCATGAGCAAGGACCTTGCCGAAAGGATATTCGATCCCTTCTTTACGACGAAAGGCATCGGAAACTCCGGACTTGGCCTGAGCGTGTCATGGAGCCTGATCAGCCGCTATGGAGGTGATGTCCAGGTAAAAAGTAAACCGGGCAAGGGAACCACCTTTATAATCAAACTCCCGAAAGCCGAAGCGGTAAAAACACAGATTGTCTCGAAATCAGGTGAGGAAACTAATTCCTATCGTTTGTTGCTCGTTGAAGACGATCCTGAGATTTTGAACCTGCTCCGTGATATGCTGCGCTTCAAAGGACACCGTGTTGTAGCGGTGAATGACGGCGAAAAGGCGCTTGAGCTTATAGACTCAAGTAATTTCGATCTGGTCTTGACCGACCTGGGAATGCCGGTGGTAAGCGGCTGGGAAATAGCGAGACGCGCCAAGGAAAAGAATCCGAAGTTGCCGGTGGTGATGATAACCGGGTGGGGTGCGCAATATGAAGATGCAGAGCTCGCCGGCCGCGGCGTCGATTTAATGCTTTCCAAGCCTTTGAGCTGGGACAAGTTGTTGAATTCGATTGAAAAGTTGCTTTAGCTGCGAATAGTTGCCCAAGTTGGGATTCATGGTTCGAATAGACCGGTGATTGAGGTCCCTCCGAGAGTCTTCCTTTTAGACCATCTTCGGCATTGTCCATACCCGGCATGATGGGATTATTGTGGAGGCAAAGGGTGATATTAGTGGACCGAGCGCAGAGGACAAACAACAAGGCTCGTGGGAGCCTTTAGAAAATCCGCTCAACCAAGCATCCCGCAGAGCAGGTGATTGCAGACCGAATCCGCAATGGCGCTTAGCTGCTCTTCAGACGAAGGAGAAGACTGGAGCAGCCCCGCGTTGACCAAGGTGGACAGTCCGTGTACCAAGGACCAGGCAGCCAGGGCGAGGCTGGCCGAATCCTGACTTCTGTAGATGCCCGCTTCTTGTCCGTTATTGATGATCTTTGTCAGGCCCGCGAAAGCCCTCTGAGCTGCCTGGCTAAGTTCCGGTGTGTATTCGGTCGTTTTCACAATGCCGCCGAACATGAGATGAAATACCTGAGGGTTTCGAACAGCCATCAGTATATAAGCGATCCCGGCATCTCGGATTTGCTGCCGGGGGTCGTCCGCAAATTGACATGCTGTCGTTTCCATGGCCTCCGCGAGCCTTTCATAGCCGACTTGCGCCAGAGCGGTCAAAAGCGAAGCCTTGTCTTTGAAGTGGCGATAGGGCGCTGTGTGGCTTACTCCTGCTTCTTTAGCCAACTCGCGCAGACTCAAGTGCGTTGCCCCCCTTTTTTCCAACAGCCGTACTCCGGCCTGGAGAAGCACAATTCTCAGATTCCCGTGATGATATGGCTTTGCCATCGGCCTTGTGCCTCCTTGCGAGAAATGATCCACTGTCATCTTACACAAGAATGTTGACATTGACAACATACTCATTATATAGTTTTATGCGATGTTGCCAGTGGCAACATTGGCGGCGCGATTTATCGGGGCAGTGGATTGTGGATTATACGGTCTATTAACTACGCGACCCCGCTCCGCGGACTCTTGCCAACTGAATGTCACCCGAAAATGCGGTTTGGATTCATAGGATTAACTTGATACATTATTCAGGAGGATGATCCGGTCATGAAACAAGATGATTTTGATGTAATCATTATCGGCTCAGGGATGGGAGCGCTCAGCGCCGCGTCAATTCTTGCGCAAATGAATCATAGGCGTGTTCTGGTGATCGAGCGCCATTTTGAAATCGGTGGGTTCACCCATTCGTTCAGACGAAAAGGATATAGTTGGGACGTTGGACTGCATTATGTCGGGAAGATGTCCGAAGGCTCCCTGATGAGGAAAACTCTGGACTATATCACCGGCGGAGAGCTGAAATGGGAAAAGATGCCGGAAGACTTCGAAAAATTTGTTTATCCCGGCCTGGCGTTCGATGTGCCGAGCGACCCTGTCTCCTACCGTAACAGACTGGTCGAGGCATTTCCACATGAGCGAAGGGCTATTCACAAATATTTCAAGGACATTAACGCCGCCTCGCAGTGGTATAGACGCCTATTCATGCGCCGCTTTCTGCCTGGACCCCTGTCATGGGGCATCCGGATGGTCAACTGGATTACGCGGAAAAACGCGTGCATTACAACGTCGCAATACCTCCTCTCGCACATCGGCGACGAGAGGCTGCGCGCTCTCCTCACCAGCCAATGGGGTGATTATGGATTGCCAGCCGGCCAAAGCGCCTTTGCGGTGCATGCGCTGATCGTTTCGCATTATCTGAACGGAGGTTATTATCCGCACGGAGGCGCCGAACGTATCGCCCGTATGGTGGAAGAGATCGTCGAACGCTACGGCGGCGCTTTTCTTATTAACAGCGAAGTTACCGAAATCATCACTCGGGACAATCGCGTGGAGGGCGTTCGAGTGCGCCATACGCCACAGATGACTACGGCTGAATACCACTCGAAAACGGTTATTTCGGACATTGGGGCCGTCGCCACATACAGCCGGCTTCTCGCGGGAAGCACGCATGAGCTTGTTCATGCGAACGCCCGGGAGCTGGCGCAGCTCGACAGCGGTATGAGCGCCGTCATACTGTTTCTGGGGTTGAATTCTTCCCCCGAACGGCTGGGCATTCGCGGTGAGAACTGGTGGATCAACGAAACGACTGAGTCAGTTGACGCGCGGGAGTTTAGTGAGAGGTTGTTGCGAGGATCCCCCTCAAGCGTCTATCTCTCATTCCCTTCGATGAAAGCGGGGGAAGATCGGCCGCCGACCGCTGAAATCATTGCGCTCGTCGATCCGGCATACTTTGAAGCATGGCGCGGACAGCCATGGCGCAAACGCGCCCCGGAATACTATGCGCTCAAGGAAACAATCGCCGGGGGGCTTCTCGCCTTAGTCGAGCGTCATATACCCGGATTCAGCGAGCTTGTCGCCTATAAGGAACTTGCCACGCCGCTTACCATCGAACACTTTAGCGGTCGTGCATACGGCCGGATGTACGGCGTCGCCGACGTTCCCGGAAAATTCAAAAGCAATGCGCTTCGGGTGAAAACGCCCGTTCGCGGAGTGTACCTTACGGGCTCCGACGTCTGCTCGCTCGGCATAGGTGGAGCGCTAATGGGCGGGGTGGGCGCCGCAAGTCGTCTCAACGGCCCGCTCGGTTTTTTTCGCATCATGGGACAGGTGAATGCAAGGCCGCCCAAAAAAACGGTCAGACATGAATCGAACCAAACCAAAGATCCCGGCTGTCGGTTGACCACCGCTCGTCAGCCGCTTCCCAACAAAAAGCTGCGGGCAGTGGTCATCGAAAAAGTTGCCGTGACCGAAACGGTCTGTGAGCTCGTGTTCGAACTCCCCCTGGAGCTTAGATTCGAACCTGGACAGTACGCGCGGGTTTCGGTTGGAAATTACGCATGGCGTGATTTTTCCATTGTCGAGTTATGCGGAAGACGAGTTACCTTTCTCGTCGACACGCGGTTCAACGGACACGGAAGTAAATTTGTAAAGGCCCTTGCAACGGGCGACGAGACCTTCATGCGTATTCCGGTGGGCGATTTTACGATTGCGGCCCCTGAACATACGCATGTTTTCATAGCCACAGGCACCGGCATATCTCCATTCATTCCCATGATTGGGAAGCTGACGCGCGGAGAGAATCCACCGGCCATTGAACTGTTCTTCGGGTGCCGGTTCCAGCGCGACGCCGCGCTCACCGAGAGAATTAAAGGGCACGGCGATTCTCATACAATAGGCATCACCGTTTGTGTAAGCCGTGAGACGCCCTCAGAAAGCATGAGGCGAGGCAGAGTGACTGATGTGATACGTACGTGTAATTTCGACCCGGAGACAACGGATTTCTACATTTGCGGCAATCCATCTATGATTGACGATACAATGAAGATCCTTCTGGAAAAAGGTTCGCGTAACATATACCGGGAACAGTACTGATTGTCCGGGCACTCAAGTGGTTGATTCGTATCTGCGACGATTTACCTGAAGGCGACTCTTCTGGTTGGCGTTATAGAGGGCAGACTCTTCCCGGTTGACAAGTTCAGATCTTACGTTGAATGTTCGATTGGGAAATCGTACGATTTTACGGCCTTCCTGGATGCGCCAAAAGTTTTAGGAGCATTATCCAGCCCCGAAATGGGGTTCGGATGCATGGCGTGCAACTCGATGCATTATTCCGGTTTAACAGATTTGTAATAAATTTGTCGCAATTCCGTCATCAACACCTGTCGGAAATGTGGTAGAAGGGGGCCGACTTAGTATTTTATCCTGTGTGGGTACTTTGCCGACCGTGCGAATAAGGGACCGGGAAGCCCGGACGTGGGTGGTTCATACGGATAATGTCCTCCGTGTGAATGACTGTTCATGTCTGGGCTTTTTGCATTTAAACCCATGGCAAAGTCCGTTCTGCCGATAGAAAGGTCCACTCATGATAAGGCCAAACCCATCGTGAGGTGGGGACGGAAAGCCGTGGATCTCCCCCGAGACAGCCTGGCTGCCAAAACATATAGGCGGGAAGTTTTGGTTTTTCAGTTGCCGCAATCGCTGAGCGGGGCGGGGCCGCTGCCTGGAAGGCCATGCCTGTTTTCCGGTCAATGTTTTCAGCAGGCCGACTGATGTTCATTTGCTCAAACAACGCTTGATAATGCGACATCTGTCGTGGAGAGATCATGATTGTATTCCGTGGAGGAGGCATGAAGTCACTTAAGGTTTTGGCGGCGCTTCTCTTGGTTTTGGGCATGGCGTTCGGAGCAGCTTCACATGCCCGTGCCGACTACACTCTGTGGACGCCCTCTCCAAATGAAGACCAGAATGCTTTGCAATTAACTAATGGGTACTGTGAAATGACGGGGGCGGATGGCCTTTATATCAACGCTCCAGGGGCCACGCAAGGTTTTACCAATGGTATTCTCAATTCCGGTAGCGCATCGCTGCTTTCATGGACCGGGCCAGGTTCATTCAGTGGAGTTGATTTCACGATTGCAAAGGCCAGTGACAACACCTGGAACGTCTATATCGGCGATACTGCCAGCGGTCCCGCGTTGCTGAACCTCGGTTCGACTGATCAATTTGCCTTGTACTTTTACTATGGCGGCAGTGTCATTCAGCCTCTGCTCCAGCAAAGCGTAGGTGCTTCCGATATTTGGCAGCTGGGCGATAACTGCAGCACCGTTTATCTGGCGGATGCTTTCCCCCAACCGACGGTCGGCAGCAATACACCCATTCCACCGAGTATTCTGCTCATGGGTTCCGGGCTTGCGGCCGTTTTCGGATTTCTGAGACGGTTCTCGGCCTAAACGCCTTCGTTACGCTGCACTTTCTGGCGTCGATTTAATGCTGGCCAAGCCTTTGAGCTGGGACAAGTTGTTGAATTCGAATGAAAAGTTGCTTTAGCTACGAATAGTTGCCCAAAGGGATTCATCGTTCGAATAGACCGGTGATTGTGGCCTCTCCGAGAGTCTTTCCTTTTAGCGCATTCTGAAAGTCAGCCAAAGTTGCATCGGGCTTAAGATCAATCCCTGGATCCTTCATCCTCCTACTGCAATACCGCCCCGTAAGTTTCGCTATCCCGCAAATCCTGCATTACTTCAGGCCGGAAATCCGCTGAGCCGTTTCGATGATTTCGTAAAAATAGATCGTAATTATCTATTTGACTCATAGGAGAATCCAATCTATATACTGCTCTTAAACTTAACCGGGAGATTATGAAATGATGAGTAATTCTTGTTTCCTGCAAAACTGAACCCTTATCGAACGGGCAAGAGGCCCGCAAAAGGAAGGTCTGTTTTCATGTTTGATGCAAAGGGACGACTGGATAATTTCCAGAAAGGTGTTGGGGCGCTGCTGGAGGAAATTCCCGATTCTATCAACACTCTCTTCGGGTTCATAAATACGGCGCAGAAAGATGGTGTTCTTACCATCCGCGAGAAGGAGTTGATCGCCATTGGCGTCGGCATCTACACCCGGTGTGAGGACTGCATTGTCGTGCATACGCAGAAGGCTCTTCAGGCAGGCTGCACCAGAGCGGAGATTTTGGAAGCAGCAGCGATGGCAATTGTCTTTGGCGGAGGACCTTCTCTTGGAGCTACAGCTTCCCTTTTGCTGGCCGCGCTGGATCAGTTTGATAACAAGACATGAGAGAGTGACCAAGAACTCTACTGATGGAGTTATTCAGTCTGAAACCAAATTGTTTCGAACAGTTTCAAGATACTGGTGAGCGTTTTCTGCTCGACGTCTCCGAATTGCAGGATAAAGGGGAAAAAGTGGCAGGCATTTATTGCCTGTTTGCACCGGTTGAGATTGTGCGGGCCGCCGGGGCAATACCAGTAAGCCTTTGCGGCAAAAAAGAAAAACCGATAGCCGATGCAGAGAGGACCCTTCCTCCCAACCTGTGCCCGCTGATCAAATCGAGTTATGGCTATGCTGTTACCGATACATGCCCGTTTTTCTCGGCAAGCGATTTTTTGATCGGAGAGACCACCTGCGACGGCAAGAAAAAGATGTACGAGTTTCTCGGGCGCATCAAACCTCTCCATCTTATGCACCTGCCCTATTGCATTGCTGAACCGCACGCTCTTCACTTCTGGTATGAGGAAATGCTGAGGCTGGGGAGGTTCGTCGAAGAGTCTACCGGTCGGAAGATAGATAGAGACCAACTTCGGTTTCAGATCAGAGTCCACAACAGGATACGTAAACTTATCAGGAGAATTTCCCGCTTCCAGGCCGCTGAGCGCGTTCCTCTTTCCGGGTTGGATATGATGACCGTGATGGAGACAAAAAGCTTTTTTGTATACCCCGAAAAGTATCTCGATTTGCTTCAGGTATTCATCTCAGAGATGGAAGCGATTGCAGCCAGTGGTTTTTCACCTTTTGAGCAGGATGCCCCGAGGATTCTTCTCACCGGTTGCCCCATCGGAAAGGGTTCCGAAAAGGTGCTCCGCATGATCGAGGAGTGCGGAGGCGCTATGGTGTGCATGGAGAATTGCACCGGCGTGAAGGGCCTGGATTTGCTGGTAGACGAAGAGGAACAAGACCCGCTTCTGGCGCTCGCCCGGCGTTACCTGCAAATCCCTTGCTCATGCATGACCCCGAACACCGGACGCATGGTTCTGATCCACCGGCTGATCAGAGAATTTAGTGTAGACGCAGTCATCGACCTTACTCTTCAGTGTTGCCACACTTATAACATTGAATCCCGGGTAATTAGCGATTCTGTCGAAAAGGGCTTCGGTTTGCCGTTTCTCCACGTGGAAACGGATTATTCCAATTCTGATGTTGAGCAGTTGCGAACGAGGATTGAGGCTTTTCTCGAAATGGCAAGATGGGGCTCATCGACCCACGCTGCGATAAAAGAGTCTCGTATTCAGTCTCAGCTTTCCATGTAAAATGAGTTTTCAACAGAATGAATTCGCTCATGATCGCCGTCTGCAATTTTATTCCTGATGCCGCCACTCTCAGCCTTGCCCGTTCTGTATCTCCCAGCCTGAAAATTTTAGAATCTCTAATATTCCGGAGCCTGCTTTGAAATTCCTTCGGACATCTCTTTTTTTTTCCCCCTGGCTTTGCTGTCTTCTGCGCGCTCTGCTCGGCGGTATTTTCCTTATAGCCGGAGGCGCCAAGCTTATCGACCCGCGTGCCTTTGCCCGCACTATTTCCGCATACGACCTGCTTCCAGAGGAACTGCTCGTTCCTGCTGCGATAGGCCTTCCTGCCATTGAACTTCTGGCCGGGCTCGGCCTTCTGTTTAAAGTTCGTGGAAGCCTTGCGACCATTTGCGGGCTTCTGACATTCCTCCTTTTCGTCCTGGGATACGCAATCTGGAAAAATCTGGATGTAGACTGCGGCTGTTTTTCCCATCTGGAAATCCATGCAAGGAACAGCCTTCTTGTGGCGTTTCTGAGAGACCTGGGTTTAATGGCGGTGACATTTTATCTCATGCTGTGGCGGCGAATCCGGAATCGCTTTTCACAGAATATGAATTCCCAACAACTAAAGGGCAATGAAAGGAGTAGAAATGATTAGAAGGGTGAAACTCATTGCACTTCTTCTTGGCTGGATCATGACCTGCAGTATAAGCATGACTGCTTATGCACTCGAATGGGGCAGCAAAGAAATGGAGACCGAAAAGCTTGCAGTTCAGTTCGCAAATCAGGTCGAAAAAGGCGGCTATGGCATAGTAACAACCGAGGAATTGAAGGCGTGGATAGATAAAAAAGAGCCAATACTCATAGTTGACACTATGCCGTTCGAAGACAGCTATAAGAAAAACCATATTCCCACTGCACTGCAGATTGAATTTCCAGTAGAAGAAATGTCGCAATTGGATGAGGAAAAAAAAGAGGCTCTAGAAAAACTCCTTGGCCCGGACAAGAGTCGTAAGATCGTCTTCTATTGCGGGTTTACAAAATGCGGTCGCAGCCACAACGCGGCAATGTGGGCGGTAAAGTTGGGCTATACCAACGTCTACCGCCATCCGGGCGGAATAAAGGCATGGATGGAGGCGGATTATCCGACCGAAAAAGACAATAAATAAACTCTGGAGCGCCGGTCCACTTCAAGGGCGAGGAAACATTGCGCCCCGGGAGTCAGGACGTGCATACAGGCCCGGTATTGCGCCATGGTCCTTCTTATGTCATTCGGGCCTTCTTTTTGCCACGGGCAGTGCAAATCCTACAGGCAAACGCCTTTGAACTCGCATTGCTCTTTGCAAGGGCGGCCTTCTTTCAGCCGGCGAGGCGACAGGTCTCCGGCAAAGATGGAATTGAGCACGGCGCTGACATCTTTTTCCCAGCCCTTGAGGAAGGCGTCGTGGTCCTCGCCGGGGTCGAAGACGACCTGGTGTTTCATATTTCCGGGCGAAGAGAGTTCGACGAAGCCCGCCCCGCAGTTCTCTGCGGTTTTTGGCGTCCCCGCGACTTTTCCTCTTGATAGCGCAAAGAGATAAGCAGGGAGTTGCGGTTGAGTGTTTTCGCCGATGACCTCCGTTCTGCGCGGAAGTTTGCCTGTTTTGTAATCCCAGCAGATCATGCCATGCTCGGGATGTGAATCGATCCTGTCAAGCCGCCCTTTCAGACTGGCTTTGCACCCGTTTATCCGCAAACCTTCAAACGGGCGTTCAACGGCAGTCCACGACCAACCATCGAGCATCTTGTCCCACTCGGCATCAAGCCACTTCAGCAACAGACCGGGGAGGCCGGACTCTCCCGTCAGCCGCTCGTATTCGACCTGCCAGATTGTCTCATGCAAACGAGGTCCGACAACATCGAGAACGGTTTTCTTTAAGAGGCCTGCCAAGTCTTCACGGTCCACGCGGGATTCCTTTAATCTCTGCATAGCACGGGAAACGAAAAGAGCCAGGATCGCATGAATACACCTCCCGCGTTCAAGCGGCGTAATTCCGGGTTCGAATTCAGCAAGCGTTTCAAGGCCGAGAAAATGTTGGAAAAAAAACCGGGCAGGGCAGAGCAGCGCCGACTGAAGTTGGCTGACCGAAATCGAATCGAAGCCCGGCGGCAGTTGTATTTGAAACTCTGACGCGTCCGGTTCGCATGAGCTTTTCACACTTTCGACCGGGCTCTGAACGGAGGCTTCTGAAAAGCTCTGCTGGACCCAGCGCGCCCGCTGCATGGCCGGAAGCTCATGCCTCCACGGTATTACAGGTTCGATTTCTCTTTCGCCCTCTTTTATCCAAAACGGCGAGGGGATACGGATTTCACCATCTTGGGCGATCAGGGGACGGCTGAGTACGATTTGAGGGGCGGCGGCAAGCAAATTGGAATAAAGGCTGCCGGCGAAGGCAAACTGACTCTCAATAGCTCCGCCAAGCACCTTCAGGCGCTCCGATGACGACAATAAAGGAAGGGATCTGGCGGGCTGCGGGAAAGATCCTGAAACCATGCCCGGAATAAATATCTTGCGAAAAAAGAGTCCCCTGGCATCGAGCCGGCTAATGACCTGGATTCCGGCATCCTCGAATCCGCTCTTTTGAATCCGTGTCCGTCCCGCTGCTGCACCCAGGATCTCCAGAAATTCGCGAGCATCGAGGCGGCTGTCGCCAATGACAGTTTCCAACTCGGAAATAATTTGAACCAGGTTTTCCCACGTAATTTGGTCCAGCTCGTTGGCGAGCACCGGAAACTCCAGGGATTTCCAAGCGTGGCGCAACGCCTCCGTCCACTTCGAAACCGCTTGCATGCCGATTGCCAGAAAGGGGGCTATGGCTTTACGGATCTCGGATGTCAAATGTTGAACGTCTGGCGCCGGGTGCGGGGCATCCGTGGTCGAATATCTGATATCGGATGCGTTTTCAGCTACATAATAGTCGTTGTCCGATACCTCCGACAGCAGAAGGTCGAGTCCTCTCTCGGCGCCTCTTTGACGCCAGTTCTTGTCCCATAAGCTCAGGCGACGGTTCCACCGTGAAAAGAAACCATAGTATGGCGAGCACAGAAAACTGAAAAGATCGCCGCGTTTTTCACCGCTCAGGGCAAAGCGCATCGGCATGACCGCTGCGCTATAAAGACTGTGGCCTGACATGGTCGGGTCCGGGCAAAGATTGTAGGCTGCCCATTCTCCCCGGACCGGCTCTCCGAGTATTTCCAGGAGCTGGTTGGAAACGGCCGGGCCGTAAAATTCGGAATCGCCGAGTACTACCGCAATTTCGTGAGGTGCGTGCTCTCTGAGGGACGCCAGGAGGTTTTCCATAAGCCCGATGATTTCCTGTTCGGGATCTGAATAAACCAGCCTTTCAGGCAGCGCGTCACCCGCGGGCAGGGCGAAAAATACCGCGCCGAATTTTTTTTGCAGGTCGTACAGGAGGCGTTTCTCCCAGTCGCCGGCGAATTCAAAGCCAACAAAGGCCATTTTGGCGGAATCTGCCGGTCTCTCCAGGCTCGCGAGCTGTCCGATAATTCCTGCAGGCAGCTTCGCGGGGTGAAACAGCCCCGTCGCGGCAAGCTTTTGCTCAAAGGATCGCCAGACCTCCGCCCTCCACTCGAACATCCGGCTGACCTCGCGGCTGCCGGCCGGGTCGATTCCATATCTCAAGCATTGCTCAAAGCTCTCATCCAACAACTGAACGAGCTCGAGGCCGGCGCTCACAGGTTCGGGAGGCTGCGTCTCATCAAGAATCTCTTTTAGATATCGCCATCTCAGGAGAAACGAGGAGGCCGGCAGCTCCTCAGGCCAGGAGTCCGTCCAAAAGTTCTCCATCCAGCGGTTTAGAGTGTATATTTTCGGGGTGTCCCAGCCGGATTTGCCATGTTCGATTCTTTTCAGGCGAAATTGCCGCTGCACCTGGTGAACGAACCTTTGGCTCTCCGCCAACACCGTGCAGCCGCTTTCAAGCAGAGGCAGCAGCCTGTTCTGAAGGTCAAGGTTGGTCATGATGCCGCTTCTCGCGCTTCGATTTATTCGCTTTTTTCGCCTCCCGCCGGGGCCGTACTTGCAACGCCGCCTCAGGTGGCTGCATTTTCTTGTTTTTCGTTTTGAGAAGAGAGGCTATATAATAGAACTTTATTATCAATAAGTCGCTAAATTACGTCCTGAGCGGGAAACCAGACAGTGAACCACAAAAACGTTTTCTCAAATGTTTTGGAATGCGTCGGCAATACTCCGCTTATCCGCATCAATCGGATGAACCCGAACCCGGCAGTCGCCTTCTATGTGAAGTTTGAGGCAAAGAATCCTGCCGGTTCGGTAAAGGACAGGCCTGCGCTTTCGATGATCGAGACGGCCGAACGACAGGGACAACTGGTTCCCGGGAAGATCATCGTGGAAGCAACAAGCGGAAATACGGGAATCGGACTGGCGATGGTGGCGGCCGTTAAAGGCTATAGGGTCCTTTTCACGATGCCGGAGACCGCCAGTCTGGAAAGGCAGAAAATTCTCAAGGCTTACGGCGCGGAACTCCTGCTGACCCCCGGCTCTCTCGGTACGGACGGGGCGATTGAAGAGGCTTATAACCTGGTCAGGGAAAACCCGGACCGATATTTCATAACGGACCAGTTCAACAATCCCGCCAATACCGCCGCCCATTACTATGGGACCGGACCCGAGATTTACGAACAGACTGACGGCAAAGTGAACACGATAGTTGCAACGCTGGGCACAACCGGTACGGCCATGGGTATTCTCAGGGCCATGAAGGAAAGGAACTCCGCCATCCGCGTCGTTGCCGTTGAGCCGCTTCCGGGTCACAAGGTCCAGGGTCTCAAGAACATGAAGGAATCATATGTGCCGGGGATTTTCGACCGGCATGCTCTGGACGAGATTGTCCATGTGAAGGACGAGGATGCTTTTGAGGCCGCCCGTAGACTGGCCAGGGAGGAGGGGATATTTGCCGGAATGAGTTCCGGGGCCGCCATGGCCGCAGCAATGCAAATAGCTTCCACCATGAAGGATGGCGTGCTGGTTGCCATCTTGCCCGATGGTGGAGACCGCTACCTGAGCACTAACCTCTTTACGACGATGCTCGAGCCCGATTTCACCTTCTATAACCTGCTGGAGCGGCGAAAAGTGGAATTTAAGCCGGTTAAAGAAGGAAAGGCCCGCATCTGCGTGACCGGCCCTCCACTGGATCAATCTCTTTCAATCTCGGATGCGAGGCGATTCCTGCTTGCGGATCTGCTCTCCAGATTCTTTCAAGCGAAAAATTTCCTGGTGGATGAGATCGTCCTCATTCCCGATTTCGACAGCCGCACCATAAATAGTTCGATCTCAGCCGGAATGTGCCTGGGGCCTTATACTCAACAGCGATTTGAGTCCTTCCTGGGCGACCTCGATTCGCTGGGGATAAACAGGGCTTACAAGTATCCGCGCACCACCGAACACCTCGATACAATAATAGAATTCAGCCGGGTTCTTATCAATGCCGAGTTTGCCTATGAAAAGCTGCGATCGGTTTATTTCAACCTCTCGAGGAGCAACAGCTACGGTAGACTCTCCGGCATCGACCCCAAGAAAGTGCGCGCGGGGAAGACCGTTGACCTGAGCACCTACGAGAAACTCAACCCGAGCGATTTCGCCCTGCTCAAGCGCGCCACCCTTTCCGAGCTTAAGATGGGCGCATACGTTAAAACCGATTGGGGCAACGTCATTCCGACGTGGCACATATCGGCGGCATCAGCCGCCATACACGACCTCGGGCCGCAGATAGACATAGTGGTGAGCAGCATGGATTTTCTTTTTCCGCACTTGGAAAACCTCAGAGAAATCGGTGAAGCGCTCACGGGGAAGCCTTTTGCCAATACCTGGATGATCGCCGAGCGCGTATGGTCGGCAAAGAAAGGCAAAGGGAGCGACTTGGTGGACGAAGGCAAACCCGTGCGGAAACTTCTCCAGATGGGGTTCTCGACGCGCCAGGTCAGATACTGGCTTCTTAACACTCACTATCGAAAGCCGATACAGGCGACATCGAACAATATCTCCAATATAGTTCGGGGTCTAAAACGCATAGACGAATTCATAGTGAAAGTCCGCGCATGCTGCGGAGCGGCTGAAGAAAACGAGCAACTTGCGGAGATGATCTGTGTTCTGGACCAGGAATTTTTGGATGCGCTTGCCGATGACCTTAACACTCCGCAGGCTCTTGGCGCCATTTTTCGCTTCATTCGCCTGGCAAACCCGATAATCGACCAAAACGGCCTGGGCGTTTCATTGAAACGTCAAGTCCTGGAAATGTTTCAAAAGGCTAACTCCATCCTGGGGTTTTTCGACCTGGATTCTCGTCTGCTGAGTCCGACCGAGGAAAATCTGATCCACGATCGTGAAATCGCCAGAAAAGAGAAAAACTGGATGGAATCCGACAGAATCAGGACTGACCTTCTGAAGTGCGGCATTCGCGTTATCGACACTCCTGCAGGGAGCAGATGGGAATATTGCGGGAGAGGCGAACAGAAGGAATAGAATGGCCACCTCTTTTATGCCTCCCCGCGCCGTAATTGATGATTTGCCGGGCTTTCAGCTCCAGGGCCTCCAGTGGACCGTTTCACACGCATTTTACAATTCGCCCTTTTACAGGCTGAAACTTGACAAAGCCGGCGTTAAACCGGAGCAGATCCGGTCGCTCGACGACCTTCGCAGGATTCCGTTTACGAGCGTAGAAGACCTTGGTGATGGCTATCCCTTTCCGTTGCGCTCCGTTCCCTTCGAGAAAATCGTCCGTATCCACGCTTCTTCCGGGACCACCGGCAAACGCAAGATCCTGTGCTACACACAAAAAGATATCGATGACTGGGCGGCTATGTTTGCCCGGTGCTACGAGATGGCGCAGATAACAGCCTCCGACAGGGTGCAGATAGCCGTGGGATATGGACTCTGGACGGCGGGAGCGGGTTTTCAGCTCGGGTGCGAGCGATTCGGAGCGATGGCTATCCCTGTTGGTCCCGCAAACACGGAAATGCATTGCCAGTTGCTTGAAGATATGCAAAGCACGGTTTTTTGCGCCACCGCCTCAATGGCGCTTTTGATAGCGGAAGAAATCGAACGCAGGGGAATGCGGGACCGCATATCTCTAAAGAAGTTCATCTTTGGCGCGGAACGTCACAGCGGCAGAATGCGGCAGAGAATTCGTGATGCTACGGGCGCTGAGCACCTTTTTGACATTCCGGGGCTTACGGAACTATATGGTCCGGGCACCGGGCTTGAATGCGCCGCTCACCGGGGCATACACTACTGGGCCGATTACTACATACTGGAGATAGTGAACCCCGAGACGCTCGAACCTGTGATTCCTGGCGAGACAGGCGAAATGGTCGTCACATCGCTGACAAAGGAAGGAGCGCCTTTGATCCGCTACCGCACCCGGGATCTTACCAGGCTCTTGACGGGACCGTGCACCTGCGGCAATCCTCTGCCCAGGCACGACCACATTCTGGGCCGCTCCGATGACATGTTCATCTTCCGCGCCGTCAACATCTATCCCGGACAGATCGAACACGTGCTCTCTCAGATACCAGGGGTCGGAAGCGAATATCAGGTGCATCTTTTTCGGAAGGAAGACGGACGCGACAACATGCTGGTGAAGGTGGAGGGGATGATGGACCCGGACCCTCCGGAAAGAGATCTGGCAGAACATATAACCGCGGAAATTCGCAGTCAACTCCTTGTACGGGCGCAGGTCGAGATAGTCGAATATGGATCTTTGCCCAGGTCGGATCGGAAGAGCAAACGCGTATACGATCGAAGAACCGAGGACTGAGGCACAACATGCGTGCGCTCGCAGGCCTTCACGTTCCCAAAATTCTCGTCAGACCGCCAAACTGGATCGGAGACGCCGTCATGAACACTCCGGCCCTGGGGGCGCTAAGGACTGCTTTTCCATCCTCCGAGATAGTGCTGGCGGCTAATCCCGCCGTGTGCGAACTCCTGAGCCCGCATCCTTTCTGCGACAGGGTGATCGTCTATGACAAAAAAGGTTCGCATAAGGGAATCGGGGGATTCTGGAAGTTTTGCAGACTCATTGCAAGGGAGCGATTCGATCTTGCAGTCCTTTTTCAGAATGCCATTGAAGCAGCGATAATCGCCAGGCTCGCCGGGATAAAAAGGCGGGCCGGTTACGGCACGGATGGACGCTCAATACTCCTTACCCACGCTGTTCGGGTATCGAAGGAGACGCGCAGGCTGCATCAGAGCCAGTACTTCCTGAGGATGCTCTCCGGGCTTGGGATTCCACCGGCTGAGCAGGTGCTTCGACTCCAGTGCACGGATGAAGAAAAGAGGAGTGCGCGCGGCTTGCTGGGGCAGGGGCCTTGGGTTGCGATAAATCCCGGAGCTGCGTATGGTTCCGCCAAAAGGTGGAGCCCGGAAAGGTTCTCACAGGTTGCAGATGCGCTTGCTTCTGACTTCGGTTATAAAGCGCTGCTGGTCGGGGGGCCGGGGGAAACTGCCATCGGGTCTGCAATTGAGGCTGGAATGCGGTCCAAGGCGTTCAACATGGTAGGCAGGACTTCAGTGCGGCAATTGATGGCGCTCCTTGCTTCGGTGGACCTTGTGGTAACCAATGATTCCGGCCCGATGCACGTGGCCGCGGCCTTCGATCGCCCGATTGTGGCGCTGTTCGGTCCGACCGATCACTGCACTACTTCTCCTTTATGCTCCAGGTTTTTAATGGTGCGCAAGGACGTGGAGTGCGCGCCGTGCCTCAAGAGGCAATGTCCGACCGACCATCGATGCATGGCCGACATCACGGTCGACGATGTTGTGGGCGCGGTTGGCGCGTTGCTGGCAGGGAGTTGACACGTCTGTAAGATTATGTATTTGGATATCCCTAAATCAGACCTGCACAAGATTTTGATCATAAAGCCCAGTTCTCTTGGTGACATCATCCATGGGTTGCCGGTGCTTCATGCTCTCAATCAGCGTTTTCCTCGAGCCGAGCTCCACTGGGTCGTGGCGAAATCGTTTGCCGGTATCCTCGAAGGCCATCCTCTCATTCACAAACTCTGGATCGTAGATAAAGATTCCTGGAAGAAGCCCCGGAATTTACCACGGTTTTTATCGGAAATAGCCAAGCTTCGGCGCGACCTCAGAGACGAGAAGTTCGACCTGGTGCTTGACCTTCAGGGGCTTTTCAGGAGCGCCATGATCGGCCTTTTCACGGGCGCCGGGGAAAAGGTCGGCTTTGAGTCCGCCCGCGAAGGGGCCGGATTCTTCTATAAGTATAAGATCAGGACAAGCAATGAATTACACGCGGTTGAAAAGAACCTTCAGTTTGCAAGGTCTATCGGCTGCGAGCCGGCAAAAGCGGTTTTTCCGCTTCCCCACCTGGGCGAAGTTCCGGATATTGTGAAAGGAATGCGGCCATACGCCGTTATTGCACCGTCAGCCGGCACGCTGGTAAAGAGGTGGCCTGCCGAGTATTTCGGGCGTCTTGCTTCTCTGCTGCCTTTTCCTTCAATCGTAGTCGGCGGTCATTCCGACGCTCCGCTGGCAGCCGAAATCGCCCGCCTGTCCGGCTCGCGCGCCGTGCCTCTTGCAGGCAATACAAGTCTTAAAGAGCTTGCGGCGATAATTCGCGATGCACAGTTCCTGATATCCCCCGACACAGGGCCGATGCACCTGGCCGCGGCGCTAAACGTTCCGGTTTTTGCGATCTTCGGTCCAACAAGCCCTTTGCGGACCGGTCCCTATGGCGAAATCCATACGATTATACGGCTGGAGATACCCTGTTCGCCGTGTTTCACAAGAAAGCCTTGTCGGGATTGGAGATGCATCCGGGAGATCACGCCCGAAATGGTTCTCGAAAAAATAGAAGCTCAGAAGGCATAATCACGAGAATCAGGATGGCTCGCCCTGTCCGATGAAACCTATAAATAATAAAACAGTCTATCCCTGGCAAATCTCGAAGTCGCCTGCGCCCCAGCAGGTTTCACACTGTCGGTCTTCGAAGCTATCGTAGCCGCTTCCGTTGCAGGCATGGCAGAATGCTCTGATGCATTGCGGAATATTATCGAGATCCATTGCGAGACTCCTTTCTCTTTAGGATGAATTTCAGGACACGTAATTACAACCTAATCGTTCCGGAATTGCCGTCAAGGGGGGCGTAGACATCAAGAGATCTCCTCTGTGTCTTCTCCTCTGTCCCCACTTGCCAAAGGCAGGTGTCGAGCATAGCTTCTTCCCTATGAATGTTTTCTAGCTAACAAGCGTTATCGAAAGGAAGATGCTGCGGTGCAGGCACAAGTTCAGCGCAGTGAAGCCACAAAAATTCACCGGGAATATAAACCGAAGGCTTTCCATCCTTTCGATTCTGTTTCGAGCGAATTTCACGAATTCTTAATTTCCCTGCACAAAGAGTTCACCCCCCGACAGCGATTTCTTGCAGCCAAACGGGAGGGAGCGTCGGCATGTTTGCCAGGAGGAACCACAGATGACTGTTGACAATCAAAAAAACGAACCCGTTTTTCAATGGAACGGAGATGAACGTTGGAAAGGCATAGAGCGCCAATATACGGCTGAGGATGTGCTCAGGCTGAGGGGCTCGATTCGAATCGAATATACCCTGGCGGACCTGGGCGCCCGCAGGTTTTGGGAACTGTTGCATTCAGAAAATGCCGTTTCAGCCCTCGGGGCATTGACCGGCGCTCAGGCCGTGCAGCAAGTCCAGGCCGGGTTGAAAGCGATATATGTTAGCGGCTGGCAGGTTGCCGCGGATAACAACAGCATTGGCCACACTTACCCGGACCAAAGCCTTTATCCGGTGGACAGCGTTCCCAGTCTTGTGCGCAGAATCAATAATGCCTTCATGAGGGCTGACCAGATCGATCATATGGAAGGCAGGGAAGGGCCTTACTGGTTTGCGCCCATTGTTGCCGATGCGGAAGCCGGTTTTGGAGGGATTTTGAATACGTTCGAGCTGATGAAAGCAATGATCGAGGCCGGCGCTGCGGCGGTTCATCTTGAAGATCAACTTGCATCGGCCAAGAAATGCGGACATCTGGGAGGCAAGGTGATAATACCTACTTCTGAAGCAATAAAGAAGCTCGTAGCAGCTAGGCTTGCCGCCGATGTGTACGGCGTTCCGACAGTGCTGATCGGCAGAACGGATGCAAATTCCGCCACGCTTCTCGCCAACGACGTCGATGAAAGAGATCGCGTTTTCATGACGGGGCGAAGGACCGCTGAAGGGTTTTTCACCATCAAAAACGGGATCGAATCCGCAATAGCACGCGCGCTCGCTTATGCGCCTTACGTTGACTTGCTCTGGTGTGAAAGCTCCGAACCGGACCTCGCGGAAGCCAGGAGATTTGCCGAAGCGGTCCATGCTTCCTATCCGGACAAGCTTCTGGCTTATAACCTCTCACCTTCGTTCAATTGGAGTGCGAAGCTGGATAAAGCGGCAATTGCCCAATTTCAAGACAGGCTTGCTTCTTATGGATACAAATTTCAATTCGTGACGCTTGCCGGTTTCCACTCTCTTAACCTGGGCATGTATGAACTTGCCCGTGATTTCAGCAATAACGGGATGAGCGCCTATTCGGAGTTTCAGGACAGGGAGTTCGAATTGCAGAAAGCCGGCTACAAAGCAGTAAAGCACCAGTCCTTCGTAGGAACGGGCTATTTTGACGCACTGGCGGAGATGATCGTTGGCGAAGGGTTCTCCACCGGCGCTTTGAAAGATTCAACAGAGGAAAAACAATTTCGCACTGCCGCGTGAAATGCGGTAGCAGAGAACGGGAGGCGGGAAGATCGAACAAAACAGATTTCACGCCTCCAGCTCACCACCTTGTGCCGGGCTTTTGGCGTTTTCTCCTCGCTCCTCGCTGCTCCCGGATTATCCTTTCGACCCAAGACGCAAGCCGCCGTGGATGAAGTATACATCTCCGGCCAGAGATTCATTGCGGTAGAGCTCGCCGACCAAAGAAGCGACCTCTTCGGGTTCTATCAAGCGTCCGATAGGAACCTGTTCGAGCACCTGAGACAATACGGGCTTCGGCATTCTCTTGACCATCGGGGTTCCCACATATCCGGGAGCGACAGCCACGCAGCGGATTTTATCGGCCAAGCCGCGGCGGAAAAATTCCGCGGTGAGCACCTTGGGGAAGACCGACATGGCGGCCTTCGAGGAGGAGTAATTTATCTGCCCCGCCGTTCCAAAAGACCCGGTAGAAGAGATCAAACAGATCAGTCCTTTGCAGCAGTTGTTTATCATGCGCTCGGCGCATTCCCGCACAGTCAGGAAGACTCCCGTCAAGTTTATATTCACCACCGCCTGAAACTGGCTGAGAGTCATTTTTTTTGTGACTTTGCCCGTAGCAGTGTCCGGGGATACCATCAGCGCATCTTTTATTATTCCTGCAAAAGGGGCCACAAGATTGATTTGGCCAAACTCCTGGATGGCGAAGTCGGCCATCTTCGAACAATCATCTTCATTGGTCACATCGCAGACAATTGTGCGAACGTCCCCATCCATCTCCTTCAACTGTGCCTCGGCAGAGGCCACGAGAGATTCGGATACGTCGACAATTGTCACTTTCCCTCCATTGCCCACCCAATATTTGGCCAGCGCCAGCCCAATGCCGCCGCCACCTCCGGTTATTACCGCCACTGAGTTTTTGATTTCCAACATGACTTGTTGGTCCCCTATTTGGATTGTCCCTCTATACTGTCAGCAAGAATTGCGCGAAATTCTTGAGCGCTTTTCTCAGGCTTTTTTTTCGAAATACTTTGCAAGGTTGGTGTAGCCGTTGTTCACAGCCTCTTTTAGCGTTTCACAGCCCTTCTTGTTGCTGTCCACCCATGCGCGGAACACTTTCTTGCCTTCCTCGGGGGTCCAGGGAGCCTGTTCAAGAATGGCGTTCAAAACGCTTCCGGTCTGATCCCAGAGAATAATCACGCTGCCGATCATGCCCTCAACGCCGATCCTTTGCAGATCGATCATCTGTTTCACCATTGCCGCCGATTGCTCGTACATTCTGCACCTCTTCAATACACTTTGGTTTATTTAAACAAAAACGTCATCTCTTTCGCGTTCCTTTTTCCACGCTTTACGCTTCGGGTCGAGGCGTGACAAAGGCGTCCCTCTTCGGCCGGAAGAGGAGCAAGCTGGCGTTCTACTGCTCCAACACATAGCTCCCGGGCGCTTTCTGTAACGGAGGATATTTGTCATTGCCTATTCCCGGAGGCGCAACTCCGGGTTCGGATTCGCCCGATAGCCACTCCACCCAGTCCGTCCACCATGAGCCCTGCCGTTCCTGCTGCTGGGAGAGCCATTCTTCCGGTGCAAGCGTTTCCGTTATGTCGCTGATCCAGCATTTTCTTCTTGACCGCTGCGATGGCGGGTTCACAATCCCCGTGATGTGACCCTCGTCGGATAGCGCAAACCTTTTGGGACCTTTGACCAGGTCGAGTGTCTTATAAGACTCTTTCCATGGGCAAATGTGGTCCTGTTCGGTCCCCACCAGATAGAGAGGCTGGCTGATGCGCCTCAGGTCAATGGGGCGATTGCCCAGCACCAGTTTGTCCTCTTTGACCATATTGTTATTCAGATAAAACTCTCGTAGATAATAAGAACACATTGCCGCCGGCAGCCGGGTCGAATCGCTGTTCCAGTACAGGAACTCGGATTTGGGAGGCGTCTCGCCCTGGAGGTAATTGTGCACGTAATAGTACCATATGAGGTTATTGGGCCGCAGCATGCGGAAAGCGGCAGCCATAAACTTCTTGTCGAGATATCCATCTTGCTGGATTGCCTCCTCGAGGATGTCGACCACTTCCTCGGTGACGTAGACCTCCAGCTCGCCGGGAGAAGAGTAATCGACCAGGGATGCAAACAAGGTAAAATCCCTGATGGGAATCGCGGCATTTTTGGGACCTCTGTTGAGGTAAGCCATCAACGCAGCCAGAACCGTTCCGCCGATGCAGTAGCCTACGGCATGGACCTGCCCGGCGCCGCAGATTTCCCTGGCCACTTCCACTGCCTTCAGCGCACCCCGAAGCATATAGTCTTCAAAAGTAACGTCTCGCATCTCCTGTGACGGGTTCTTCCAGCTTACCATGAACACCGTGAAGCCCCGGTTCAGCAGATAGGCGGCCAGACTTTTTTCTTCGTTCATGTCCAATATGTAGTACTTATTTATCCATGGCTGTATGAAAACCACCGGAATCTCGAAAGTGGTCTCCGTCCTCGGCGAATACTGGATAAGTTCGAAAAGCCTGTTTCGAAAGACCACAAAACCTGGCGTTGTGGCTATATTCTGACCGGCTTTAAAGGCGGAGGTATCTGCGATCTTTATGAGATTATCCCCTCGCTGGACGTCTTCCAGCCAGTTCTGATAACCATTAGCGATACTTTCGCCTTTCGTCCGAAGGAACTTCTGGACGACCGGCGGATTTGTCCAGAAGAAATTCGAAGGAGCGATAGCGTTGATGAATTGATTGATCCAGAACATCGACCGCTGTCTTTCCTTATCCGATATGTCCGGAGCTTTGCTCACATAGTCTCTGAGCCAGCTTGCATAGATGTTGTGGAACTTGTTGGCGGTCTTCGAACAGCTCTTGACCGCATCCATCAGCGCGACCTGCGGATCCTCCTGCTTCGCTTTCTGGCCCTTGCTCTCAGAGAGCAGTACAGTCATCTGTTCGGCGGCGGCAGCCTGGAGGCTCGTGCCCAATTTCGATGCCAGGTTGAATAACTCGGCGCCGTTATAGAGCCAGGAGTGGTGAATATTAAAAAAAGAATTCGCGATTCCAAATGGATCTGCTGGCATGCTCTTCTGTGTCATCAGTCCGCCCTTCTGATGAAAGTAACCACTTCACCTATCGTGGAGCCGCCCTCCAGCAGTTCGTCGGGGATAGTCACTCCGAAAGTCTCTTCCAGGAATACTTTGAAGTTCACCGAGCTCATCGAATCCCACTCCGGAATGTCGCTGAGCAGCGTGTCCCACTCGATCGCGAAGCCCACAGCATCAGGGAAAATCTCCGGTATACCCTCTCTGATGACTGCAAGTACTTCGGACGGGATACTCTCTCTGGCAGTTGCAAGCATTTGTGACATAGGTTCCTCCTTAATGCGAATTTCCAAAATGCGAATTTCCAAACAACCGTTAGACCCGAATAAGATTAGCTCCCCAGGACAAACCGCCGCCGAAGGCAGAGGTAACGACCAACTGGCCTTCGCGGACCATATTGGCTGAAATCGCCTCATCGAGCGCCACCAGGACCGAAGCGCTGGCGGTGTTTCCGTACTTGTCGAGATTTATAATGAATCTCTCTTTTGAAACGCCCAACCGGGAAGAGATCGTTTCTATAATGTTCATGTTTGCCTGGTGACTTATGAACCAGTCGATCTCATCCAGCGCCACACCGGCCTCTTTGAGGAGCTGCAAAATGATTTCGGTCCCTTTTTCGGCGGCGAACTCGAATACTGCCGTTCCGCGCATCTTGAAATGGGCCATACGGGGGTTGTTCATCTTCTCGAAGGGAAGCATCGTGCCGCCGGCGGGAACGCAGATAGTGTCGCTTCCGCCACCGTCGGTCCTTAGACAGGAATGATGGACGCCGCGATTCGTGTTGCCGGCGCGGAAAAGAATGGCCCCTGCTCCGTCCCCAAAGAGCGGGTATGTGCAAAAATCCCGTTTGTACAGTATTTTCGAGTACATCTCTGATGCTATAAAGAGAATGTTTTCGAATCTGCCCGATTTGATCAGGGCGTCTACCATGCAAATGCCGAATGTGCTGCCCGAGCACACCGAATTTATATCGAGCGCGAAAGCGTTGGTTGCCCCGAGTTGATGTTGCACCCGCGTGGCTGTCGCCGGCTGCATGCGATCCGGAGATGATGTGGATAGCACTATCCCCTGGAGCCGGTCGGCGGGAAAATCAACTTTTTGGAGGCATCGACCTGCGGCCCTGACGGCAAGGTCCGAGGTGCATTCCTCGTCCGGGGCGATTCTTCTGCACAAAATCCCTGTCTTTTCAGCTATCTGCTTTAGTGAAGATGCGGGGAAATGCGTCAGCTCCGCATTTGATACTGCTGACTCGGGCACATAGCTTCCAGTAGAAAAAATGACGGTGTTTCTCATTTCCGCCAGTCGCTCTTTGCGTCAACTATAAAAGACAGAGTATTGGAATAGTTTCCATCAATCAAAAGACTAATTTAATTACCAGGAAGCTGGTGACGATTGATCGCCTGAAAGGCGAATCAGATGATGAGATATTATCTACGAGAAGGGAATCTTCAATGGGGAGAACACTGTATTTGCCGGCAGGGAAAGTCCGTATGCCCGGAAATTACGTCCGGTCACCAAGCCGTAAAGTCGTTCTTCAAAGGGTGCTCAAAATAGGTTTTTTCCCGCCGGACGGTTCGGAAGGGGGGATTTCACGGCTGGACGCGGTTTTCTGCTCCCGTTTCCGGTCGAGATACGTCCTGAGATTTTCAGGAAGTCCGCGTTTTTTGGCGGAGCGGCTGCGCAGGGTGGTGAGGATTTTTGCTGAAAGAGGCTGCCTGAGCGGGAATCCCCACTTTTTCTTGTACTCCCTCGGGGTGAGGTGATGAATCCGAAGATGGTTGGCGGTAAGCTGCCTGAGCTCGGCTTTGCATTCCATACAGGTGACTTTGTCTTCCTGAATGGATGAGAATGGGTCGTGGGCAGCCTGATTGGTCCGTATTACAGGGTCTCCTTCCAGGATGGACGCTCCCTGTTCCTCGGCGAGTCTCATTTTCTGAAGCGCATTATAGACTCTAATCAACGCCTGTTCGATATCGGCGGGAGTCATTCTGCTCATCGAAACCTGGGCCTGAACGATCTCGACGGCTAATTCGAGCAGCTTTTTATCCATTTGTATTATCCCTCGAAGATTCTTGCAAACGGATGCGATATCAGGACAAAACTACTCACAAATATGCTTATCGAATTCCCGTTTGTAAAGAGAACAAGATCATAATTCAATTCCCGCTTGTCCCGCGAAGCACGGAAGAAGACTTGGAGCCGGAATCCGCCTGGAGCCTTTGGACCATCAGTCGAGCGTCCGCCGGTACCGCTTGACTGCAACTGTCATTGTCACTGCAATGAAGAGCACGATCGGCCAGAGCTGCGGGATTATTTCCCGCAGGCCGTTGCCCTTGAGGAGAATGCCACGGGCGATGCGCAAAAAATGGGTCAGAGGGAGTAATTCGCCGATCGTCTGCGCCCAGTGAGGCATTCCGCGGAAGGGAAACATAAACCCCGAAAGCAACAGGGACGGCAGGAAAAAGAAATAGCCCATCTGCACCGCCTGGAGCTGGTTCTTTGCCAGCGTTGAAAAGGTGATGCCTACGGCCAACGTGGCTATGATAAATACCAGGGCTGAGCCCAGCAGCAGGAAAAGGCTTCCCGCCATTGGCACGTGAAACAGGAAATAGGCGGCGGCCAGGATCAGAAACACCTGGATGTAGCCCATCAAAATGTAAGGAATGATTTTGCCTGTCATTACTTCGATGGGACGAGTCGGCATGGCGAGCAAAGTCTCAATGGTGCCTCGCTCCAGCTCACGGGTAATCGCCAACCCCGTCACCACTGTCATCGTCATTTGAAGCACGACTCCCATAAGTCCCGGCACGATGTTGTACTGCGTTATGGATTCCGGGTTATAGCGGGCATGGATTCGAAGGTCCACCGGGCTGTCGCCGCTTGAAAGAAAGTCGAACGGACCTCTGAGATCGGTTTGCAGGACGGTGTTTATCAGGGTGCGCATAGATCCTATGGCGTTGCTGGTTGCCGCCGGGTCTGTGGCATCGGCTTCCAGGAGAATAACGGGCCTGTCTCCTTTAAGGAGGTCGTGCGTAAAATTAACCGGAATATTGATTACAAACTGGACTTCACCACGCTCCAGCAGTTCGTTCGCTTCACTTTCAGAGTCGACCCGGCGCACCAAATCCAGGTAGGAGCTATTCTGGATAGCATAGAGAAGGGTCCGTCCGTGTGGACCGTTGTCGGCAGTGACGACTGCGGCCGAGAGGTGCTTCGGGTCCGAATTGATGGCGAAGCCAAAAAGAATGAGCTGAACCAGGGGAATGCCAAGCGTCATGGCGAATGTAAGCCTGTCGCGCATCATCTGGACGAATTCCTTGAACACCACGGCCCAGAAACGGGCCAAAGAAAATGGCGGTCTCCTGTTTGCGCCGGAAAGGCTCATGGCGAAGTCTCATCCTTTGACTTTTTAATAAAGTGAATGAATATATCCTCCAACCCCGGTTCAATCCTGCGCCATTCGTATTCTGCGCTGCGATGAGGCTCAATCGCTTTTTCGAGCGCCAGGGCGTCAGGTCCGCTAACGTGCAGCAGGTCGCCGAAATGAACGGCTTGCTCGATTCCAGGGTCCATGCGAAGCTGTTCGGCCAGTTCGAGCAAATTAGGCCCGCTCGCCTCAAAGGTGGTCAGCTTCGTTTCGGATACGATCTGGCGGACCGAGCCGTGAGCAAGCAAGATCCCGTTCAGAATGTAGGCCAGCCGATGACAGCGCTCGGCCTCATCCATGTAATGAGTGGAAATCAAAAAGGTCATCCCCTGGCCGGCAAGCTGATGTATGTGTTCCCAAAACTCTCTTCGCGCCTGAGGGTCCACACCCGCAGTCGGCTCATCGAGCAAAAGCAGCTTCGGATCATGAATCAAACAGGCCGCCAGGGCCAGACGCTGTTTCCACCCTCCGGAAAGTTCCCCGGCAAGCTGACGCCTCCTCTCTGCAAGTCCGAGCCGATCGAGGCTCTCGCTGACCGCCTTGCGCCGATTCCTGACGGAATACATCCGGGCCACGAAATCGAGATTTTCCGAGATGGTGAGGTCTTCGTATAAGCTGAACCGCTGGGTCATGTATCCCACGTTGCGCTTTATCGCCTCACTTTCAGTAATCACGTCGTAGCCAAGGCACGTGCCACGGCCCGCATCCGGCTGAAGCAATCCGCAAAGCATGCGGATGAATGTGGTCTTGCCGCTGCCGTTTGGCCCCAGAAATCCGCACACCTCGCCTTTGCGGACTTGAAGATCCACGTTTTCTACGACCGCGCGACCGTCAAAGAGTTTTGTCATGCCGGCCACATTGATCACCAGGTCCTCAGCCATGGCTCCTCACCTGTGGATGGCGCAGGCGAACATCTCATCGTTTTCCGTCCTGCCATTATCCTCCACTGTCTGTTCACCGCGCGCTGTTTACCAGTTCCACGTCCACGGGTTGTCCCGGATGGAGGTGTTTCGCTGTCTCGGGATCGAAGACCGCCTCTATCAGGAAGACCAGCTTACTGCGGGCTTCTCTGCTGTAGATGACCGGAGGCGTGTACTCCGCCTTGGGTGATTTGTAGCTCACTTTCCCCGTGAATGGGTTTGGAATGCCGTCTACCCGGACCCGGACGATATCGCCGGCTTCAACTGCGCCTATCCTGGTCTCCGGGATGAATGCACGCAGCTTTATGTTCTGCGGAGGCAACAGGGAAACGACAGGTCTTCCTGCTCCAACCCATTCGCCCTCTCGGTAAAGCGTATCGAATACCAAGGCGTCACACGGCGCGAACCGGCGCTTTTGAGAGAGTTCCCACTGAGCCCTCTCCAGCGTTGCCTGCTGTGCTTTCAGCGCGGCCTCCGCCGCCAAAATCTGATCGATGCGCGACCCCAGCTCGGCCGTCTTTATATCGGCCTCCAACTGAGATATGCGGTGATGATTCTGGTCGTTGGCGGAGCGCGCGCGATCGACAGCCTCCGTCGAAATTGCCCCTGTCGCCAAAAGACGCTCGCGGCGCGCCAGTTCTTTTTCGGAAAGAGCCAGGGCTGCATAGGCCTGGCTTCTTTGCTCCTTCAGCGATTCAATTTCAGTCGGGCGTCTGCCTTTTCTTGCATCTTCGAGGTTCGCCGCTGCTTGTGAAAGCCGGCGCTGCGCTTCTTCCTCAGACGCTTTTTCGGGTGTGCTGTCCAACGCAAACAGAGCGTCTCCCTCCTTTACCTGCTGGCCTCGCTGAACGAATAGCGATTCCAGGGTGCCGGAGAGAGGCGAAGCTACATAAACATACTCGCCTTCAATATAGCCCTGGACGCGGTCGGGTCCCGAGCGCGCGCAACCCGCAAAGGCGCAAAACATCGCAATAGCGCTGAACGCACCAATGCCGGCTCTCACGCTTGCGGCCAAAGCTCCATTGCTCGCCGTTCGATGTCCACTGTTCGCAGGTGTTTTTCGTTCGCTAGCCATTGCTGCTCTTCGCGGAATCGTTGTTCACCGTTTTTCGTGTAATCACGCCTTGAAGAATCACGGAAACGATCGCAGAAAATCCGGCCTTGGGAGTTATCTCCAGTTCGCTCATCTTTGAAGGAGTCATGATTCTTTCCACGGCAGCGAGGATAATTTCGGTCATAATTTCGGCGGAAATATCCTCGCGGACAAGGCCCGCCTTGCGCCCTTCGCTGATAAGCCTGCCAAAATAGCGCTGCACCAGTTCTCTGCGTCTGGTCTCCACATGGATGAACAGTTCAGGTTGCTGTTTGATGTCCCGCTGAAAGGGCGGCTGGATCTCCCCCATTTCCTGCTGAATGAAAGCAAGCAGGCGTCGAAGAGTCCCGATAAAGTCGGATGAACATCCCGAGGTGATTTGTTCAAGCTCATGGTCGACGGTCCTGAACTTATCGATTATCGCAGCCTCAACAAGAGCGGCCTTGCTCGAGAAGTGCTCGTAGAGGGTCTTTTTGCTCATGCCGAGTTCCCCGGCCAGTTCATCCATTGTCACCCTGCGAAAACCGTTTGCGAAGAAAACCCGGCGGGCAGCCGCCACAATACGTGCATAAGCCGTAGAATTCTCTGCGCCCGATTCACTCGGTTTGTCGTTGTCCCAATGCATATGCGATCCGGTGGGTTGGCAGTAAGATAATACCTGATAAAACTAAATCAGTTTATCTAGTTTTCAGGCAACATGCAAGAATAAAATAAGACCGGCGCAAAAGCCTTAGCCGCCGCCAAAACGGCGTTGATCAAGGACGGGGGTATTCGTGGAGTATAGGTCGGGTTGAGAAAATCGATTGTGGGGCATTTTAGAGGGGGCGATTTTTGGGATTGCCGTGGATTTTGGGCCTGCAACGCTCCATGAGGGCAGGGTAGGGGCTTCGGGAGCTTAATATGGTGACAAGATGCCTTACCTCCTCTTGTTCCGCAAGTGACAGATCACGTTCGACTAATAGCACCTGCTGTTGAGGGGATGACCCATTTGGCCCCTCTATGGCCCCTTTGAGGTGGCAAGTTGGCGTTGGCATGTTTGGCCCATATTTGGCCCCTCTATGAAGAGTGTAAAAAGTGCCCTTCCCAGTCGTGCCGACTTTTTGTAGCACCCCTTTGCTGACCATTTCATTCAAATCTCGGTGAGCAGTGCGTTTGGCAACCTGGAAGGCTTCCTGGTACTCCGTATTGGTAATGCGCTCATTCGTTTTCACGAAGGCAAGAGCCTTTTTTTGCCGCTCGTTCAACCCCAGTTTGTCCACAACCGCCACGGTCAACCAATCCCGCCAAACCGTCTGGACTAACTGCCCTGCCTCTTGGCGGAACTGAGGTTCCGGCAGTCCAGCCGCACGGCAAAGAGCAATCATATCAAGAATTCCGCTGCCGGCTTTTTCGGCATAACGAGCCAGAAACATCGGGTCGCAGATGAGAGGATTGCGTGGAATGGAGGCGTGAGGCGCCCGCAATCGCGCCATGGTCAGCGGCTGGGGCAGTTCGCCCGGATTCCAAACCTCCAGGCGATCACTGAAAAGCATGACCTCTACGCTGGCGTTGCTGGTGTAGTCACGATGCACCACGGCGTTGACGATCGCCTCAGCGACGGCTTCGCGAGGGAGTTCATACACTCCACCTCATCCTCGCTTGACCAGGGAATAACTCGTGCTACGGCCACCTGCGGGATCTTTCGCTAAAATGCCACGTTCTACAAGATCCTGAATGTCACGCAACGCCGTATCTTGCGAGCACTTAGCCAGTTTGGCCCATTTGGATGAGGTTAGCTTGCCTTCGAAACCGTCCAACAGCTTATTGAGAATCAGCCGCTGCCGTTCATTGAGGGGCAGAGCCGCACAGGATTCCCAGAAACGGGCCTTTTTTAATACAGCCGCAAGTGTTTCTTCCACATTGTCGAAAGCGCGACTCAGGCAGTCCAGAAACCATTCCATCCGTTCAGTAATATCGAGCGTTCCCTTTTGCGCAGCTTCCAGACCCTCATAGTATTTACCACGCTCCTGCCGAATCTGTGCTGACATGCTGTAGAAACGCTGTGCACTTTGCTCTGACCTAGCCAGTGTCATGTCGGCTATGGCGCGTGCGATGCGGCCGTTGCCGTCCTCGAAAGGATGTATGGTCACGAACCAAAGGTGGGCGATACATGACCGTAAGACCAGATCCGTACCATCGTCACTGTCAAACCAGTCGATAAAGGCCGCCATTTCCTTCTCCACCCGATCTGCGGGCGGAGCTTCGAAATGTACATACTCACGACCGATGGGACCCGAGACAACCTGCATTGGCCCTTTGGCATCATCACGCCATGCGGCAACATTGATTTTTCTCATCCCGCTGTATCCATTCGGAAAGAGAGAAGCATGCCAACCGAACAATCTTTCCTGGGTCAGGGGCTTGTCATAGTTCTGCGTAGCATCGAGGATCATCTCTACCACGCCCTCGATGTTCCTGCTTGCAGGCGTCAGGGCGCCAATATCGACGCCGAGGCGCCTGGCTATAGAAGACCGGACCTGTTCCTTATCGAGTATTTCCCCT